>Ga0302116_1000235_pt1 | contig 32531 bp, 26 predicted proteins | sample AG5_SCM_MG_FD_203124 | JGI IMG/M metagenome (GOLD analysis project Ga0302116, IMG submission 203124) | Marine microbial communities from Western Arctic Ocean, Canada - AG5_SCM | ecosystem: Environmental > Aquatic > Marine > Oceanic | place: Canada: Western Arctic Ocean | collected 2017-10-01 | reverse complement strand
TTTCCTCGTCGGGGCGGACAAGATCGGAATTCCGAACTTTGGCCCGTCGTCCCGATCGCTGTCGCTGCTGATGTCCTGGTTCAAGGCGTTCAAAATCCTCGTGAACTGGTTGATCAGGTACGGGCGAATCCTCCGCAGCGTCCTCGGCGTCTAGATGCTCGGCAACTGGTTGATCAGCCACGCCCTGTTGTAGTTCAAGAACTTGTACCTGAAAGTTTCGCTGGTGATCCTCTGGTTCATCAGGTACGCATCGTGGCTCGCGCCCTTCATGTCGTCCCACCCGGGCAAGTCGAACTCGTCCTCGTCGGCAATCGTCGTGTGCCAAGCCGTATTCTCGTGCTTGATTCGCCACAAGTTCACCCTCATTGCCACCCAGATGAGAAACCTCTTGGTCAGCATGCTCACGACAAGCGTGAAACTGCGCCGGGAGGCATAATATATATTTGTTAGTTTAGTAGTGGCTCGACTCGCATGCTCGTCTTTCTCAAGGCTCGCTCGCTTCTCACCTGACAATCGCAACCATTGCCGGATCACCGAAAAAATTATATTCGCTCCTGATCATCATCTCCATGCCCAGAATAAAGTAGACAATTCCGTTCACGTGGATAGTCATCATCATATAGAACTGACTGCTGAAGCACATTTGGTCCATCGTTCGCATGCTCTCGTCAATGCACTCGTCCAACGAATCTTCCAGCCCCTTCCACCTCGTCTCGCGCTGCAAGAATCTGTACCTGGTGTAGATCAAGTAGTCGTAAATTTTCCACCCGTGAAACAGCTCTTGACTGCTGTGAATCAGCACATCAGCCGCAATCTGGAACGGGATGATGATCCCGGCGAACCTGCACCGAGCGAAGCGAGGTGCATTTTTAATCAAGGACGAGTGAAACAAGCGAGCCAACGAATAATTGAGTGGGTTAGTTCAGTAGTTGATGTAGCCGTCTGTAGCAATTTCGCGAGATCCATCGCGAGTATGCTCGCCTTCCTCTCGCTTCGCTCGCTCACATCAGATAGTAAAGCATGTCTTGCTCCTTGATGCCGTAAATCTCGGGAATGCCCGTTTCATTTCGGAACATCATCAATAGGATAATGTTCACCGGCGTGTACAGCAAGCTCATCGTGTCGCAGCAGTAACTCCCAAAACTATCCAAAATTGGCTCAACCGTTTCAGCGCCGTCCCCGATCATTCCCGCGATCTCCTTGTCCCTGTCGCTCTGCTCCTTTTCCTCTCCCTCCTCCTTGCTCTTCAAGAATCTCCCGCTGATAAACTTGGGCAGCCTCCTCGCCACCCGCTCCGCCAAGTCGCCCAAAAATTCATCCAACCAGTCGAAGAACGCACCCTGGCCAGGGTCAATGTACATCCTCTCCATGATCAAGAATCCAAACTCGACAATGTAACTATACAAGAAATCCATGAAGTCGTCGGCACTCAGCGTGACCATACCTTGGATCAGCCCCATGCTAGTGGTGATCGGAGCGCTCAGCAGCGCCTCGTTCAGCTGGTTGTCCACAACGCTCCCCACCGTTTGCGCCAGCACCTTGAGCAAAATGATGATTTCCCAAATGTAGGTTCCGAAATCTCCCCAGAAGCTAAATTCCACAATGAGCAGCAAGAACAGCCCCATCATGAAGCTGCGCCGAGTGAAGAAGGTGCGAAACGAATTGAGTGGGTTAGTTTTAGTTTAGTAGTGGATGTAGCCATTATGTCTGCAGTCATTTCTCGAGATTCATCGCGAGTATGCTCGTTCTTCTTCAAGGCTCGCTTCGCTTCGCTTCGCTTCTCTCACTCACCTGGTGTAGATCATATTGCTCCTCTTCCAAAGCGTTGGGATCCAAATGGCATCCTTCTCTGCGTTCTTGTCGCGCTTCAGCTCGATGCTCTTCTCTCTCTTGCTCACTCGCTTCGGCAAAAAGATCTTGCACCCTTCCATGATGCAAACTGCGCTCATCACGACGAACGCCAGTCCCATCCTTCCCCTCTGCCCCCTCTCCAAGTCTCTCGGGTCCGGCTTGGCGTCCATGTAGTGAAGAGTCCATCCCGTTCCCAACCACCAGTCCCTCCCGTCGGGCAAAAAATTACCGGGCATCAAACCCTGCAGATCGATTGGAAACGAGCCGGCAATGTTGAATCCGCGGAGGAAGAAGACGCAGGCAAAGGTGACCATCCAGATGGGCAGCATCGCCAGCCCGAAACCAGCAAACGCGTTCGGAACGATTAGGGTTATCATCCCGTGGAACCGCAGCCTCGGCGGAGATTCCAGCTGCGTCGTCACTCTCACCACCGTCCAGTACAGCAGCGTCAAGGACACCGTGGCAACGCCAATCCCCACGAACAGGTAGATGAAAATTCCGGCATCGTACGCGAACTTGATGATGAGCTCGAGGTAGTCCAGCGGCCGGAAATTCACGCTCAGCGAGTAGTCGGTTCGATCTTGGTTGAAATCGAACGAATCGAAACCAAGCTCAATCGCGACGATTTGCTTCTCGATCATTGACTTTTGGTAGTAGTCGATTGAGAGCGTCATCTCTCGGGGGAAGCACAGCTCCGCACACCCTCCCGGGACGGTGTTCGCAGCGTCTCTGTCCACGCCAACGGGAACGTAGGTGTCACTACTCTCCCTCTCGCTGATCACTCCCACGAGCGTTTTCGCACCGTTGTCGAGCAAGCCGGTTCTGGTGGTGGTCCTGCCCACGTACTCGAAGTACGATATCGGGCGCCGGATGATGCTGAACAGATCGTTGCCGCTCTGCACCTCCATCCACCTCGGCACCGTATCTCTCTGAGCCAGCTTCTCCTCGTAATCGCAGTAGATTGTCATGGTGCAGTAGTCTGCAACTGGAGTGAAGACGAAAAAGTCCAACGGACCCACCACGACTATGTCGTCCACGTGAGGAAGCGCGGGAAGGTCAAACCTCGACTCCCCCAAGTAGTCCATGTAGGTTGACCCGGTTTCCTCGTCGAAGACCTCGTCGGGATCCGGGAGCTCGCACTTTGGCGACTCGAGCAGTGCCCACACCGGTATGTAGCTATCGAACTCCCTGCAGTTGCTGAAAAAGGGGAGGTAGGGCAGCACCAGCTCGGTGAAGTCCCAAGTAAACACCTCGCCGTCCAAGGAACTTCCGTGGAACGTCTCAAAGTACATGTCGGTGTACTCCTTGGCTTCCAGCACCGTGTTGAACAAATTGTCCCACCACCCGCTGTCACTCCTGAGGTCCTCGAAGTTCTCCAATATGGACGGCGTGTAGATGCTGCGCCGAGCGAAGAAGGCGCGAAGGGGTTAGTAGTGGTTCGTATTCTCGTCTGTACACTAGTTGTGACTAGCTCGCTTCGCTCGCTGGCTCGTATTCTCGTCTTCATCAAGGCTCGCTCGCTCACCTATCGCTCCCTCCCTCGTCAACCCAATCTCCGACATAATCAGCTCCTTCCTGGTCGATGCCGTCCGCACTTGCGCAATCTCCGCCCTCGCAGTACAAATTGCGACTGTCGGCGGCTGTGTTCATGCTTATCAGCACCCTACCCTTCGCAAAGTCTTCGTATCTCGGGGGCAAGTTCAGCGGCGGAGAAATGTCATTGATCTTGTCCTTGTCGTACTGGACGCCAAAAAAATACTCCATGCTCTTTGCCTGCTCCTCCCAGCTAATGTAAGGCGACTTCCTCCGCATCTCAGGCAGAATTGCCCTCTCCTCGACAGCCCACTTCGGCCTGTCCTCGGGTTTTCCGTTCGGGTTCATTGCGATCTGCGACGAGCGAAGCGAGGCGCATTTTCAATGAAGCAAGAGCAAAACGAATGAAGCGAGTCAAAAGAATTGAGTGGGTTAGTTTAGTAATGGATATAGCCATTATGTCTGTAGCCATTTCGCGGGTGTTGATTCATCGCGAGTATGCTCGTATTCAACAAGGCTCGCTCGCTTCGCTCGCTCACCTTCTCCTGCCCGGCAGTGACGAACGCCCTGCCCGGGTAGGTGATCTGAATGCTCGTGCTCTCCAGCAAAAAGTTGCTGCTCGCCATGTAGCTACCGTGCACGATGTGGATCTCCACCTTGACCAAGCTATCGTCCAGCGCCAGCATGGTCAAATTCATCACTTGGTTCTTGTTCACGCTCGGATCAGTGAACCAGATGGGCAGGTCCATTGGGAGGTTGCACGGCAAGGTCTCCTTAGGCGCTTGCCGAATCCTATTGCTGTTGCAGTTCTCGCTGTAGCACCTACTCGGCGTGGCGTAAATTGCGACCTTGAAGTGTTCGTCGTACACCATATCGGCCGGGAGGTTTCGAAAGTCGAAGCTCAGCTGCACGTAGCTCAAGAACGGCAGCTCGTACCACCCAACCTCCTTGTCCCTGACAGCCTCCTCGGCATACACCGGCCTGTTGCACACGCTCTTGTCCATCTGCAGCACCTTGTAAAACTCTTCCACTGCAGATTCGTCGAAGTTGATGCTCTCCTCGTCGAATATCCCAGTCGTCAATTGATTGCGGTACCCACCAACGGCAGTAATGTCATCGACCTTGGTGACCCCAACGGTCTTCTTCTTGCTAATGTACGTGTACGTGGCGTAGGTTGGCGCCACTTCGTAGTCCATGAAGTTGCTCTTCGCCTCCAAGCTCGTGTGGCTGTAATACAGCCCGTCCCCACTGAACTTGTCGCCGTTGTTGCTCACCTCGACCAAAACCTGTCCGGTGTAGCAAGGATTCATCCGCTGCCCGTTCTCGGGAACGTTCTCGCAGAAGCCGTTGTCGATTTCGGATTTGGTGCAAGCAATCACCATGCTGTACAGTCTCATGTGCAGGATGTTTCCAACGTTGTCGCTCCCGTCAATCGCGAGATAGTCGTCGGGAGTACACTTGCTCCCTTGCACAGGATCGTCGCTGCAGTACTGCAGGTAGTAAACGTTGTCGTCCTTGTCCCTCTTGCACTTGCCCTGAAACCCATTGTACGTCGGCCGAGTGAGTTTGGTCTTCTCGGGGTCCGGGTAGTCGTTCCAGTTCCCCTCGATGTCGTAGTCGTTGTCAGCGTTGAACTGGCCGAACGGCCAACCTTTGTCCTGCTCGAACCTGCGCCAAGCGAAGAAGGTGCGAAGATAATTGAGTGGGTTAGTTTCGTAGTGGCTCATATTCTCGTCTTCCCCGCGGCTCGCTTGCTTCACTCACTCACCTCCCCTCCCTATCGTGCGCCTCCATGAACTGGTTCCCTCCAGTGCTATTGAAATCGTACCCGGGGACCTTGCAGATCACCCTGGTGTCGCTCACAAACTCGGCCTTTACGGTCACCTTCATCATGGTCAAATTGTCAGTGATGGCACCGTACTGGTCCCTGCACGTGCGAGGCGAGGTGTGGTAGTACGGATCCAGCGCCTTGACGTTTGACTGCAAGCAGGCGGTGAACCTTAAATGTGTAGAATGTGTTGGGGTTAGTGGTGTTTGGGTTGGGTTGGGTTAGGGCAAGGAAATGAGGTCGCTTCACTTCTTTCAATTCAATTCAATTCAATATCACTCACCTGCAACTCAAAAAGTCACTCTCTCTGAAATTCCTTCCCACCACGGTAACAAAGTCCCCCCCATCCTCCTTCCCGTACGGAGTACACGTCCTAAACACCTCAACCGTATCGTTCTTCCACGCGGGCGAGCTACTCGTCGCGTTAATCGGATTCAACTTCCTAAGCACCTCAATCTCCCCGGTAGGATTCTTCTCCCTCGTGCTGTCAAAGACGATCGTCTCCTTTAACTCACCCTCCTCGCCGTCGAGCAAGTCGTAGCTGTGCTTCGGGTAGTAGCTCACGTGCTCGAAGGGATTATCCAAACTGAACGTCTTCTTATCGCACACGTCGACCTGCTCAATCCTACAATTACGCAAGCTCGTCGCCCCGTTCAAACTATACGTCCTCCTCGGGCACTTAGTCGTAAGCGCATTCCCACTCGCCGTCCCCTCCGGACAAAAATACCCAACGTTACACTTATTCCTCGTCGCTAGACTCAGCGGAGTCCCCCGCAAACAATAATGCCCCTTCTCGCACAGCAGTCCGTACTGCTCAGTCGGATTCGTCTGGTCCGCACAATAGAACCCCGCCGCGCACCTGTGATTGAACTGCGTCGCGCGGTTCGTCCCCGTTCCGCACGTGTACCCCTGCGGGCAACTAACGCTATCAAGGAGGTTACTCATCCCCTGAAGTCCGCAGACCCTCCCGGCCGGGCAGGGTAGGCACTGGCTAATGTCCGTTGCGCCGGAGTACGGGCTGAAGGTCCCCGAGGGACACAGCCTGCACGTGACACTGTCCGCGAGAGCCCTGTACGTTCCGGGCTGGCAGATCCTAGGCTCGTACGTCCCGTACCCCTGGCAGGTGTATCCTGCCGGGCAGGTCCGACACTCTACGCTGGACTTTAGCGGGGCGAACGTCCCTGGGAAACACAGCGTTGACGCGACGGATCCGGCTAGGGAGGCGAAGGTTCCGATGGGGACGACGACGGGGTAGGTCGTTCCGGGGGGGCAGTAGTGCCCCGGGAAGCACGGGCCGGAGCCGGAGGGGGTCGTCGATACCTCCTCGCAGTACCCCCCCTCCGTGCAGATCTGCGGGGCACTAACCCCGAGCTTCTGCGACGGTACCCAGTTAATGGTGATGTTATGACTCACCCCCCCCAGGCAGAACACTCCCGCCGGACAGGGCCTCGGCCCCTTCTTCACGGGATCGGACGGGTCCGTAGTCAACGTCCCCTCCTCGCAGAAATAGCCGGGGGGGCAAATCATCGTCGGACTTCCCAGGCCAAGCGACACGCAGACGAACCCCGCCGGACAAAGCTCGGGATACTCCCGACCCCACCCGGGGCAGATGTGCCCGGTTTCGCATAGAGTGCAGTTGCTCTGACCCAGGTAGGGGTTGTGGGTTCCGGGGTAGCACTCGAGGGGTTTGAGGTTGCTCACCCCCGGGCAGTAGTGCCCGGTGGGGCAGACTACTGCGGAGACCTGCGAGGGGCAGTAGTAGCCTGTTGGGCAGGGGCCCTTCCCTTCGGGGGTGGAGGATCCTCGGGGGCAGAAGAAGCCGTCGAAGCATTGCTGGGGGGAGGAGTAGTTCAAGGGTTGGGGGGTTGGGGTTACTGTTCCTCGCCCGCAGTACGTTCCGACTGGGCAGCTGAATGGACGACCGGCGGTGTTTGCCTCGTTTGCCTCAGAGGGGGAGAGGGAGAGGGAGGTGATGAATCCCCCCCCGCCGTCTGAAAGACTCTCGACGGAGTGAAACTCCTCGTGAGGGGGGTGCTCAAGCGTGTACAACCCAGTTGCGGGCCTGCTCCTGTTGAAGTATTCCCACTCCCTGTTGCTGCTGTTCGTCACCGTCAGCTCGCTGAGCAGATCCGTCCAGAAATCGCAGTTTGGCGCGGAGCACTGAAACGACTCGATCCCAACGGCGTTACTCTTCGTTCCGGCCTTGCAGAAGTGTCCCGCTCGGCACTGATTCACGGGGGTGCGAAGCCCCGTCTCGTCGCAGACGAACCCGGCCGGGCAAACCACGGGCTTGCTCAGACCGCGATCGGGACAGAAGTACCCGACCGGGCACGGCAGGCAGGATCCCTGGCCGGTTTTAGGCTGGAAGGACCCTGCGGTGCACAGCGTGAAGTTGAGCATATTGCCCGAGGGAACGTAAGTTCCGTTTGGGGCGGGGATTCTGTACGCTGTTTCCCGAGGGCCGCAGTAGTTTCCGATCGGACAGCCGCCGAGGTAGCTGTAGACTGCCCCACCACCACCACCACCACCCACCGAAGCGGTCGCGCTTGGCTCGCTGTAGTCGATGCCGTTGACTGTGACCGTTACCGGGACGTTCGAGACCGGGAGGCCAACGCTCGGGGCAATGCATACCATTGTGCGAACATTAATAAACGTCCCCCGGCTCAGCGCGGAACCGAACTTGCAGCCCAAGCTCGTCGAGTTGACAAAGTTCGTTCCGGTGACAAACACCGCCACCCCGCCTTGGATCTTGCCCTTGTTGGGTCTAACCAAATAAACGCTCGGTTCCCGCAGGTACAGGAACTGGTGCTGCCCGTTTGCAAAGTGCGTGTTCCCGTCGTAGCCGTCTCTGGACACCTTAAAACTAACCAGTCCTGGGACATTGGGAGGCGAGCTGCACTTTATGAGGCTGTCGCTGAAGTACTCCGCGTCGACGACGCTGTTGCCGAACAAGCAGACCAGCTCGACCTCGTTGGCGAAGCCAGACCCGTGTACTGAGATGCTGGTGCCTCCCAACACCCCCCCGCCCATGGAGGGCCAAATTGATGTCACGACGAGCGGCTCGTGGTAGGTGAACTGCGCGTAGTTGGTTGAGAAGTCAGCGCCGCCATTGCTGCTGATCTCAACGTTCACGACGCCTTTCATCCTTGGGGGCGCAACGCACAGAATTTCCTCCTCGCTCAGCCAGACCACGGAGCTGGACAAAACATCCCCAAACTTGCACAGCAGCTGGGGACTGCTACTATCCGTCTCGTTCCTGAAGCGGTAACCAGTGACCAGAACCTGAGTTCCGCCCCCCGTGACTCCCTTGTTCGGACTCAGGCTGTGCACCTCAACCAGCTTCTCGTACTCAAACCACGCCGGGCTGTCGTCGCTCCACGTGGTTCCGTTGTTGGACGAAATCGTCAGCTTGACATTCTGGGGGGTGAGAACGTTTTTCGCAGCCGGGCTAGCGCACCGAACAACGTTGGTGTTATAGTCGATTGCCCGCGTAACAATGTCGTCGAACTTGCACAGCACGTCCCTCTTCGCGTTCATGTCGCCGCCGCTCAACTTGACCAAGTTGCTGCCGTAAATGCTCACCACGGTTCCGCCGTACAGCGGCCCATTCTTCGGCACAACGTAGCTCACGCTCGAGTCAGCGGTGAAGACGAAGAGATTGTCGTTGCTGCTGACGTTTCCGCTGTCGCCGTTCTTCACCTCCACCGTGACAACTCCTGGTGAACGCTTGGGCGTCAAGCACCTTATCTCGTTCTGCGCCGAGGCGAGCGAGTAAAAAAAATGAGAATAATGTTAGTTTAGTAGTGGCTCGCATATATTTCCCGTCTTCATCAAGGCTCGCCTCGCTTCGCTCGCTCACCTTGCTGATGAAAATCGATTCGCCGACGAAGCTGCTCACGCCACCATTCTCGCTGTTGGCGTTGAACAAGCAGCTCAAGTTCTCCGTGTTGACGAAGTTGTCCCCCCGGAGCGTGATCCAAATTGGGATGGAGCTGCTCGTTCTCTGCGGTGCAATGCTTTGCACGGTTGGCATGGTTTTCACCTCGTTCAGGCTGGCGGCAAAATCATCCCCAGTAGTGCTCTCCAAATACTTGGTCAGCGCAACTGTCAATCCCGAGTCCACGAAGCCCGCTTTGTCGCCCCTCGACAGGTAAACACTCAAGTTGGCCGCGTCGTTCCCGCCCAAGTGGTCAATATCTCGCGACTTGGTCACAACGCAGTCGATCTGGCTGTCCCCAACAACATTCAAAACGGGCGAGTAGCCCCCTCTGCTTCCGAACTTGCACGCAACGACGCTCCCCAGGTTCTTTCCCAGCAGGCTCACAACGTTGCCCCCCCTGTCGCTCACGACATCAGGGGTGATTGAACTCACGCTGGGCAAGTTCAAATAGGTGAACCTTTGGGGGGATATATCGGCGAAGTTGGACGCCTCATATTCACCGCCGTTCACCAGCACGCTCACACCCACAACGTCGCCCTTGCCACTCACGTGGGGTGGGGACCTGCAGGTTAGTTTCCCGGCATCAATAAAGCTTGCCTTTGAAGTTGAGAAATACCCGTCTGGGTCACTTTCCCACAGGAACTTGCAGCTCAAGGCCAAGCTGTTATCGTCCACGAACCTCGCTCCGACCACCGTTATCAAATCCCCTCCAGTCTTGACTCCGCTCACCGGTGTAATCATCGCAACGTAGGGTTTGGGGAAGTAGGTGAACACCTTCCTGCTGCTCGTTTTGTCGTTGCCGCCGTTTACGCTAATTTCCAAATTGACGCCAAAGAGGGATTGCACCGCAAAGCTCAAGCTACTCGGACTAACGCACTCAATGTTCACGCTGTTATCATCGTTGCGGCCCAAAATTTTTCCCAACACGGGCGTGGCCACTCCGAAGTGGCACCATATGTCGCTGGCCTTTTCCAAGTTGCTCAAAAAGTTGCTTTCGGCCATCCCAAGCGTGGCTCCGTCGGCAACAGTCACAACCACCACCCCCCCCCCAGCGTGACTCCCCGACTCGGGCACAATGCCACTCACGTAGGTACTGCTAGTGTACTCGTAGGCGATTTCACTGGTAGTCCAGTCGAAGCCCCCGTTGAGAGAAATCTCCAAATCGACCAAGCTGCTGCCGGACGAACGGTGGCCGAGCTGCTGCATGGGGCTCACGCACTCAATTGAGTGCATGCTGCCAGATATAATCTTGCCGCTGACCGGATAGCTGTTCTTTCCAAACCTGCACATGATTTGGCTCAAATGGTTGGTTGTCGGCTTGGCGAAGTTGAAGCCGGTCACTGTGACAATGGTGCCTCCGGATTTGCTTCCGCTGCTGGGAGACAGGAGGCTCACAAAGGGCTCCGGGTAAAACTCGAAGTTGGTGACACTCCTGTAGGTTCGAGCGGAGTCGGTGAGGCTCCTGATCGTGACCAAAAAGTTGCCTGCTCCAGCAGCCTCCGCGCTGGGAGTTTTGCACCGCAGCGTGTTTACGTTTACGAATTCCGCCAAGCTCGTGATCTCGACAGAAGCAGCAGCATCAGCGTCATCCTCGTCACCATCATTGGCCGTCCAAACGCAAACAAGATCGTACTCGTTGACGAAGCTCTCGCCGTACACACTGACGAAACTGCCGCCCAAAATTGAGCCGCTCGTCGGCACAACTCTGTCAACGAGCATGGCGTCAATGTACTCAAACGTCGGGGAAGCGGAGTCAAACTCCACAACCTCCTCGTCATACACCAAGCTGATGGACTGGGTGCTCGCTTGGAAGTCCGTCTGGGGCGGGGTGGTGCACACAACCTGCGTGTCAGAAATGATTGAGGCTGCAACCAGGACGTCGTTCATGTTGTTGCTATTGAAGTTAACGGCCCTGTTCGTGTGCCCGTTGAACGCGCACCAAATCCCCACGCCGGAGTGCGTGTACACGTTCTTGGTGGTCAAGGTGAGCTGCGTGCCGCCGCTTCTCCAGCCAGTGTTTGGACTTATGGATTGTATTTCTGGAGTGCTCACGTAATCGAATTTGGCGACCTCACTAGTGTGCGCGTTCTCGAAATCAACCCCGTTCAAACTTATCAGGAAATCAACCTGCGCAGCTCCGTTCTTGCTCGCAGGAGCGACGCAAGATATCTGCTGCTCGCTCAGGAAGGTGGCTTTCACCACCGTGAATCCGAATCTGCATTTCACACTGCCCGTGAACCTGAAGTTGCTTCCGACCGCAACCACCCTAGTTCCGCCTCTCACGGCACCGACTGATGGCGCGATGCTGCTTATTTGAACCGGCGCGTCAAACACAAATTTGGAATTCGATTGCGTGAAAAAGTCGACCCCGTTGAAGCTCAAGTACACAACAGCGTTTCCGTTGTTTTTGGCGAGCGGCGTGACGCAGGCCAGCTCCTCGCTGCTGATCCACCTCGCCTCCACAACGTTGTTGAAAGCGTCATGTGAAGTCAGTTCCTCCCCGAACCTGCACTTCAAGTATTTGCTGTTAACGAAGCCTCGGCCGTGAACAACCACCGTGCTGTTGCCATTTGCGGGCCCGCTGCTCGGACTGAGGTTCATAATCCTGGCCATGCTCTCCTGGTAGAAAACGTACAGCATCTCCTCGTTGGTGAAGTCGAACAGGTTGCTAGTAACTTCCACCAGAACCATCACCTCTCCGTTCTCTCCGAACTGGTTGGCTGGGCTAACACACTCGACGCTGCTGCTCGTCGGATTGGTTGCCGCAACAATGATGGAGGCAAACCTGCACGCAACGGTGTTCCCCAAGTTGCTCCCCGTAACAGTAACAACAGTTCCTCCACCATTGGGTCCCAATGCGGGCTGGATGCTCTGAACAACAGGCGCCAGCACATACACGTACTTGCCAACCCTATTCCAGTGGATCCCGTCGCTGGTAAAGCTCAGATCCACTTCTCCCACCTTGCTGTTGGGCGGAGCGCGGCAAACCATGTCAGTGGGAGTAACCTTCATCATGGGAACCTTCACGTTCCCGAACATGCAGCTGGACTCAGCTGTGACGGGAATGTTGTGCTGCAAGGTGATTGTCACCGGAGTGTTGCCTTCGACACTGCCAATCGTGGGTGAAAAATCGTCCTCGAGAGTGAGCTCGTTCGTTCTAACGCTCAGGAGTGCATTGTTATTACTCGCCCCCGCCAGCTCTCCATTGTTGCTGATGCTGAGCGTCAGTTGATTATTCATCGCGTAGGTCAGGTTGCTCGGGGTGGCGCACTGAACAAGCTGATCGCTCAGCCAAAGTCCGTTCGTCCACCAGCTGTCGCTCTTCACGCTGTAAAAACATTTCAGGTGCCTGCTGTTAACAAAGTTGCTGCCACTGACTAGCAACTTGATGTCTTCCGCCTGCTCGGGAACAACGCTGGGATTGACCGTAGCGACTACACTTGCATCGACGTAGGTGAATTTCACCACATCGGTGGAGAAATCGAGCCCGTTGTTGCTAACGCTCAACACAAAGTTGCTCGCGCTTCCGCTGTCGCTGCGCTCTTGGGGGTAGCGCCGGTTCACGGCTATGGTGTGTTCGCTCATGGGTGGGGATGTGCACTGCACGGCGTTGGTGGAAATAAATTCAGCCGCAGTCGAGATGCTCGATTCCACGTTCCCAAATTTGCACTTGAGCGAGGGGCTGTTCACAAAGCCGCTGCCACTCACAACAACCTTGGTTCCGCCCGCACTGTCCCCCATCAGCGGGTAGATACTCGTGACAACCTCCGTAAGCTCAAACGCGAAATTGACAACGTTGTGCTCTGTTCCGGTGAAGAAGTCGTCGCCGTTCAGCGTGAAGCTGACCTCGACAAGTTCAGGCTTGTTCCTCGGCGTCAAACACTCAGCCTCGGTGCTGCTAATGTACCTGGCGGGGCTCGCATTCAAACCGAACCTGTGCCGAGTGGGTTAGTATGTATATTATATGAATGGTGAATGGTTCTGGCTCAAATATATATTTTATCGTCTCCCATAACTCTCGCTCGCTCGCTCGCTCACTCACCTGCAGCTCATATGCTGGGTTTGGACAAAGTTGGTGCCGAATACTTTCAACAAGGTGCCACCCTCGCTCCTGCCATTCGTTGGGCTGATCGCGCTGATCGTGCCGGGCAACATGTAATTGAACTTGAACCCGCTTTGCACAAAGTCCCTCTTGTTGTCGCCGACCGAAATTGCGACGCTGTAGTCATCGTTGCTCTTCACGATTATTTCTGGGGCAGTGCACCAGATTTCGCTCTCGCTCACGTACGTTGCGGCCACAACTTGGCTTCCGAACTTGCAGCTCAACGAGCTGCTGCTGCTCATGGCGAAGTTGACTCCGCTGATTGCCACGACCGTCCCCCCCAAGACGCTCCCGTCCAATGGGAAAACCCTCGTAACTCTCGACCGTGATTGGAAGGTGAACATGCTGTTGCTCGTGCTGAAGTCGTAGTTGTTCGTGCTTAGCTCAACTAGAACAGTTGTTCTGTCCTTGTTGAAGCTGTGTTTGGTCGATGTGCTCATTCTATTTGGCACAGCGCACTCGGCAGAGCCGGAAACCGTCACAACACCTTCGACCGTGTGTGGATTGGCGTCGCCTCCCATCTGGTTCTGGAACCTGCACCACACACTTCCGGTGGATGTTAATCCATCCCCGCTGAATGACAGCACGTCCCCTCCCCTGATTGAACCGGTGGACGGCGCGAATGAGGCGATCGCCGGCGCGTCAACGTACTCGTAAGTTGTGTTGCTATTGCTGAAGTCTTTGTTGTTATTGCTAACTTCGAAGCCTATCGCAGAGGTTTCTCCGTGCAAAAGTCCCTTGGGAGGAGTTAAGCACTCAATCGTATTGTCGTCGATGTAGGTTGCAGAAACAACCACGTGGCCGAATCTGCAAACAGTGTCCTCGCCAAACAAGAAGTTCCTCCCAGCCACCACTATCGGGGTTCCTCCTACGCTGCTCGCGGTGCTCGGATTGATTTCCCTCACTATCGCATGTCCGTAATAGGTGTAGTATATTTCGTCTCCCCCGGCGCTTGGCCCAGCTCCGAACAAGTCCTCGCCGCCGTTGTTGCTCACTTGAACCACCACCGACCTCGGCGCCACTCCGGCTCCGTTCCCAGGGGTCAAGCAGTTCACCTGCGACCCGCTCACCCAAACGACGTTCGGCGCGCGAACAATGGTCTCCCCAAACTTGCAGATCAGGCTGTTGCTGTTGATGAAGTTGCTTCCAAAAATTGCGACCATTGTTCCACCTTCGAACCCCCCCCTGTACGGCCTCACGCTGCTAACGTGCAGCGAACTGGTGAAGGTGAAGCTCGCAGCACCGCCCGCGGACCAGTCAACCCCCCCGTTCACGGAAATTTGCACGCCGACGGTGCCGGAAATTCCACCGCTAGGGGGCGTGGAGCAAGTCAGCAACGTTGACGAAACCACGTTCGCGCTGGTGACCTCCTCCCCGAACTTGCACCACGCCTCGTCCGAGCCAACGATGAAGCTTGAGCCGCTAACGCTAACTTGGGTTCCGCCATCATGCGGCCCCTTCGTTGGGCTGATTTTGCGTACAATTGGATTCTTCACAAACGTGAACTCGGCGCTGGACGGACCGTAGTCCACACCGTTCAAGCTGATGGCGAGCTGTTCAACCAGATAATTTGGCACTGTCTCCACCGCGCTGGCGCTCAGCTCTGGCGTCTCGCAGCTTACCTTTGTGGAACTTATGAAGGTCGCGTCGGTAACCGCAACATTCCCAAATCTGCACTTCAAATATGGGGTGAAGGTGAACGGCCCGCCGGTTACCGTAACAACGCTGGCAACATTGTTCACGGGCTTGATGGTTGGGCTCACAGAGCCGATTGCCAAGCTGCTCAGTGCCGTGAACTTCACCTCGTTCGCTGTGTAGTCTAGCGAGTTGCTGCTAACTTCAACGCTGTAGTGTTTGTTCGGGATCAAGTTGGCTGGACTCACACAGGAATATGTGTTGGAGTTGATGTATCGGGCGGACACCACAACGGTGCCGAATTTGCATGTCGCCGACGTGGTGGGGACCACGTTTAGCGCATTCACTGTCACGACGGTGCCGCCGGCCTGGAAGCCAGTCGTTGGGGAGATGCTCTCGACAATCATGTCCGGCGTGTAAGTGAACTTGGCGGAACTGCCATTCTCTCTCGTGAATGTCTCTCCGTTGTTGATTGACACTGCAAACTGAATGGCGCCCGGGGTTGGGGTGGCGGGAGAAACACAGCTGCACGAGTTGGCTGATGCCATGGTTGCGGGAACCACGCTGTCCCCAAACTTGCAGTGGCTGACCACTTTCTCCTCGTCGCCGTCAAGCTCCAGCAAAACGGTCACAACTGTTCCTCCCCCCAAACTCCCGCTGGCGGGCGAAATGCTGCTCACCAGGCTGCTCACTCTGACAAAGCTGAATTGCAAGGTTTCGTCGAAAAAGGTTCCTTCGCTGGACAGCTTGAACTCCACTCGAGCGCTTCCACCACCACTCCCAACCACATTAGTGCTCGCAGGTACGTTGCACTGGAGCTGGTTGTCGCTGACAAACCTCGCCTCGCTGTGGAGCAAGTCGCCAAAGTGACACTTCAACGAGCCGCTGTGGACAAAGTTCTCGCCGGTGACTGTGACCGTCTCGCCACCCTGTCCCAGCCCAAAGGCGTCGCTGCTCACTGTGGGATAAATCTCCGCCAGCGTGGACGATTTCGTCACAACGAACTTAACTCCAACGTCGTCAAAGTCCTTCCCATTGTTGCTGACTCTCACCACTCCCTCGCCAACAGCACCCCCGCTCGGCAGCACGCAGCTCATGCTGCTATCGCTTATCCAATTCCCGACCAGAACGCTACCCATAAAGTCGCACACCAAATTGGGCGAGTTCAGAAAGTTGGCGCCCTTGACGACAACTTTCTGAGGTAGGTTGCTCGGCTTGGTGGTGGGGGTGATTTTGAACAATTCTATCTCGTCGTGGAATGTGAACACCTTCTCCTGCTGGACGTTTAGCAGGTAGTGGGTGGCACCGTCGTTGGAAATTATGTGGAAGCTCGTAGTCTGGGGAGTTGCAAATGGAGGCGTTTCGCACTGGATGGACTGCTCGCTCGCTACAATTCCTTCTACGACTACAGTTCCAAAAACGCACTGAACACCCCCAACAGTGCTGCCAAAGTTCTCGCCGAAAACGGTGACAGCACTCCCACCCTTGGTAGGGCCGGACAGGGGAGACATGGAAATCGGCTTGATGGGAATTTTGTACACAAAATCCATCGCAGCGCTCGTGTAATCCTTGTTGTTGTTGGAGATTGACAGGGAGACGCCCGATTCCAAGCTCCCGTGGTTGGGAGAGATGCAAATGATTTGGTTGATTGTCACAAATGTAGCGGGTATGATTGTGTCCGAAAACTTGCACATCAAGCTGGCCGTGTGGATGAAATTACTTCCGAAGACGGAGATGCTTGTTCCCCCGGATGTTGGCCCGGACGAGGGAGCGAGATCGGAAATCACAATTGGCGCAAAGGCGTTGAACACCACACTGGTGGTGGTGGTGGTGGTGGTGTGGGGGGTGCCAAGGTTGACGTCATATAGGCCAGGCTCCATGTTGTGAGGCACAACGCAGGTGACGGACGTGCTGTTCAGGTACCTGGGTGGGTCGGAGCTGGAGTAGGCACCAAAATTGCAGCGCAAGCTTTCGGAGCTGCTCACAAAGTTTGAGCCGGTAATTGTCACGGTGCTTCCACCGTAGGCAGGACCGCTAACCGGAGCAATGGACGAAACGGTAACGGGGGCTAAATACGTGAAATATATGGCCGACCCAACCTTGCTGACGTCGGTGGGTTCAGCACTGAAGCCAATCGCAACCAAAACGTCACCAGTTCCTCCCAGTGGAGGGGAGCAAGTGCACGACTTGCTTTCCTTGCTGCATGATGTTATTTTTACTGCAACATTGCCGAAGAAGCAGTGCGAGACCAAATCTCCACCCTCGCCAGATCCGCCATAACTCACCAAAATTCCCACGTCAGCGAGAGCTCTGGCAAACCCAGATCGAGGGGCAATGCTAGTGACGTGCGGCTTACTCTCAACGTAAACGAAGTCCAGGCTGTGACTGTCGTCGTCGTCTTCGTTGTGGACGACATCGCCAATTCCAGCCCCGCTCTGCAAATTGACTTTTAGAATTTCATCCTCGACCAATTGGTTGGAGAAGGGGACTTCGCACTCGACCAAGCTGCTTGTAACGAACCTAGCCTTGCTTAACACGGCTACACTATCCCCGAACGAACAAACAAGCTGAAAGGTTGTTTTGAAATTGGAGCCATGGACCTTCACCATGCTGCCGGACGATCCAGACTTTGGTGAAATCTGCGCCGAGCGAAGCGAGATTGTGCGCATTTTTAATGAAGCAAGAAAGAGCAAAACGAATTGAATTGGGTGGTTTAGCTCTTGTAGTGGATGTTGCCATTATGACTGTAGCCATTTCGCGGGATTCATCGCGAGTATGCTCGTCTTCACCAAGGCACGCGCGCTTCGCTCGCTCACCTCCGACACCTTGGGCGGAAGGAAGTAGCTGAACTTCAAATCACTACTAGTGAAGGTGGAGTTGTTGTTGGAAATTGAAATTGCCATGTTGACCTCGTCTCCAGTTGGGGTCGCGATCAAAGGGGGCGTGCAGGCAATCCGGCTGGAAGACAAAAATTCTGCTCGGACGGGGCTAAGATTCCCAAATTTGCAAACGAGATTGTTAGAGTTGACAAAGTTCTCGCCCTTGATAACCACAGACTGAGTCGCAAGGTTTGTGTCGCCAAAGGTCGCGAAGGCGGGGTACACGCCGATGATGGCAGCGTTGTCGTGGAACTCGACAGCGTTCTCGAGGGTCAGCAGCATGGTTGGGACCCCTACCCCGCTGTAAAGCTGCGCCGAGCGAAACGAATTGATTGGGTTAGCGTTTATTCAGGGGTTGATGTAGAGCATGCCTGCAATTCGCATTTCGCGCGCATCTCGCTCACCTCCAACCTCGCTGGCAAGTTGGCAAATTTCAAGTTGCCGTGCTGTGACACGCTACAGTTGATGGTATCGTCGCTCAACTTGTCGACGGGGCTCAGCGAGTTGAAGTCGAGGGGGGTTCCCTCCCCTTCGCCATCGTCCAGCCTAAAGTTCAAAACGCAATATACGTTGCCAGCTTCCTCCCCAAGCAGCTGCATGAAGTTCCGCCCTTTCACGACTAGCTCCATCTCGCCAGCACCGTTGAGGCTGCTCACGCTGAAGAACCTAGGCTCGACGGACGAGATCATTGCCGAAGATTCGTTCTCGGTGTAGGTGTACACCATCGTCGAATCGCTGTAGTCTACACTGTTCCTGCTCACGCTGACAACCACCGCAGCCGAGAGTCCCTTCCCGGGCACCACGCACTGGATACTGTCACCACTCACGTAGTGAGCAGGAACAATTTCTTCGCCAAATCTGCAGCTCATTTTGCCGCTGGGGACGAAGTTGGTTCCGTGCAAGGTCATAATGGAGGACCCACTGGATGGACCAAACTCAGGCACAATTTTGCTGAGCGACAGCGCCGGCTCGACAACCAAGGTTGCAAACGTGGGAGAAAGCTCGGATGGCGAGTTCCCGACGAACAACCTCATGCCGTCTTGCGGCATCATTTTCGGAATCTTGCAGCGCATTGAGGAGTCGCTGATGTAGATCCCGTCAACGAAAACTTCAGAAACGTTTTTGTTGATGTTCGACTCAAACTTGCACACTTAAAAGTTTCCAAGTTGAGGAAGTTCACTCCGTTCACCTGAATGCTGCTGCCACCGTGCTCTGGTACGTGAATTGGGGCAATCGAGGAGATTTCAGCATTCTTGTAGTAGTTGAATTGGCCGTTTGAAGTTGAGAAGTCTCTTCCGTTCGGGCTAACTTCAAAGTTGACGATGGACGACCCGAGGGAATTGGTGGCGGGGGGAGAAGTGCAGAAGATGACATTATCCTCAATCCTGTCGATCCCCACAACGTTGTCATCTCCGAACTTGCACGTTGCAAGGCTCGGGTCAACAGTTGCGGCGGAAGAAGAACTGACCGTAACAGCGACCTCGGTGGACCCTGAAATTGGCCCGGACGCGGGAACCATTTTTGTGACCAGTAGGTTGGAAGTGAACTGGAAGGACAGCTCGTCACTCCTGTGAGCGCAGCTTTCGCTTCCCATGGCTGTGGCGTCGGCGCTGCCGTAGCAGATGTTGAACTCGACCGAGCTCAAATCGTCGTCAAAAGTACCAACGAACGGAGTAACGCAGGAGATCTCGTTGCTGCTCACGAATCGCGCATCCGCCTTGTAGCCGCCAAATTTGCACTGCACGTTGGCAGCATTGCGAAACGCGGTTCCTTTCACCGTTACTAGCGTGCCACCGCTCAAAATTCCGCTGGTCGGATTGATACTTACCACCGTGCTTTGCGGCATAACTTTGAGACTTCCTCCGCCGTACGAGCGGAAATCAACACCGTTGTTGCTGACCTCAACCTTTACTGGGTGGACCCCCTTTGCGGGGGGCGTGGAGCACTCGATCATGCTCTTGGTCAAGAACCTAGCGCTAACAACGTGGACGTTGTCGAATCTGCAGCTCAGCGACCCGGTAGAAACAAAGTTGGCTCCGCTCAAGGTGACCGTGGTGCTGTAGTGGGTTTGGGGTGATGGTGGGGGTTAGGGTTGGCTAGTTGTGTTGAGTGAATTTTGTTTACTCACCTGGTACCCTCAATCCCATAACTGGGGAACACGTGGGAAATAATTGGAGCCTCGTAGAAGCTGAACCTGCGACCGAAATTGGACTTCGTGTCGACGTGATCTTTCACGTGGAGGGAAAGTACGTTGTTACTCTCGTCAACCTCGGTCAAGTCAGGAGACACACACGAGAAGTGCGTGGCGTCGATTTTCACTGCTTCGGATGTTGACATCACACCGCCAAACGAACAGACATAGAGGAGTTCCTCCTCCACCTCCGCCGCCACAGTCAAACTGACCACCGTGCCACCCTCTGTCACCACACTGCGTGGCTCAAAAGCTCTAACTTGAACACTCTCCAAGCTGGAGTAAATCAAATCCGTCTCCTGCAGCCTTCCTCCGCGCTGGCTCAAACTGAACTTCACACCGTTGAAATCCCCAGCAGGACTCAGGCAGGTCAGGTGGGTCGCGTCAACTCTGCTGGCAGGACTGACGACGGAACCGAACACGCAGTCGTAGCTGTGCACTTGGGTCGACTGAAAGTTCAATCCGACAACCGTAACTGTTTCGGACCCGCTGCTCGTCGCGACTGCGGGCGATATCCTGGTGATCGTGACGGGAGAAAAAATCTCAACCGTCGCTTTTTCAGCCGTCCAAACGTTTTTGCTGTCGAACGAAACACTCACAAAAAATGTCCCGAACATATCGGTCGGCGCGGGGCAGAGCAAGCTCGTGGCTGACACATAAGCCGCCCACGCAAAAATTGCATCGCCACTCACCCCACCCTTTTCTTCGAACTTGCAGACCATGGCCTTGCCGGTGTTGACAAAGTTGTAGCCGGAGATCTGAATCTGGACTGTGGATCCACTCTCGTCCGTGGTGCTAGTGTAGTAGTTCTTGGCAGCGTTACCGACAGATTGGGATATAATGGGCACCTCGATGAACACGAACGTGTGGCGCATAATTCTCGCCTCCGACTCGTACTCGATCCCATTGGCCAAGTTGTGGACCTCCACGTATGCAGTCAACTCGTTGCTCACGGAAGGGGAAGGGCATTGCACGGTTGAACTGTCGACAACGGTCCCAGCCGTTGTCGCAAGGGTGGTTGAGGTGGACTCGCTTTTGAACACACAATCAACCGAAAGCTCGTCATCGTGGGAGCTCGCAAAGTTGCTGCCGGTGATTGTTATGACGGTGCCCCCGCTCGTGCTTCCCCTCTTGGGATCGATCGAGTCAACGCTCACCGCGTCCACGAAAACGAATTCGGAAATCGTCGATGTTACGTAATCCAACCCGTTGTTGCTCACGCTCACTTCCACACTGTTCTCCTCGCTGCTGTCGTCCTTGATCGGAACCACGCAAACAATTGCACCGCTGCTGATGAAACTCGCCGAAACTTCGGCGATTCCAAACATGCACTTTAAGTACTTGCTGAATTCAAAGTTGCTACCAGTGATTGTGACGAGAGTTCCGCCAGAGCTGCTCCCCGATGTTGGAGAAAAACCGTCAATGACGAGGTTGTTCACGTAGCTGAACTGGACGTTGCTGTTTGTGAAGTCCAACCCGTTGAAGGAAATGTCAAAATCGACCAACGCCGCGTAGTCGGATTCTGGCAATTCACAACTGGCTGAGGTGGACGAGATGTAGGTTGCGTCGACCGCGGAAGCCCCGAAGCTGCATTTTATGTTATCACCCTCGATGAAGTTGTAGCCGCTCACGAAGATGGACGTGCCACCGTTGATTGACCCGGAGCTCGGGTAAATCGACGTCACTGCAGGAGCGGAGAGGTAGTAGAATTGGTGTCCCTGGGAAGTGTAGTCGACCTGCGCCGAGCGTGGATTTGTTGTGTTATTTTATGCTGATTGTGTTGTTGCGATGAGCCGCCCCCCACAACTCAACTCAACTCAACTCAACTCAACTCAACTCAACTCAACTCAACTCACCTCGTTCGTCGAAACCTCCACACTGCTGAATGTGGAAATTATGCAGCTCTCGCAAGCAGGGCTGACGCACTTAATGCTCGTGGCGGACAAAAAGTCACCCTCAACGATCTCTGAGCTGGTGGAAGACTTGAACATGCAGTGGATCTGGTTCGTGTCTTCGAAACCAGTTCCTGTGATTGTGATGGCCGTGCCTCCTTCGATCGGTCCGCTGATGGGCGAAATAGATACCACCGCGGCAGATGTCACAAACTCAAACTGATCAATTGACGAGTAGTAGTTGACGCCGTTGTTGGAAACGGAAATAACTGTTTGGGGTGATACCGAGACTGTCGTGAAAGTTGGAGTCACGCAGACAATTGAGCTCTCGCTGATGTAGCTGGCCTTTACGTTAACGGTGCCAAAGCGACAAACCAGATCCTTGGTGAACTCAAAGTTTTCTCCGCTGATTGTGACCGAAGTTCCACCAACAGAGGGGCCGAAGAGTGGGGCGAAGGAGCCAACCACGGGTTGGAGGTTGTAGCTGAACTGCTTGGTCGTGTCAGTGTAGTCGGCACCGTTCATGCTGGTGTAGACGGCCACGCTGCGGACCACATTATTCTCCTCGGGGGGAGAGTCGCACTCGATTTGGATCGAGCTGATGAATCTCGCGCCCACGGTGCCACTCTCACTTTCCCCAAACCTGCAGCTCAAACTGCTTCCATCAATAAAGTTGAAGCCATTCAAAACAATATTTGTGCTCCCCTCGACTGGCCCGCTCAGGGGCGACACCGACAGAACAAAGGGGTTGCTAATGTAGTGAAACTTGATCGGAGAGAGGGTGAAGTCAGCGAGATTGTTGGTGATGTAGAGTGATGCTGTTGCTGTTGCTGTCGTGGTGGAGACTGACTGCGGGGTAACGCAGGTAATTTGCGTCGATGAAATGTACGTGGCGGGGGAGGCCGGAGTGGAGGCTTTGGGGCCGAAGAAGCACTGCAAGTCCTCGCTCTCTACAAAATTGGAACCATTCACGGTAACAATGGTACCACCGTCCTTGCTGCCCCTCTTGGGGTGGATGGAAGCAATCTCAATGTCGTCCTTGTAATTGTAGGTGACGCTTTCTCCATAATCAACCCCGTTGTTGGTGATCGCAAGGGGGGTTGTGGCCGAGGCGGAGTCAGAATTTGGGGAGGAGCTGCAGACGATTTTACTCTCGCTCAAGAAGCTTGCGGCAACTTCAGTGGTTCCGAACCTGCACATGAGGCTGCGCGCGAGAGGAGTGACAAGTTTGTATTGCGTTTTAGATTAAAATGTGGTTGTGTATATTGTGTTGTGGCTCGCTCACCTGCTGCTGAAGACAAAGTTGCTGCCCGATATGGTCACTGCCGTCTCTCCGGATGACGAGCCGAAGGTGGGGACGAAATTTTTGACCACGGCGTTCGGCGTGTACAGGAAGGTGAACGAGGTTGATCCGAAGTAGTCAATTCCGTTGTTGGTGGCCTTGAGGGTTGCGGATTTTTGTCCCCCGTCGGTGCTGCGTACAAGAGGCGACTCGCACTCGATCTGGGTCGAGCTTACGAATCTCCCCTCAACATCGATGGCAGTATCATCCTCAAAAGTCAGCTTGCAGAATAAGTTGAGCGAATCCACAAAGTTGCTCCCAAACAATGAAATCTTTGTTCCTCCGTTAAAAGGCCCGGACGCAGGCCTCAAGGAGGAGATAACAAGATCCTGCAGATACTGGAACTGGCTGGCAGATTTGGTGTAATCAGCGCTGTTGGTGGACACCTCGACGGTGACGAAGCCCTCGCTGAAACTGCTAGGTGCCGAGCAGTGTATCTCCTCACTGCTCACAAAGGTGACGGAGGTCGACTCGACCCCCCCAAAGGTGCAACTAAGGGGGGGTGGGGAAGCGGCGTCGCCATCATTTTCAATATCTATGCTATGGGAGACGAAGCCCGTCCCTGATATTGTTACTATTGTTCCACCTTGGAGGCTTCCTCTCCTGGGAACTATTGAACTAATTTCAATGAGGTCAGCGTAGTCGAACGACACGTCTGACGAGCCATAGTCCAGCCCATTGTTACTCACGGAGACAAGCGTGGATAAAGATGAGGTCGAGGAATATGGAGAAACGCAAATTATTTCAAATTCGCTTACGTAGCTAGCGGGCACAACGGCGCTGGGTTAAAAAGGGTTAGTTTAGTTGCGTGTGTGTGTGAGTGTGTTTGTTTGTGTGTGTGTGTGCGCGTTCCCACCTGCTACTAGAGACTCCGAAGCGGCAAGAAAGACTCTTGCTAAACTCAAAATTCGCCCCACTAATGGTGATGGCTGTTCCTCCCGTGGAGGGGCCAAAACTGGGCGTTATTGAGCTGATTGTCGTTTCCGTGCGGTACGTGAACGACGCAGACGTTGTCGATGTGCTTTCGTCTGGTGAAATGTAGTCGGCGCCGTTCATTGTTATTGACACCACGACTTCATTTTCGCTATTATCTATTTGGATTTGGATTTGGGGGGGTACGTTGCACTCGATTTGGCTCGATGATATGAACCTAGCGCTGACTGCCACCGCGCCGAACTTGCAGGATAATTTGCTAGAGTCAACGAAGTTGTACCCGCTTATTAACAACACCGTGCCGCCAGACACCGGCCCGAACAGCGGACTCATTGAGGTGAACGAAGCGTCCGGTATGTACCCGAACTGTGTGCCGCTCGTTGTGAAATCTTTCCCATTGAAGGTCACCTCTAAGCTAACAAATCCGTCGTTTTCGGAGGCGGAGGAGGGGGGGGTGGTACAGCGAATCTCGGTTGAGCTAATAACGTTTATCGTCGCGCTGCCGGATTCACCAAAATTGCAACTGCTGGAGCCCAAGTTTTCTTCGGAAAACCCCGCTCCGGTGATTGTGACCACAGTTCCTCCCACCACACTGCCTTTGCCGGGGAAGATTGAATATATTTCAACCTCGTCCACGAACTTGTACTCCGCAGAAACCCCTTCAAAGTCCAACCCGTTGTTACTCACTGAGATTAACACGGACGTTCCAGCACCCCCCAATGTGTTGGTTGGCGAGTGGCAGACGATTTCATTTTGGCTTATGAAGGTGGCGGGAACGCTACGTAAATTGTTGTTGGTTTTGTTAGTAGGACTTTGCTTTGTTCGTGGCTGGCAGTTTTTGTTTTGGCTCACCTGCTACTTCCGCTTCCAAACTTGCAGGCCAACTCCTCGCCAAACTCAAAGTTTGTTCCGGCAACTGTTACCTGCGTGTTTCCGCTGGATGGACCGAATGTTGGCGATATTGAGCTAATGGATATTGTTGGTTGATAGGTGAAAGTTGTGGGAGTTGAGGATGTGGCGAAGTCCACGCCGTTTTGGGAGATTAGCAGTTCCACGGAGAATTCTGAGGATGAAGTGGGCGACACGCACTCTATTTGGCTCATTGATATGAACCTGGCGCTCACGACACCAGCGCCGAACTTGCAGGACATGTCGCTAGAATCGACAAAGTTGTAGCCACTTATTAACACCACTGTACCTCCCGACACGGGGCCGATCTGAGGACTCATCGACGAGAACGACGCGTCCAGAATGTACTCGAACCCCCCGCCCGCACTAGCGTAGTCCCCGCCGTTGAAGGTCAGCTCCAAATCGACGGACCCAGCAGTCGCAGAAGCTGGCGCCACACAGTGAACTTCATTCTCGCTCACGTAGATCATGCTAATGCTGCTGCTTCCTGCTTCGCCGAATTTGCAACTGCTATCTTCACCACTAGTGAACCCCGCCCCAGTGATTGTGACCACCGTTCCCCCAGCCACGCTGCCTCTTTTGGGTCTGATGGAATTTATTTCCGGTTCGTCCACAAAATCAAACTCAGACGAGCTTACCCCAAAGTCCAACCCGTTGTTGCTCACACTCACAACCCTTGGGCCAACACTCCCCACGAACGGGGACATGCACACTACCTCGTTCTCGTTCACGAAGCTGGCGTCCACCATTGCGTAGTTGTTGCTGTTTCCGAATCTGCGCCGAGCGAAGTAGGTGCGAAACGAATTGAGCGGGTAAGTATAGAGGTGTGGATGTAGGAATTATGTAGCCATTATGTCTGTAGCCATTTCGCGGGATTCATCGCGAGTATTTTCGTCTTCAGCAAGGCTCGCTCGCTTCGCTCGCTCACTCACCTGCAACTCAGCTCTTCGCCAAACTCAAAGTTGCTGCCAGACACTGTAATTTCAGTGTTGCCGCTAACCGACCCGAAGCTTGGGGACACGGACAAGACTTCGGCTTGGTGCTGGTACCCGAACTGCATGCTGTTGTCGCCGAACTCGTTGGCTGAGAAGTCAACCCCGTTCATGGAAATTTTGACTTCGACGGAGGTCTCGGCCAAGTCCTCGGGCCTCGCCGGACTCACGCACTCAACCATTTTGCTATTGATGAACCGTCCAGCGGTAGTGGTTGTGTCAAAGCTGCGCCGAGCGAAGCGAGGCGCATTTTTAATGAAGGACGAGCGAGACGAGCGAGCCAAACGAATTGGGTAGGGTTTGCTTAGTTGTGGATGTAGCCTTTATGTCTGTAGCCATTTTGCACCCTAACCCTAACACTTCATCGCGAGTATTCTTCTCGTCTTTTCCAAAATGCTCGCTCGCTTCGCTCGCTCACCTGCACGCCAAGGCGTCGCTGTCAACAAAGTTGAAACCGCTCACCAGCAATCTCGTCCCACCCTGGAAATTCCCGCTACTCGGCGAAATGGACGTTGTCACCGCCTCGGCCAAGTACTGGAACTGGGCCGAGTTCGTCGTGTGGTCGTTTCCGTTGATGGTAACATCCACCTTGACCAGCTCGGCGGTCGAGTGAGGAGGCAAGCTGCACTTGATCTCGGTGTCGCTGACCAGCGTGACGCTGTCACTCGCAACTCCGTTGAAGCTACACTTCAAGTAAACGCTGTCTTCAAAGCCGTATCCGCTGACGGTGATCTCTGAATTCCCAGCCAGCGGGCCGAAGTTGGGGGAGACGCTCGAGACTCCAAAGTCGGCGTACCTGAAAGTGGCCAATTCGTTCTCGGGGGAATACGTGCTGCCGCCGTCGACACTGCGCCGGCGCCGAGCGAAGCGAGGCGCATGATATGATTAGTTCAGTAGTGAATGTATTCGTCTGCAGCCAATTTGTTCACTCACCTAATTCGCAAATTAGCGCTGTCCGATCCGTCAACCGAAGCCGGGCTCTCGCAAATGATCTCAGTGCTGCTGATAAAGCTGCTTGCCACTTGAACTCCTCCAAAGCTGCACAGAGTGTGTTCGCCAGCGGCGAACCCAACCCCTTCCACTTTGATCCGCGTCCCACCTCCCAGCGGCCCCACGATCGGCTCAATTGAGCTGATTTGCGGAGCGCTCACGTAGTAGAAGAGCATCGCATTGGAAATGCCGTCCACGCCGTTTGTGGTGAGGCTTAGTTGCACCGGGCCAACACTTTCCACCGCGGGGGAGGTGCACTCCACCGCAGTCGCATTGAGCCAGTAGGCGGTGTTGACGTGCCCCGCCCCGTCCCCGAACTTGCACATCAAATTCTCGGCTGGGTCGAAGTCATTTCCCACGACGGTTGTTTTGCTGCCGCCCAAAGTTGACCCGCGGGGAGGGACAATTCCAGTGATTACCAGCGCTTTCTCGTAGTAGAACTGCGCCGAGTCCGACCAGTAGTCGATACCGTTTGTGAGTCTCAGCAGCACAACGTTGTGCTTGTTGTCTCGGTTGTTTGAAGTGAAGATGAAGGAAGGCGAGGAACATGTGAGTTCCGTGTCGGAAAATACCGTTGCGGGGGTGCGCCCGTTGTTGCCGAACTGGCAGAACAAATCCTCCGCATCCTGCGCCGAGGGAAGCGAGATTGGTGCGCATTTTTAATGGAGCAGGGGGGAGGCGAGCGAGCAAAAAAAACGAGAATAAAGTTAGTTTAGTAGTGGCTCGTATATTATCTCGTCTTCCTCAAAGCTCGCTCGCTCACCTCCTCGAAGTTCTCCCCGCTAACGGTGATTGTCGACCCACCCAGCGTTGTGCCTGAGTTCGGACTGATTGTGGAGATCGCGGCGGTGTTGTCATCCGCCACGTTCAAACCGGCGTAGTTGTTGACGGAGAAGTCCAGCACCGTGGATGATCTGCGCCGGCGCCGAGCGAAGCGAGGCGCATGATATGGTTAAATTAGTTTATGATATATTTTGTCGTCTTCATAAGGCTTGGCTCACCTCGCACTCGCGTCGTCGTTCTCGTCGATAGTGATCGTGATGCTGTCCCCGCCTGCCAAATTATCGCCGGGGATCCCATTGCCATTGGCGGTGGAGTTTCTCATGTACACAAGAGTGTCGAGAACGGCCGAGACGTTCTGCGCCGGCGCCGAGCGGAGTGAGGCGCATTGAGTGGGTTAGTTATTCTGTTAGCGCTCCGCGATATACATAACATACATGTTATAATTTTCTCCTCTTCCCAACTCACCTTCATGGACCCGGAAATTTCAATGTTTCGGGAGTAGGAATCGGAGGACCCGGCGATGAAGGAAACGCCGCTGTTTGTGCCGGAGGTTAGAGCCATGGAGGCAAACTCGTTATCAACGGCAAGGTGGACGGTTGTTTGGGTGTGAAGGTCGTTATCGACATTGAAGATGGTAAATCCGGCCAGCTTGATTCGCTGGACTTTGGGAACGTTGATCGACGGAGCGTCGTTGAAAGCAACGACGGACACGGGGATGGACGCGGAGACCGTGTTGGTTGTTGAGGTTGACGGGAGGGAAAGGTCGATCAGCGTGATTGTCACAATTTCCTTCGTGGGATGGAAATCGTTGAAGTGGGGGTTGGGAGTGTACTCAAGCTCCTGGAGGAGAGCGTTTAGGGTCGAAACAGTTGCTTCGACGGTTTTAGTAGCTGGGGTGTTGGTGATGGAGGTGTGGGAGGGGGTGTGGGAGTCCGAGTAGAGGGTTACGGAACCGCTCAAACAGGAAACTGTAAGTTGGTAAATTAAATCGGACATCATGACGTCGGCATCGTATAGAGCGATACCTCGGATGGTGGTGGAACCGTCCTCATCAACAATCTGGGAGGAGGGAATCATGATTGTTGGGAGGTCGTCAACAGACTCCACTTCGAAGTTGATGTTTTTGGTTTCGCTGCGAATTGATTGTTTAGTATACGGTTCGCGTATGCGTATTCGTCGTCTTCGTCTTCTTCTTCTTCTTCGTCTTTGTCTTTGTCTTCGTCTTCGTCTTCGCTCGCTCACCTGTAAGATTCTCCGGCGCCCAAGTACATGAGGTCATCAACCTTTATCGTGATGGCTTCGGACCCGAACTGGTTCAGAAGGGGCTTGTAAATGAGAGTTTGGAGGGCCTCGTTGATTGCCTTCGTCGACCCGGAGAAGTACATGATCTCGTCGGAAGAACCGTCGCCAACCGAGAAGCTGAGAGCCTTCGAGGACCCCAGGGAGATTACCCCAAACGTGGCGGAGAGGGTGATACCGAGCTGGTACTCGGACTCCAAACTCGTGTCGATCTTACTGATAAACGTCCCAGCAATCGTAAACTCGGTGTCCTCGTAGGCCGTCGCCAACGTGTTGTAGTCGGGAATCATGATTGTGGGGGAGGATGTTTGGTGATTGACCAAGACCAGCAGCTCGTCGGCGCCCTGGTAGCCGTCAACGACTCGGTTCAATGTAGTCCACGGAACGGCGTTGTTGTTAAAGTCGTCCAGGATTCGCCATTGGAGGGCAACCGTGTGCGATCCAGCCGGCAGCTCGAGCACGAGCTGCCCCCTCATTTCGTCGTACACCGCAGAGTTTCCCTCGAGCGAATTTCCACTGTGGGTGTAGGCAATTGAATCGACCAGGAGACGGGCACCGATCTCTGCCCACCGCTCAACGTCCACTCGTCGAGGGTCGGGGAGGACATCTGGGTGACTGGAAGGCCGTAGGAGAAGAGCACCGTGGTGGTCGATTCGAGCTCGAACTTGAGGATCTTGTCCCCGACAGTGTGCCACGAGCCGATGTCCGTAATCTTGGCAAAGCTGAGAGTTTGCTGCGCCACTATGGAGCGGCGCTCTCCGTGCACTGCCAAGAAACGGGAAGAGGCAAAGCCGTCCAGAAAAGTGGGGGACGACCGCCAAGTTCGGACGTAATCACCCCATTTTCTCCACTGAAGCTTCACGGTGTGGGTTCCCTTTTGCAGGTCTAGGACAATATCGCGGGACAGCTCGGAGGAACTGTACGACCGGGTGTTGATTGAAACTGTGGCGCCTGATTCACGGAATGGAGAGCCTGTGTGTGTGGGGGTGTGGGGGTGCGAGGTGAGCGGAAGAATTGGTTAGCATGTTAATACAATTTTGTCTTGTGCTGCTGCTCCACTCACCGTCTATCACCAACCTTGCTGATACGTCATCCCTCAGTCCGTACTCGTCAGTGGGATCAACCCAGTCTGGTCGCACATTGAAGGCATACACGAATCTAAGGGTAGCAGCTTCGGCCAGGGTAAATGTCAACGAGGACGAAGCCATGTCAACCCAGGTACCCGCGTTGCTTATTTTATCATCCGCCTCGATCTCCTTTGTCCACATGTAGCGGTGGTGTGAGGTGACGGTCAAAACTCGCCCGCCCGAGAATCCATCGTCCAGGCTCGGCATGGAGTTCCACGAGGTAACGTAGCCGCCCCTCTTCTTCCACTGGAGTTTGGCCGTGTGGTTTCCCCAACCGAGGTTTGCGACCGCGTAACCAGTGCGTGATGTCCCTGCAGCCTCCATTGAGGTTCCTGGTTGGCAATGGGTTGCAGACTGCGCCGGCGCCGAGCGAAGAGAATGGTATGATTAGTGTGGGTGTGTCGAGTCTTTTAAAATAAACTCAAATAAACTAACCTGACGAAGGGGCACGTTGTCAACCGTCATTCGTACTTGCACAAAGTCCTTCTGGCCGATGCTCATTGTCTCATCAATTAGGAAGTCGGAGGCAGAGTTCTCAGGCTTGAAACTACGGAGCGTGATGGCGTAGTTCAGGAGGACCGGGGCTTCGTTTTGGAGGACGAAATCTACTACTGTGTCATCGACATCAAGCCAAATATCCTCAACCAGCAGCCTTGCTTCTGTAAGGGGCTGGGAGGACCATATTGCTTGCTTTCGGTTTGCATCGGTCGGGGTAGTGAGGAGGAGCAGGAGGCCCAGAAGGAGAAAAAGAGGGTTGGTCATGGAAAAGGGGGAGGAGGAGGAGGGGTAAATCGGTGTATCGGCTATAGGCCACGTTGCATGCGGGGAACACTTGGATCGTTGATTATAGGATTCGTAGGTGTGGTAGAAAGTGCTATTGATTCATGCCTGGTGGAATAATCTGCAATGCGTAAATTTAATAAAATACAAATATGTTGGCGAGGAAAAAAAAAAAATTTACTTTTGTGAATTTCCGAGCTTATTTTTAATTTCCGGAGGAGGTCTTTAGGTCTGTGAAAGTGCCCTCCAACTATCGGGTCGCAGGAGCCTGTGCCTGGGTCTAGCCAAGTGTGCAGAACTTCTTTGCGAATGAAGTTTGAAGTTTATTTGGCTCTCTGGGAGCATTTGTGGGGAGCAATGACTTCAAGCCAGGCGCTTCTGCCAGCAGTACACGCAGAGTGTGCACAAGGTGTGTGTTGGCAAAAACAACTTCGTTGACACGCCGGGTCTTGGTGACTCTGGCGGTAAGGACTCTGAGCATCTGGCTGAGTGCGAGAAGTTGGGCTCTGTGAATGCCATGGTGCTGGTGCTTAATTCAACGCTTCCTCGAATCGACGAGCCGATTCGAGACGCGCTGTCCCTGTTCAACACCATGTTCCCGAACCTTTTTCGGTCGCTCATTGTGGTCTTCTCAAAATGCCAAAAAGTCAGCTCAACATAACGATAAGCCTTCAGCCATGTTTGTGGCTTCAGTGTGTCTTTAAGTGATCCACGTAATTTCAACATCGATCTCAACCTTCCGGGCTTCCACTTCGTACCTTATCCTTTTGCTTGGCAAAACGACCCGAACGGTCCGTGTTACGACCCGATTCATGGTATGTATCACCTCTTCTATCAGTACTCCAACCCACGTGTGTGGGGGCATGCTGCGAGCACAGACCTAATAAATTGGAAACAGCTGCCAGTAGCAATATCCAACGACAATTGGTACGACAAGGATGGCGTATATAGCGGATCTGCCAGCGTTCTCGACGACGAAGCTAGATCAATCGTACTAACGATCTCGTCGTCGGACAATAACCAGATCTTCATGGCCGTGCCGAAAGACCGGACTGACAAATACCTACGAGAATGGGTCCTTCCCGTTTCAAATCCAATCATAACGACGGACGCCTGAGATCCTACGGAGCTGATTGCAAACAAGCTCAGTGGCGGTTTCAGAATGGTCACCGGCACATCGAAGGGGAGCGATTTTTGGGAGTGCCCAAATTGCGAAACCTGTTTCTGACATAACTGATAATCATGCCTGGACCAGCCTCGGCGTCGTCCAGGCTAAAGCCGCCAATGAGGACTACTGGGAGTGTCCGGACCTGTTCCCTCTGTTAAGCAGCAAGGGAGCCGATCAAAGGGCAGCTCGAGCTCGTGCAGAGCAACAGCAGATATTGGTCGACCAGGCAAGGCAGAGAGAGCGTGAGCTTGAGTGTGAACGTCAGCATGAGCGCGAACGCGAACGCGAACGAGAACGAGAATGAGATCAAGAACAACGCGAAAGAACAGCGCGAACGAGATTATTTTGGGGGTCGGG
>Ga0302116_1000234_pt1 | contig 32534 bp, 23 predicted proteins | sample AG5_SCM_MG_FD_203124 | JGI IMG/M metagenome (GOLD analysis project Ga0302116, IMG submission 203124) | Marine microbial communities from Western Arctic Ocean, Canada - AG5_SCM | ecosystem: Environmental > Aquatic > Marine > Oceanic | place: Canada: Western Arctic Ocean | collected 2017-10-01 | reverse complement strand
GGGGTAGTTAGCCACCACAACATGCAAGACGGCAAGAGGAAGGGGGGTGGCATCGGCATGGGAAGTCACGGCAGCAACAGCGTCGAAGCGAGCATGCGATTTCTGTGCGAGAAAGTTTATGAGAAATTTCCTACCATTCGATCGGCGTTTATGAGCATGGACAAGGACAGGGGGGGGACGATCGGAAAGCGGGAGCTGAAAAAAATCCTGGACGACTGCTGCTACATTGTTCCGGACGACGTGTTCGAAGCTTGCTATAAGCTGTTCGACACGGATGGCGACGGAGAAATTAGCTACCAGGAGTTCATAGAGCAGGTGAAAGTGATGGTGGCGCCAGGAGAGGAGGAGGGGGGACTGGGTAACATGCTAATCAACCACGACAAGAGGCAAGGGAACAAGGGGAACAAGGGGGTGAAGGAGCTGTACGAAGATCGGAAAGGGAGCATTGCGGGTCCGAGCCACAACGCTAGCGAGGCGATGGTCTTCTTGGGCCAAAAGTTGGCCCAGCAGACTGACAGCGTCAGGGTTGCGTTCCGGATGTTCGACAGTGACCTGAGCGGGAGCGTCAGCAAGGCGGAGCTGAAGAGAATTCTTGACAACTACTGCTACAAGATGAGCGACGAGGAGTTCGACAAGGTGGTGTTGGAGATTGACGTCAACACGGACGGCAAGATCAGCTACAATGAGTTCATGAACAGTCTCGGGCAGAGCATTATTCCGAGTGCGCCCCATGCGAAGAATGGCATGAGTGGCGTGGGCGTGGGGGGGGGTGCAGAGGGGAACGGAAATAGAAAAATTAAAGAAACGACAAACACTGAAAGGAGGTTCGTCACCGACGCGAAGAGCATCGCGGCGAAGCAGAAGCAGAGCTCTATTGTTCTTCGGCTAGTGCTGCTAATGTCGGGGGTTAAATATTGTTGATGGAATAGGTATGAGTAAGTTCGATATATGTTTTTTTATTTATTGTATTTCTCTTTCCCCTCTTTTTCTCCTTTCTTCTTTTTTTCCCCCCTGGCCCCCTGGGTGAACGATTCTCAATTTTTTTTCTCAGAATTCTTCTTTTGGTGGAGAGGGGACTCCGATACGGGCTCCCGAAAGCCCGCTGGCTTATCCCAAACAGATAATTGAGTTCGGCGATTCATGTAGTAATACACGCCATCAACCTCACTCCAAACTTGGTCCCATTCTTCTGACGGCAGTGGAGGCGGGGGGGGTACCTCCTCGTCGTATCTCTCTCCTTCTTCTTCCTTCACCTTCATTTCCACCTCCTTTGTCTTCACTCCCCCCCCCCTCCCCGCCAATCTCTCCCCCCCCCCGTTATTAGAATACGATTTCTTCAACCCGTGCATCCGCCCAGGGGGTGGGCCTCGGGGGGGGGGTCTCCAATAGGGGCCACGGCCGGGGATCATTGCGCCAGAGCCGGAGCCTGCGCCGGAGCCTGGGGGTGGGCCTCGGGGGGGGGTCTCCAATAGGGGCCACGGCCGGGGACCATTGCGCCAGAGCCGGAGCCTGCGCCGGAGCCTGGGGGTCCACCCCGTGGTTGTGGGCCTCGGCCGCCGCCGCGCCCGGGGGGGGGGGCTCGGCCGGGGGGGGCCGTCCTGTTGGTCTTCTGAAAACCTTCATTCTGGTGTTTAAGTTGCGCAATCTCCTGTTGCAAGGAGTTGACGATCGCAGTGTTGGCGGGGCCGTTTCCGACGACGCTGTGGCTGTCCACCGAGGTTGGGAGACTGGTGTTTCGCCTTTCGAGCGTCCCTCCGAACTTAGCCAACTTAGTGTTTCTCCCTCGGTTGTACTTGTTTAGGGCCTCGTTGAGACCAGCCAACCGATGGCCGATACAGTCATCAACGACCTTGCACGCCTTCGTGCTGTCCTGAATGGCGATGCAGTACGGAATCACGCCGACGAGGTACCTGTGCGAGTGGGTTAGCGCGCGCGACACCTTCTTTTGCGCTCGCTTTGCTCGCCCTTTACTTACATGCCGATGCCGATGCACGTGAAGTAGAGTTTAGGGCCGCCACCCTTGCAGCATGCCTCGCGCATCTTGCAGCCTGCTTTGCAGCAGCAGCAGCACAAAATGACATTGAAAACGAAAAGGAAGAGACCCAAAAAAGTAACGGTTTCTTCCGTTAATTCGATGCTGCCATAGACCGCGGCAGACATAGTAACCATGGCAATGTAGAGGAGGGACGGGTAGATGTCCTTGTAGTTCTTTATGCAGTGGAAACAGAGTATTAAGTCCATTGCCAGCCCGACGAAGTTTGTGAACTTAGACAAGAAGTCCACGAAGTCAGAAGAAGAGGAAGAGGAAGGGGAAGGGGAAGGGGAAGGGGTCACGCAAGGTGTTGAGCACTCGATGGGGTCGTTGTAGAACACTTCGCACTCTATTCGATACCTATGAGAGTAAGGGCTGCATGAAAGTGCAAAGATGTTCTCCGGCTTCGGGTTCATGTACCTGCGAAAACGAAGAAATTGAGTTAGTATGCGCGAGTGTGTCTAGGTACCGAGCTGTGGGCACGTACGTGACGGTGTTCGCGAGCAGGGTCATCATTATGATGTCAAACTGAGTGTCCTGTGTGTGAGCGAAGCGAGCGCAAGGAGAGTTAGTGTTTGAGGTTCGGCTGGCGTGTTCCTGTTGAACTTACGTCGAACACGCGCTCTGAGACGGCCTTCTGAGCGTCCGTGAGCTCCATGCCAAACAGCTCCTTGTAGTGAATGTACAGGGCCAGCGTCTCTAGGGTCACTCCAACTCCCATTCCCAGGATGAACAGGAGCAGGCGCATAATTACGCCCTGGTCGGAGCCGAAGTAGGTCTCGTTAGTGACGAGAGCCTTGATGACGACGGCAACGGTGACCAGGTAAAGGAGGACGTCGATCGCATAGATTACTTTCATCTTGGTAAGCAAAGCGTCCATCCTCTCCTGCTTACTGGTGTCAGAGGTCGATATCGTTACATCCTTGATGGCCAGCCTCATCGAGGGCCGACGGGGGTCAGACCGGGCAGAGCCACCACCGAGGTTGGGATTGCTCACGGTTTGGGCGATATTCCTCGCCTGCTGTGAGAATTCGCGTGCGAACAGGCTCCAGAGCATGGTGTCAGGGGGGGGGCGAAACGTGTGTGAAGGTGTTCTTGCGTGTAGCTGTTCGTGCTTATGGTTGGTGGAGATGGTGTGGTAGAGAGGGAAAGAAAGAAGAAGTGGGTAGTTAGCGCGGAGGTAGTAGAAAGGTAAATAGCTGGGGAGAAAACGATTGAGCGACGGTGTTGAATGTGTGTGAAGATGATCGTTGGTGTCGAAATTTATGATTACCGTGGTGGTGGAAGAAGAAAGAGGAAGAGGACGAGGAAGAGCGTTTATTATTAAAATAAAATTTTGCAAAAAGAAAAAAGATTTTTTTTTCTTTTTTGTGGTTGCGAAAAATTATCAAAGCAGAAGCGAAACCACATTCCTAAATAACTTAAGATTTGATAAAGCGTATGCTATAGAGCCATATACAGGACAAATTTCCAATTTCCTTTGAATATAATCGTTTTAAACCATGCATGAAGAAGAAAAAAATGTAGTGGAAGAGGTTTGGGGCGATGCTGAGCTTGGTGCAGTTCTTCGAGAGGCTGCAGCAAAGTGGGCGGCAAATGAAGGATACAAGAGAGCTCTCGAGACATTTGTACTAGACCACTGTGTTGACTTTGCGGAGCATGTTGGCTGTTCATTTGAATCCTGCGAACACTCACTAGCTTACAATTTACTGCACGAGGAATACTTGTGCCTATTCGAGAAGCAAATTGAAAAGTACGTCAAGAAGGAGGGGTACTCGGCAGTGGATTTCTTCGCCGAATGCCGAGCTTCCATCGACGACTACGGCTGTGCCCTGTTTGAAGAGGTGAGCATGAGCACGAAAAGATAATTGTCCACCCATCACTGACTCACCACTCGCTTCCCAGCACGACGAGAAGTGGTTTGTTGAAACTCTCCTGGCCGCAACCGAGTACCAAACCTGGTTCGGAATGATGGTCGAAGCGGCTGACAAGCAAAAACAAGCACAACCGCAGCCAGACCGCAAGTAGAATTTTCCAAAAGAGTAGTTTTTGTGGTATGAACATGAACAAAAATTAGAGTAATAAATCAATCAAGGCATCGCAATTTTCTCGTGGTAATAAACTTTCCCTTTTCCCCAGCTGAATTGCTCAGTATCTTCGCCAATGACGTACCACAAATCATTGTCTGGCAGTGGTTTTGTGACAGTCACCATGATGCAACCGACGTTCATTGTTGTTGCTTTGTCCCGTACCACCTCCATCATTTTATCGCTGAAACAGCTCGAATGGATGATGCAAACGGTTGTGTTTTCAACCCAGGCGTCGGTTGTCAGTATGTCCGCACAAATGCACCGCATTTGAGTTTCCCGCATGGACGGCACAGCCGCCTTGTATTCTTCCGATTTCATGTAGTCTGTCATTAACTGCGCTCCGATTCGGTCCAGGGACCGTAGCTTTTCTATTCCCCAGCACTGGCTGAAAGGGTGCAGCGCAGCTGCTGCCACAACTAATTTCCCCGTTCCGCTTCCCAAATCCCAAAATACTCCGTTTTGGTCTGCAGGCATGTGGCCGAATATTCGCTTTATTCGAAAGAACATTTGAATGAAGACTTGTATATCAAACTCGCCGTAGCAAAATTCCTCGCCAAACAGCCCGTTCTCCTGCCTTTCTTCCTGGCTCGTTTCCTTGCCCAGGGCCACTGTCAAGTTGCTGAAGATCGTACCCACCTTTTTTTTGAACTTCACTTCGTCATCCGTCAGTTTCACCTTGTCTTTGTACTTCAAATAGAGGATTGGTAGCTGCATGAAGCACTCCTCCGGCGACCGCGTTACGTTGGCGGTGCCGCAATTCACGCAAACGTCGCTGTCAGGAAGTTGGGCGTCCGCGTCCAAATCGTCAGACTTCAGTTTCCACGGTTTTTTGTTTTCGCTGCCGCAGCCGTGGCAGTAGTAGCACTGCTCAAGTTCGACTGATTCTTTCGACTTCTTATTCGCGTTCCGCTTATCCAGGTCAGCCTGCTTTTTCTCTTTCTTTTCTCTCTCCTCATCCCCCGAGGGGGAAGGGTTCTGAGCCAAGCCGGCAGATACGTGCTTCCACCGGTGTGGTGTTGCTATGTGGTACGTTATTACGAGCCGTGACAGCCGCCTGTATTCATCCTCGGTCCATCCCTCCCCTTGGCTCTTTTGCCGTAACCTCGAGTCCGCATAGTAATGGACCGTGTGAATCTTTGGGGAGTTTGGAGCATTGCTCCTGGGGACAGAGAATTTCCCAGCATTTGTCGATTGCACAGACAAGGCGTCCATCAATGCGACGGACATATTTGGATCTGGGTGGACTTGTTCTGTCTGCCTGGGGAAAGAAACTGACAACACAAATTTGATGTCAGGACAAAGATTTAAAGTGTTAAGTGGTTAAAGTGAGTTTGAACATGAACATATTTGGCAAAATTTAAGATCTCTGAACCAATATACTAATCCAAAGCCGAGAATATAACCCCTCATGGCAGCCCTCATCGTCACCACCACAAAATTCGTCGAATCCGCAACCCTCCTCAATAAAATTCCGATTCCCAAATTCTCCCTTGTCCTGAAAAGAGTGCTGTTGAATCTTCACCAGCGGAACGCATCCTTCTTCAATGAGACTGAGGCTGCCCAACTCCAAAAGCTCTTTTCACTCACGCCATCCGAGTTAAAGTCCGTACTGGGTCTGGTTGCCTATGTTTACGAAAACGCGGCTTATGCAACAACAAAACCCCCCGCCTTGAAGGCTAAGATAATAACTGGCGGTGTTGATGAAAAACACGGCGAGGCGTTCATGACGGCGTGGGCCGAAGAGGCAGGGGGGGTTGTCAACCGATTGAAGGAACATGCCATGGGAGGGCCGACCGTATTAAATGGGACCGAGTGGGGGTTAAGTGTGAATGTTGCTCAAAGCAACTTGGCTAGAACTCAGGACGCGGTGGCTAGGTTTGAGCTGACGCTTGACAAGCCAAATGCGGACAACAACAATAGCAACAATGAGGAAACGCTTGGCTTGGAGTTTTCCCACTCAGAGCTGTACGATTTCTTCTGCAAGTTGGAAACGATACAATCGCAACTTGACAGCGTTTCGTGATTTTTAAATTCAGGTTAGGAATGCCAAGTAGGAATTTTATATTCTGAATTTTGTTTTTATTCTTCCCCCTCCTTAGGCAAATTTGGGATCTTCGTCGTCCCCAACATCCTCCTCCTGCTGCTGCAGCTCAAATCCAAGGAATTCGTGAGCATCAACCACCTCGATCTGCCCCTTCTCGAGCTGGATCTCCTTAATCTTCGCCTCTTCGCCCTCCTCTTCACCCTCCTCCTCGTCGTCGTCGCCCACCTTCTTCAAAAACTTCCCCAAAGTCATCTTCCCTCGAAGCAAAATTGGCTGCCTCACTCCCTTGATGCAAGCTCTGTCGACGTAAATACAATTCACGTCGGTTAAACTTGGGGTAACGAAGAAAGCGTCCACGAGCAAGTTTTCTGTGATCGCGCGCAGACCCCTGGCACCGGTGCCCCTCTTCGCAGCCACGGCTGCTATTTCCTTCAATGCGCCTACTGTGCAGTGAAATTCAATTCCGTTCAAGTTGAAAAGATGCTCGTACTGCTTGACTAAGGAGTTCTTCGGTTTGGTCATCACGTCAATCAGCGCCTTCTCGTCCAACGCAATAGTGGATACGATGAGCGGAAAGCGACCGATGAATTCGGGAATTAGGCCATAAGCTGCCAAATCGGAAGGCTGGGCAGATTCAAAGTAGTTGGTCTGAACCTTGACGTCCTTCAAATTTTTTGGAAGCTTCGCACCGAATCCAATGCTAGAGGCGTCAATTCGCTGATTTATGACTTTCTCGAGGCCGCTGAACGCTCCCCCAGCAATGAATAGAATGTTCGTGGTGTCGATGGCAATAAAGTCGCCCCTCGGATTTTTTCTGCGCCGAGGGTGAGTGAATGGTTTTTTTCAGGTTAGGTTAAGGGCTCGTCTTCCCCAAGGCTCGCTCGCTCGCTCAGCTCACCTTCCGCCTTCCTTGGGAACGTTGACAACCGAGCCCTCGATAATCTTCAGAAGCGCCTGCTGCACCCCCTCGCCGCTCACGTCCCTGGTGATGCTGGCGCTCTCACTTTTCCTTGATATCTTGTCAACCTCGTCGAGGTAAACTATGCCGTTTTCGGTCTTCTCCAAATCCATCCCGCTTTCAATGTAAAGTTTGAAGAGAATCGATTCGACGTCCTCGCCGACATAGCCGGCCTGTGTGAGGGACGTCGCATCGCAAATTGCGAGAGGAACGTCGCAAAGCTTCGCAAGGGTTTTGGCCATTAGAGTCTTTCCAGAGCCTGTTGGGCCGAGGAGGATGATGTTCGACTTGTCAAGTTCAATGGTTGTGGAGGTGGAGGTGGAGGTGGAGGTGGAGGTGGAGGTGGAGGAACTCTTGGGGAGGGGTTCTTTTAGCCCGCCGTCCAGACCCATCTTGTCGAATTTCAAGCCGATTGGACTGAGCTCGCTCATGGCGCCAGCACCAGCACCACCCGACGCCGCCGACTCGGCGTCATCCGCCGCCGCAGCTTCTCGCTCTTCCTCTTGGGCGGCCAAATTCCTGGCCGCTAAAGCGTTCGCACGAGCATTCTCAACTCTCCTGTAGTGGTTGTGAACGTTTGCAGACAGAGCCATTTTCACACGATGCTGCCCTATCACATACTGATTCAACCCCTCGTACAAAGCCGAAGGAGTTAGAATGTTGAAGAACGGCTGCTGTTGTTTTTGCTGCTCTTCTTTTTGCTGCTGTGGGGAGGAGAAGGATTGGTTTTGGAGCTGCTCCTGTTGCTGCTGCAATAGTCTCTGCTGTTGCTCTTGGTGCTCCAATATTGTCTTCGAATCTGGGTTTGGATGGGAGGGGGGGGTCGAGACGAGGGAACTGCTCGGCCGCTTCATTGGGATGGAGGACGATCCAACGCCGGATGGACGGTGAGCGTCGGACTTGACCAGAAACCACCCACTGCACGTGGCGCAGTAGTACGTGTTTTCTGCAAAGTCGCTGTTCTGGAAGGAAAGGATCGATCCACACTTCGGACAAGCAAATCGGGAGGTATTTGGAGGTGGAGGTAAAGGTGGGCCTCCGGTCGTGCTGAGGGTGCGAACCGCGCCACATAGTAGTGGGGGGTGAGATGATGGAGCCTGGCGAGAAACAGCTAGAAGAATTGATCTCATCAGAACTCTACTTTTGATTTTAAGTTTGAAACCGCTGGAAATTGGTTCTTTGGAAAGGGTGGTGTAGAAATAAGATCTGATGACACCTTGAAGCTACAGTCAGTCTATGTTTACGAAAATTCACGAGTCAGAATAGCATTCTTTATTCTCACTTCAAACTTTAGTTCGCACCGAGTTTCAAGTTTTATCTCGACTTAAAGGTTGCCATTATCAAGAGACAAATATGCGAATGTTTCTGCTGATGACACTTTTCATCAACACCAATGTTGCCGAATCCTCACATCCAATCTCCAACTCTATCACGATTCCTCAAGGGCAGCACAAAGTTTTCCCCAACCTTGGATCCTGTGCGTTGATAGATGGCACGACTGGGCAGGTTTACTGGGCCTCTGGTCGAACGCTGACGACCGCGTCGACTTCCCACCACCTTCCGTTTCCTTTCAATTACATTACTCCCGAAGCATTTAAGTTGCCTCAGCATTTCAAATCGGTGTGCCTCACGCTGTCGATATGTTTCTTCTTCTTCCGGTCGCTGGTCCAGTCCCTGCTGCTGTTCCACCCCCCTGCCCAAGTACCCCACGATTTCCTCTCTTCCGTCGTCCTGAACCTCCTTCCCCACGCGAAAACAATCGCTTCCCTTTACATTCTGTATTTGCTCGAGTCGCTCACTTCTTCTACCAACAAGTATCTGACCAACAAAATTTCCTCGCCGGAGGCGTTCGACATAATCGAGAATTTCCGGCGCCTCCCCCCGACTGTAACTTGGACAATCAAGCATTATCACTTTGAGGATCGCTACGGTTTTCGAATGCGCCACCCGCAGCAACAGCAACCTCAACAGCAACAGCAAAATCAACAACACCATTCGAAGCTCTCGAAAAAGGTCTATTCCGCCACTGCTACGGACCGGTACGTGTTCGGCGGCTGGAGCGACATGACAAACGGGTTCCCCACCACTTTTTCCCGAGCGAGGCCGAAAACAACAACCCAAACAAACGACAACAGTAAAACTCCCTTCAAGGCGGCGCCATTGAAGAAAATTTCTCTCTCCAAACTACTCGTGTTTAGCTCCGCCGAAGCTCGGGATGAGTACGGACGGCAGTTAACGGGGTTCATCGGCAGGGAGCACATGAGGGACGATCACTACGACTTTGAGACCCGAATCGACATGGGGGCGGAGGGGCAGTGGCGGGATAAGTTGCTCGTGCTGAGCAGCAACACCAAGCGGGACGAGAACGCGGCAGACAGCAATTTATTGAACGAGAATAAGAAATTGAGTTTCGTGCCGAGGAGCATCAGCCGGTTTTGGTATTGGTTCTTCACTCTTCTTATGCTCACAGTCCCGTACCGCTGGTGGTTCGGGGGGCAGTGTGACGAGCTGTCGATACAGGTCGTGAAGAAAACTTATGAGAGGGCAGATGGGCTGGATGGTTCAATTTCTGGAAAAGAGACGGCGGAAAAGGAAAATCTCGTCTCCACGGCAGTCGGAAACATGTTTCCGAAAACCAAATTTTTTGCTAAGATTCCACCTCCATTGGAGGCTGAGGATGACAGCAAACCGCTAAGTGATGTCTTCACCCAATTTATGGAGAAGAATTCCCTTTATTATGGCAGCGATGGCGATGGCGATGGTGATGGTGATGGCGAATAGATCTTTGAAACAATTTAGATGAAGAACCCTACTTAATTATATTACAACTTTAACTTAATCTTCCAGGTTTTTGGCCACGTTTGTGCTTACGTTTTCCTCCTCCAAGCTCTCTCTTTGCTCGCAAATTCATTACCTGGCGATGGCGAAGGACGTTGGTACGACGCCTGAACTCTTCCTTATCAGGCCCAGCTTTTAAGCCACTCCCGGCATACCAACTGTCACAATTACTACTCGACTGTTCTCTGCCGTTCATTCCTCTGGGGTTGGTTTGCTTGGTGCTGTCATGCTCATCTGTGAAAATTTTGTTTCCCTCCCTTGACACTAGCGCTCGCAGAACCATTTTCCCGTCTTTCCCCTTGATCGTCGGTAGCTTGAAATCATTCTTCTGCTGCTGATGCTGCTGTCGATCATCGATCAGTTCCCCCCTCTCCATCTTCTGCTTGAGCTTTATTCTCGCGAGCTGGTTGCTCTTCAATTTCATCAAATCGAATTTCTCGCTGAACTGATCAATCGCTTCTGTCAAGCTCAAGCTTGTGCCATTTTCATTCTTATCAAATTCGTACTTATTGTCTACCATCGTCTTGTTGCGATCTACCATTGTTTTCATGCTGGAAATGAAATTCTGCTTCGCGCTGTAGCTCTTGTCGATCGCCTTCTTTTTTTCTCGAATTTCTACTGCTAATATGAGTTTACATTTGCCCTTTGAGTGCTTTTTCTCCGCCTCCAGCTCCCCTATGTTGTTCAGAACCTTTTCTCTCCGCGACAGCTCTCCCACAATTGCGTCGAGCAAGAACTTTCGACGCTGCATGGCAACAACAACCTTCATGTCGATGTCGCCGTTTTCGTGTTGAATCTTTTCCAGCTGTTTAATTGGGTTTTCCTCCCCCTCCTTCCTCGTCTTCTCCTTCCCCTTCCCATTCCCCTTCTCCTTCCCATTGTTCTTTCCACTCTTCTTGATCTTTGTCTCGCTAGGTTTCATTATTTGCAGGAATTCTTCGAAGCCTATTTCTCCAGAGTTGTTTCTGTCAACTTCACGAATAAGATCGACAACCTCAATCATTGTTTTTGCTATCCCTGTAGATAGCAAAGGATCAGCAAGCTCGTCCACGTCGACCTCTCCGCTCTTGTCGTCATCCAGCTGGTCAAACCATTTTCTTAGCGCTCTCTTTTGCTTCACTGTCCACCGAAACTCTGGAAATCGATTTCGCTTCTTTAGCCAGTTCTCGGTGGTTGCGTCCCTTATTTCGTTCTTGGTATTGTTGAGCTGGGCCTTTTTGTCGGGAGGGAGCCTTTTCTTGCTCGCCAACAGGCTCCGCGGATCCATCCTTGAGTCGTTGGAGCTGTGGTAAGACAAGCTCTCCCCCCCCGTTATTGGCCGCTGCCCGTTGGTTGATGATATGCTATTTAACTGAAGGTGGGTGTCCGCAGAAACAATGCTCACAATTCCCTGGCGATTGTTGGTTCGCATTGGCGATATTGTCACTCTGTAGTTGGAGTTGATAACATCTAGGGCATCATTTTCATTCTTGCTACTGTTCAAGTTGCCGCGGGAGAACTTGAACATTTCCCGGGATACAGCATTGTCCCATTTCAACGTGGGAATCCCTCGCTGCGTATCGCTGATTCCAAATTGAGGCTCAACAGAATCAAAGTCGCTACTAATTACAGACTGAGTCTGTTGGCCTCGCCTCCGAGCTCGCTCACGCTGCACCTGATTTTTGTTTGCTTCTATGGACTTATCCATATCAAACAAAAAATAATTTGGGAAAGAGGGTTGCGGAATAATCCACACCTGCAAATAACCTGGCACCCTCTGGGCAGGAAAAAAAAAAAAAAACTAATTTCTAAAGCAGTTCGCAGAAATATCCAAGTTTACCACACTTAAATTCGCCGTCAAAATTTAGCGTAGTAAGTGTTCTGACGGGCAAGAGGACCAGCATGATAAAATTTGTGTGCCGAGCATTCCTCCTCCTCTTGGTTCTTGCACAAGTTTTGGAGGCTTCCCCAGAGATCCTTGGCCAGACATCAACTCCAACTTCATCCCTCCCCGATTCTAGTTTTTTCCCGACCCCAAATTTTGTGAATGTCGCCGAGAACACCAGTCAGTTTTCCAATGAGCTGCCTGTTGTCTCTGACCTCGCAAATATTTTTGTGCCGGAGAAGGACGAAAACCTATTGGGCTTTTCGCCGAATGCTGCGTTCGACACTGGCCTACCGGCGTGGTTGCCCACCAAACGAAATCTCAAGTTTATGAACGTGTACGACTCATCACTGACGCTAGAAGAGAATATCAGCAGACTCGGAGCTGAAGTCGATGGCGACATAAGACCAGATGAGATGGAAAAGTTTTTCGCTCTCCATCAGAGTGTGATGCCCGTAATGGAAGAAAACGAAACTCGCAGGGAGCTAGTTGACAACAACGATGGCTGCAAAAAAATATACGTTAGCAGTTATGGCCTCAACGGAGACTACACGTTTACAAGTAGAAGCGGCTGCGGCGGTGATGGTTTTTGGACTGGCACAACGAACGGCAAATACATTTGGAAAAGAGAATACTCCGGTACGGGCTACGGTTATTGGCTTGGAGGATACAATTATGATGATTGTAACAGCTGGGGGGGGTGGCGCTCCTACCGTTGGTATAACGGTGGTACAAACGACATTCCCACTCAATGGAGTTATGTTTATTATGGTGGATCAACGTCAATCTCAACCACGTGCTACTGCGACGACGGCAAGCACTCATCATCCAGCAACAGCTGCTTAGCTACCTGCCCGGCAGGACGTTACGGCAGCGGGAATCGCGCTTGGAATGGCGGCACAGGAGGTTCGAGCTGTTCCGGACAATGTGCGGTTGGAAAGTATAGTGCAGCCGGAGCTACAAGTTGCACGAGTTGTCCGGCAGGAAGAACATCAACAGCAGGTTCCGGCACTTGCACCGATGCTTGTACGGCTGGAGAGTTTATCTCCGGCTCCGGGTGTGCTGATTGCCCGGTGGTGAGTGGAATGAATTAAAAAATATATTTTGCCCGTCAACCCTCCGTCACAATTCTAACAAACACACACACCCTACACCCCTATACACCCCTCGCTCTTTTGTAGGGAAAATACGACCCGGGGTTCGCTTTTGCCCACGATGGTGAATGCCGAGCGGGAACGGAGATTAGGATGTACGAGGGAAACGGTGACAACACCGGTAGTACCTTTGAGGAAAAACTCCAGAACTGTTTCGAGGCGTGCAGAGACAAGAAAACAGCGTTATCAGGGAGCTGGACAAATTTTGATGCGAAGGGTTTTGTCATGGCGAGCAGCGGCAGGTGCTACTGTGAGAACGCCGAGAGCACGACCCCGGCGCAAATGAGCGGAGACACTTGCGCAGACACAGCCTCTGAACCAGGATGCCGTCGCTATAGTTGTGGTAGTTACAAGCGCTACGACCTTGGAGTTACCGCGGTATCTTGTACGGCGTGCCCTCGGGGCAAGTCCTCAAGCGCCACCAAGGCAACCTCGAGTTCAACGTGCGTGGACTGCACTGTTGGAAAGTACTCCAACTCTGATGATGGCAGTGCTACGTGTACCAACTGTGGGGCTGGAAAGTACAATGCCCAAACCGGGGGTGATTCCAACTTGCTTTGCATGGCGTGCACGAGCGGACGCTATGCCAGCAGCACCTCCGACTACACGTCGGGCGGGCTATGTGCGGCGTGCTCAGCGGGAAAGTACTACTCGGCCACGGGTGGAACAGGATCAAATGTCTGCATGAACTGCGGGAGTGGAGGGTGGAGCACTGCGGGTTCGAGTGTATGTTCCAACTGCGAAATTGGAAAGTCAACTGCAGGCGGCAGTGGCTGCCAGCCATGTGTTGCGGGGTCCTTCCAGCAGTACAGTGGACAGGTTAGTGAAAATAAAACGAGCTGCGAGCAAAACCAGAGCAAACCAAATTTTCTCACTCATTAATTTCTTACGTTGTGTTTTAGGCCGAATGCACTGTCTGCGCTCCTGGCAAATACTCAACGTCAACTGGTGGTACTGCGGCATCAAGTTGCAGCGAATGTGTGTCTGGAAAGTACTTGGCGATTGAGGGCTCGGCGACGGATCACAACCAAGAGTCTGACTGTGTGAACTGTGATGCGGGTCGTTTTTCCAACACTCCCGGAAACGTCGGCTATGGAAACCCAAAGTGCGACAGGTGCAATTCTGGCGAGTACTCCGACGCTGGATGGAGTGACTGCGAAAGCTGCCCTGCAGGTAGATACATGGGAGGCGGCGCCACGAGGAACCTAAGTAACTGCTTATACTGCCAAGCTGGAAAATACGCGGCGATCGGTGCGGCAACTTGCACCAATTGTCCGACAGGAAAGACGAGCCCGACGGGGTCAGCTTCCATGGTGAACTGCGGCTCGTGCGGTATTGGTCAGTTCCTTGGGACTGCGGGCTGCACCACTTGCCAAGAAGGTGAGCGAGTGAGCGAGCGAGCGAGCGGCGAGCGAGCGGACAAGATGAATTTAGTATTCCCGAACGCAACCCAACCCAACACAACCCAACACAAACACAAACCAAACCAAACCAAACCAAACCAAACCAAACCAAACCAAACCAAACCAAACCAACCCAAACAAAACAAAACACACAAATCCACCCTTCACACACAGGAAAATATGCTCACGACCCAAACGCTGGCTATACCAGCTGCCTGAACTGCCCCCTGGGTCGTTACCTACCCGAATCTTCCTCCACCAACGATCACGACGAAGAATCTGACTGCTTGGCCTGCCCGCGTGGGAAGTATGCTGACACTACTGGCAACGAATCCTGTGACGTTTGTCCCTCGGGACGCTATGCTCCCTCAGGGTCTTCCGGTTTTACCACTCCCGACCAGTGCACCATCTGCGGGATGGGAAAGTACCTGCACAAAGATGCCAACCCCGACGGGAACGAAACATGTGCTTCGTGCCCGACGGGAAAATACATTGCCGACAATGGAGCCTCGGCTTCCGCACACCAAAGCTCCTCTAGTTGCATTTCGTGCGCCATGGGAACTTACTCGACCACAATTGCGGCGAGCTCTTGCTCCATTTGTCAGAAGGGGAGGTATGCTGCCGCCACCGGTTCCACGTCCTGCACGGTGTGTGCCGACGGAAAGTACAACACCGACGATGGTTTTAGCGCCTCCAACCACGATTCTGGGTCTGATTGCTCCGTTTGCCCCAGCGGGAAGTTCAACGACGAGGAGGGAAATTACATGTGTACCAATTGCCCGGCAGCAAAATTCCTGGCTCCCAGTACCTCCGCATCAGACCACAACTCGGGCGACGACTGCTTGGTTTGCGCGAACGGAAAGTTTAGCTCGGCTGGGAGCGAAAGTTGTACCAGCTGCCCGATTGGAACTCACCTGAACAGTGCTGGATCAGCAGAGAGTGATTGCGTCAGGTGAGCGAGCGAGCGAAATATAATAGGCGAGCGGAGCGGAGAATTTTTTCACGCGCTCTGTTCAACTGGCCGCTCGCCTCTCACCGCTCACCTCACATTTTAATCTTGAAAAAAAGATGTCCCATTTCTTCCCGCTAACTTTAACCCTAACCCACCACCCTTTCCCACCCCTCCCCTAGTTGCGAGCAAGGCAAATCCAACTCCAACGTTGGTCAAGCAGAGTGCGCAGTCTGCGGTGCGGGGAAGTACGCAAACACTGAAGGGCTGACTACGTGCATCAACTGTCCCGACGGCAAGGCACTGTCTGCTGGAACCAGCAACGCGGCGGACCACAACAGTCTCGAAGATTGCTCGTCTTGCGCCGCCGGGAAGTTCCAGGAGGCCGCTGGGCAGGAATCCTGTGACAGCTGCGCGGCGGGATACACGAGCTCCTCACAAGCAATTGTTTGCAACGTGTGTTCCGCCGGCAAGTACTCCACAGCCGCAGGAAGTCCGTCCTGTTCTTCTTGTACCGCTGGGAAGTTTAATGAGCAGGAAGGGCAGCAGGCTTGCAAATTCTGCGCCAGTGGCAAGTACTCTAGTCTTCAGGAGCAGGTATCTTGCTCTGACTGCTTTGACGGATACACTTCCACGCAGGCGGGCACCTCAGTTCTCACGAGCTGCACAAGGTGTGAGGCGGGTAAAGCGTCCAGTTCAGACCACAAAAATTGCATTCTATGCGATGCGGGATTTTTTGCATCCGCAGGAGCGTCCGAGTGCGTCGGCTGCTCGGTGAACATGTATGCAGAATACGCAGGTTCTGAGCGGTGTCTCAACTGCCCTGCCGGAACGGGCTCCTTAGGAAAAGCGAGTGAGTGCAACGACTGTGGCGGCGTTCGAAAGTCGAATGGAGACTGCATTGAATGCACCGAAGGGAAATTTGCGGGAACGGCCATGTGCGAGGATTGCGAAGGAGGAACGTCGAGTCCAGCTGGGAACAGCCAGCCTTTCTGCTTGAGCTGTGCCGTTGGCAAGTTTTCAGCCTCGAACAGCGGAGAATCGTGCACCTCCGGTTGCACGAACTGTGTGAGCTGCATTGCGGGGAAGTTCGCCTCGAGGGGAAGTTCCGAGTGCCTCCAGTGCGCGAGCGGAAAGGTGAGCAAAAAATGGCAAAAAAAAATATTTTGAAGCCACCGCTTACTAAAAAACCTCCATTCCAACTTCGTTTCGTTTCAGACTTCCGCTGCGCTCTCTGGTCCAGACGGCTGTGTTGCCTGTCCTGCGGGAAAGCACGCGAACGCTCAAAACGACGATTGTTTGAGCTGTGGCGAGGGAAAATTCGCAGATGTTGGTTTTTCGGAGTGCGCCTCTTGCTCCCCTGGCAAGAAATCTTCTGCCTCCAGAGAGTCCTGCACGGACTGCGGAACGGGGAGGTACTCTTCGGAGAGTGGCTCTTCAGTTTGTTCAGCCTGCGCAGCTGGAACATTTGCAGCCAACGAGGGACAGGTGAGTGGAAATTGCGAGCATGAAATTGCCCATCCACACACATCCACATCCACATCCACATCCACATCCACACACATTTACTGACACCCTCCCCCGTGTGCTCACTTCTTTATTAACTTTTCGCTCCACCCACCCAGTCGGTCTGCCTGGACTGCCTCGCGGGAAAAGCAATTAACGTGGTCGCAGAAGACGCTTGCGTTGACTGCCCAGCCGGAAAGTTCTCGAATTCGGGGGCAGCGTCGGACGCCACGCCTACCGTGCCCTCCTTGCAGGTTTGCATGGACTGCGTTGACGGAAAATCCTCAACTAGCGCCAGCTTCTCCTGCACAGACTGCTCCGCCGGGACCTATGCGGAGTCGGGCGATCCTTCCTGCGAACCTTGCGCGGCTGGGACGTTTTCTGCCTATCCCTCAGCGTCCTCTTGCACAGCCTGTTCGGCGGGGTTTTTCTGCAACGCTGGTAGCGTGAGCGCTGAGGAAAACCGATGTGGAGATCAGGCTCATTTTTGCCCCATCGGCTCGGCGACAGCATCATCCGTGCAAACAGGGTACTACTCCGAAGATGAAGATCGCGATGCGGACACTCGTATAAACGAGGCGCAGTGCGAAAATTCAATGTACTGCTACGGAGGGAGACAGCTCCCCTACACGACCTGGTCCTCTTGCCCCGAGGAACTCGAACTGTTGGAAGAATCCTCCACAACGGCCACCAACGTCGTTCACACGTTTTTGGTGTCAAAGAACGCCGAGATTGACAACGGTTCAACACTGACGCTCGACTCCTCGACTTATAACCTGATTGGAATTTTCAGGCTCGAGTCGGGGGAGGACTATGACTGTGGCTTGACTGACAAGGCCAGCTCTTTCGAATTCTTGAATTCGGGAGAAAATCCTGGTCAGCTGAATGTCGTTGGAGAAGTGGACTACGAAGAGTGCTCCTTCGGTTTCAAACTGAAGGTTCAAGCGGTTAACGTGTTTACCGGCTGCGTAACCGGGAACGTAAACGAAGCAACCTGTGGAACCCAATTATCTGAAATCTGCGAGATTGTAGTCCGAGTGAAAAACATAAACGAGCCTCCCGAGTGGGTCACTCCCCAAGTCACGGACGCGACAGCAGACTGTTACGCCGAGAACGAGCTCCTTCATGGCGAATTCCTCAAGTTTGAGGTACCTGAGAAATCTCCGGAGTTCTCCGAGTTTGGACAAGCGCTCGAAACGTGCGTCACGGACCCTGATGCGACGGACACCGTGTTGTTCTCGCTGAAAAACACAACGGAGGGCAGCGAACTGTTCGACGTGTCCGCTTGCGGAGGGCAACTATTCGTGAAGGAGGGCGCGGAGCTGAAGTACACGTTCGGAGCCACGAACGAAAACAAGTACTCGGTGGTCGTGCAGGCAACCGACGCCATGGGAGCCTTCGATTCAACCAACGTCACTATCCAAATGACCAACGTCAACGACGTTCCGGTGTTTGACAACTTGCCAGAGGTGTTCACCATCGAGGAGAACAGCGCCGCTTACACTACACTGTCTCCTAGCACCTCCTACGCCAGCGACGAAGATGGCAACGAGATATCGTACTCACTCACCTACAACGAGAACGACGCGTTTGTCATAGATGCCACTTATGGTACACTCTCAGCCTCGAGGTCTTTCAATTTTGAGGAGAAGTCAGCCTACTAAATCAAGATCGCCATTACCGATAGCATGGAAGGTGAGGCAAAAATTAGTCACATGACAAACGGAAACAGCACCAATAGTACACACACCACTAACCCAACCCCTGTCAACGCAGATTCGGCCCTACAAGAGTCAGATCTGATCAAGGTGCAGATCACCGACACCAATGACGTCCCCTACTTTGCCGAAAACGCTAACTATCCAATAGTGATCGAGTTTCCTGAGATAACCACAACCAGCGGTACGATTATTGGGGATTTGACGGCCTATGCCGTGGACGATGACAGATCAGACACGTTAGAGAACAACGTTCTCGCGTTCAAGGTTTACACCTCCTACGACGCCACTTCGCAAACTGGCACCGAGTCGCCCGACTTCGACGTGTTCATGGTCGGCTCCAATGCGAAACTTCGCGTCTTGAGAGACACTGGGGCCAACCCGTTCGATTACGAGGGAGACGAAAATGTTTGGGATTTGAAACTGACGCTCGAGGATGCGAGCTCAAGTTCAGCCCCGGTTGACCTCACCTTGAGACTCTCAAACGTGAACGAAGCTCCGGCGTTCGAAACCGAAACCTCATCCCTTTCCGTCACGGTGATGGAAACGGTCTGCGCCAGTACAGTCTATTCGAACGATGAAGAGGGAACTATGGTCGAATACAAACCCAGCATCGTCAACAAGGAGATCTCGTATGTTGAGGCCGTTGAAATTGACGTGGGACAAGCTTTGAACTTGAACCTTGGCACTGATAACACACCCTTCAGGGTTGGAAATTCAGAGGAACGTGGTAATCAGAGGACGCGGTGGCCCCTCATTCTGAATGAAGAGATTGACTTTGAAGGCTCTTCCTCGACATCCCACGTATACACCTTTGACCTGATAGTGAGCGACGGTCAGCTTTCAGCCACGCAAGAATACAGCGTGACTGTTCTGGACTGCAACGAGTCCCCGGTACTGGTTGACGACAGCGCCACCGTTACCCGCACAATCAACGAGAACGTAATTGGCGCGGTTTCCGGTGCTCCGATCTCGGTTGTTGACCTGGATGGAAGCGACGGCATCAGCTACGAGAAGGTCGGAGGCAACGGACTGTCGCTTTTCGACGTGGACTCGAGCGGGGTAGTCACGAGCATAATAGCCCCGGACTATGAGGATGTCAACATTTTCTTCCTGGAGCTCAAGGTCGTCGACGATCCCTCCGCAACTGGAACGTCCCTCGGCGAACCCTCGGAATCCACCGTGGTGAGGTACCGAATTAACGTTGTTGACGTGAACGAAAATCCAACCATGAGCGACGAAACGTTCGTCGTTACAGAACCTACAAGGCGGGCGTCCGTAGTCTCCACAATCACTGTGGACGACGTGGATATGGGAGATGTCCTTGGGGTCGAGATTGTAGAGCACGGCTACGTCCGCACCACTGCAGAAGGTGAAACTTGCATTGAGATTGACGGCGTCGAGCAGAAAACGGAGGCAGGAGCCTGTTGCGAGCTGAGCGAGGAGGTGCTCGAGGTTCAGGCTGAAGGCGACGGAGGGAAAAGTTTCTCTCTCAAGGTGAAAGACGACACAACCAACATCAAGCCTTTCAATAACATGGGGGGTTGCGATTTTATCCTCACTGCAAAAGCCACTGACTCTGGAGGTTTGGAGAGCAGCGTTGTTACGTTTACAATGCAAATCCGCGGCAGCAACAATGCCCCTGAGATTGCCGACCAAACATTCAGTGACATTCCCGAAAATTCGCCAGAAGGGACCGTCATAATCCCAGGAGGAGACATCATCGTCACTGACGATGACGCGGAAGACACAATGCAATTCTACTTGATCAGGGGAGAGGGCGAGGAGTACGCCAGCAAGTTCATGATCCATAGGTGGACGGGCGAGTTGCGTGTCACGTCTTACGGGGCTTCGCAGTTGAACTTTGAGGAGAATCCGACCATCACCTTGACTGTCGGGGTCAGGGACGGCAACTTTACCGATGACAGTGGCGATATGGGCGGTGGAGACGGTGAAGACGGCGGAGGCGGAGGAATGAATGGAGGTGGTGGAGGCGGAGGCGGAGGCGACGAAGTCGTTGAACCGGTGTTATTCGATACAGGTGAGTGAGCCGAGTGAGTGAGCCGAGAGCTCAATTCAACAAGTACTAATTTTTAAAAAAATCATTATCTCTCTCTGCCTCTGGCGCAGCGACCATCACGCTCCATTTGTCAGATCAACCTGAAAACCCCGAATTTGCCCATACTCAGGGTAATTTCAACGTCTCTGAGCTGGTGGACAACAATTCAGCCAACATTCCGATGCAGGCTCGGATCAAGGCCTACGACCAAGACTCTGTTGACCTTGGAGCGTTGGCGTACAGCATTGTTGCTGGTGAGGGGGACGATGGCGAGGGAGACGATGCTCTCCCCTTTGAGATCACCAGTGAGCTGAACGACGAGACCGGTCAAACCGAGGGGAGGCTTTGGTTGAAAGCTGGGGAGAAAATTGATTTTGAGGAAATTCCGGCTTACCGAGTTCACGTTCGCGTGACCGATTCCACCGGAAGAAGTAGCTTGACTGATTTGGAGCTAGACGTGCAGATCAACGACGAGAACGAGCCCCCAGTATTTGCAAGTGACGAGAGGGTGTTCGAGCTGGAAGAAAATTCCGGTGGAGGCGTGGAGATTGCCAACCTTGCCGTCATTGACCCAGACGGCGACTCCATCGCTTACACAATGACCGCGGGGGATTCGGATCTGTTTCAGCTCAACGGAGCGACGGGTCAGCTTACAACCAAATCTGGAGCTGACTTTGATTACGAGTCGGCCATTTCGTACACGGTGTCCGTCACGGCTCGAGAAGCCATCACCACCGATCAGTACTTGGTTTCAACGGACCTCACCGTGAACATTGCCGATCTGAACGATATGTCTGTGGTGCAAATGAGTCCGAACAAGCTCACAACGTCGGGGAGCGAGCAGGTCACCTTCCTGGGCAGCGATATCGGTCCGCTTGACTCAAGATCGTCAAGCACAACGATAGAGGCCTACTATGTCGGCGGCGACGGCGTCAGGTACTACGCAAAGAACTGCGTTATATCCACTCCAAACACCGAGTTCACCTGTGAGACGGTTCCCGGAGTTGGACAAAACCACCAGTGGAACATTACCGTAATTGCGCCGAACACCGCTAGCTGGACCGTTCAGGCTGCCGGAACAACTTCGTACAAGGCCCCGGTGATCGAGAGCGTGGTGAACAGCACTTCCATGCCAACGGCGGGAGGTAGCCAGCTGGTGCTAATGGGGCGCCACTTTGGACCTGATTTCAAGGATTGCCGGCGGAGGTGCGTCGACGGGGTCACCTTTGCGTGCGGGAACGAATGCAAAAATGTGGATGACTCTTGCGAACTCTCTGCTGGAACAGGCACAGCGTGCGATGAGTTTCCGGATTGGTTTGTGAGCGACGTGGCACAAGTCACGTACGGTCCAAGTGAGGAATTGGTGGAGAAGTACGTATGCGCAAATGCGAGAGTAAGCGGAGGGGGGACGAACGTGACGTGCACGAGCGATGTTGGAATTGGAGCTGGATTCCACTTTCGAGTCAAGGTTGGAACGCGGGGAGACAGAACCGCTGATTTGGTTGACTCCTTCAGCCAGCTCTCGGCTGTATATTTTGACGCCGCGTCTTCTTACAGGTCCCCAACAATGGTGAATGTGGCGGCTCAAGGACTGCTGCCTAACGGCCACGTGGACGCTACAACGCAAATTCGAATCGCTGGCTTCGATTTTGGAGAACTTGTTGGCGAGGAAGTCGTGGTGAAGTACGGTGGAAGTGATGGAACGAAGTACCAAGCAACCAACTGTTACATGGTGGAGGCACACAGAGCTATGAACTGCAGCTCAGCACCTGGAGTTGGAACGAATATGAAATTCAGTTTGTCCGTGGCAGCTTTGAGCGCTCCCTTGTTTGAGTCCGGGCTGAGCTACGATTTGCCAATAGTTGAAATTTCCGCGTATGGCGCAAACGCGGTGAATGGGCAGGGGGCGGTGGACGCAAACACAAGAGGCGGAGAGGAGCTGTTCATCTTTGGAACGAACTTGGGCCCGGCGGGTGATCCGTTTTTGCCCTCGGTGACGTACGGAGACAGCAGCGGGCGCAAATACGCTGCCACCGGCTGCATTGTGGTCAACGCTTTTAGCAAGATCAAGTGCACCACCAGTCCCGGTACGGGCTTGGGTCACAGTCTAGTCCTCACAGTAGGCGGACAGGAGAGCGAGGTTTACGATGCCAAGATTTCCTACGGCAAGCCCTCAGTGCATTTCTTCGATACGGAGTGGGAAGATAACAATCGCGAGGGAGCGAGCACGCCCGGGGGGGAGCTTGTTGTAGTGCACGGTGAGCGAGCGAAGCGAGCGAGCTACAGACGGCTGCATCCCTTTTCTACTGGAACTAACAAAAATTATTCATCCAATTAATTTTGGCTCGCTCGGCGCAGGAGATAACTTCGGCACGGCCGAGGAGAACATGGTCGACTCGGTCATGTATGGAGAGAATGGTTACGAGTACAAGCCTTGTGCGAAGAGTGGACTTTGCGATTGCCGGGTAATAACCGACCACACTGAGATTCTGTGCAACACCACCGCGGGATCAGGAAAAGCCCACCGTTGGGCGGTTGAGATTGACGGCCAGAACTCGACAGTCTCAACGACAAGCTACGCCAGGCCCGTCATCTACAACATCACTGGCATGGTGGACGGAGACTGTGACGGCAACGAGGATGTGCGCATCTTCGGCGCCAACTTCGGTGGCGATCAGGGCAAGTTGGAGTCAATTACCTACGGCCCCGGAGGGGTTGGTTTCACCGTCACCGACTCCTGCGTGCTTGTTTCGCACTACCGGATCGACTGTAAGACGAGCTGGGGAGTCGGGAAAGATTTGAGCTGGCTCGTCACTGTTGACCACCAAACGAGTGATCTGTCCACGTTCACAACGAACTACAAGCAGCCTGAACTTTCGGTGCTTGTTGCCGACGATGGAATGACCGTGGGTGGAAGCTTGCACACTTTGAACGGCACAAGTTTGGCCGTCAACGTCCCTGGTAGCTACATTGAGATTTTGATCGACGACGTGCCAATCTTGTTCAACACCAGGACCTCCAAGGCCATCAGTGGAACAGCCGACACTGGAAGGAGCCAAACCTCCGACTACATTAGGTTCACGCTGCCCGAGATGACGCGCTTGAGCCAGACTAAGTCTGTCAAGGTGCGCGTTGGTCACATGGAGAAGTCGAACTTGGAGCAAATCTCGAATTCGCTCAGCTTCGTCTACCATTCTCCCCAGATAAACACTATTGAGGTGAGCTCGCGAAGCAAGCGAGCCTTTTGGAAAACGAGCATTCTCGCGATGAAGTGCGCCAATTGGCTATAGACATGATGGTTACATCCACTACTAAACTAACCCACTCAATTATTTTGACTCGCTTCATTCATTTTGCTCTTGCTTCATTAAAAATGGCGCACAATCTCGCTTCGCTGGGCGCAGAATCTCGATGGTGAATCCAAGGGAGACATAATAAAAATCGCCACGACCGATTTGGTCATTAGGGGGTCGAACTTTGGGCAGAGCAAGTACGCCCACGTGGTGATCAACGGCGAAGAGCAGTCAGTAGAAGATTGGTGTGGAGCCAGAAATGATGTGAAATGTTGGACCCACGACAAGATTATGCTTAACTATGAGGGCAAAAGGGGCAACGTTACGGTTCACGTGGGCGACGAGGTGTCGAACAAAATGACTTTCATGGACAAATCTCCCGTTCTTTACATGAAGAATCCAATCTACCAGCCGGATGTGGCAGGGTACAGAACAACCGGGTTTCTGACCAAGGACGAGTTCAAGGGCGAGGGAAATTTAACGCTTGCTGGGTGCTACTTTCAAGACTCCGTGGCCAGCTTGACGATTCTGGTCGATGGGGTTGATTGCCCTATTTACGCGAGCAGCCTGATGGAGATTGAGAGACCGGAAGACTTTGATAATTGCGCCACTAACGAAAAAGTACGAAAAGTTTCTTGCAAGGCTCCTCAGGGAACTGGAGCAACGAACGAAGTTCTTCTCCTCAGAGGCGGAAATCCCAACTACACCGGGAACGAAACGATGGAGCTGTCGTACAGGGCACCCATAGTTGACTCGTTCGAGCCTCGCTTGGTGGACACGAGGGGAGGGCTTGTGACTGTGAACGGCGACAATTTTGGCGATGACGCGAATAAAGTAATAGTGAAGATGGGCACGCAGGGGCTGTTTGTCAGGCGCGGGGTCGGCGAATTCACCCATACCTCAATGGTTGTAGAGGTCCCGCCAGGAGGAGGGGTTTCTCGCGACATTAATGTGACCGTAGACGGCCAGGAAGTCATTGTCAGCAGCGACGAAGACAAGGTGCTGAAGTACTACACGCCAAGGGTGGATGTGATCGAGCCAGACGTCATCAGTACGATAGGGGGAGTTGTCAATTTGACTGGGCGCTACTTTGGAGCAGTGGGCCAGGCAGACACGTACTTGACGGGCGCCAACGAACCTTTTGACTCAGAGAAGTTGGAGTTTGAGGCTGAAATTTTGCGCGGAAATCACGAGTTCTTGGAAGTAGTTGTATCGGCTGGACAAGGTTTGACAATGATGAATGTCAACGCGAGCAATCTGTACGATCAGATTGCGCTGGATTACGCTCCTCCAAGTCTCACCGACGAGGGAAATGTTATAATCGTCCCAACAACAGGCATGAATAACTTTTCCCTGTCAGGGTTGAACTTCGGAATTGGAAGGGACTACGAAATCACAATTGTGGACAAAAACAGTCCGGAGTTGGACGGCAACAACGACAACTTGTTCAATCCGGATGACCCTGAAATGAAGTTCACGGACCAGAGCGTTGACAACATTGTGAGCTTCGACCACACAAGCGTGGTGCTGAACATCCCAGCTGGCCAGAACGACAAGGACTACAACCTAGACTTGCAGATCGTTGTGGCTGGCCAAACCAGCAACTCCGTGGCTTTCAACTACGGAGCCCCGAGGATCGAAAAGCTGGTAATGTGCTTCGGAGACCCGCTTTCGAGCGTTTACGAGGGGGGGTGCACTGGCGAGCACGAAACATTGGGAAGTGGCTCCTGCGATCCGTACGGAGAGGAAGGGTGCGGATTGAGCACCAGCGGCGGTTACACCATTGCCGTGATTGGAGAAAACTTTGGCAAAACTGACGCAGGAATCCAGGAAGTGACGTTCGGGGGGAAAACCCTTGCGAGGGGAGACAAAAATGTCATCCCGGAGGTCCTCCCGGAGGTCTTTTTCTTCAGCCACACTGAAATTCACATACGAGTTCCGCCAGGGGTGGGATCGGCTGTGCCGGTGAACGTTAAGGTCGGAGACAGAGAGGCCAACGAGATGATCTTCAGCTACGATCCGCCCTTCGTGGAGATGACGGAGCCTTCGCGACCCGACGCGGAGGGCGACGTCATAACAATTCACGGGAAGAACTTTGGACCTACTGCGGAGCTTGCTGGGGAAATCTTCATCTCGATCGGACAAACGGTTTACGATGAGATTGACGGGATCGCGAACCGCACGGAGTGGCTTGCTTGCTCGCCCCCACAGTTCGGCTCAAGCAAGATGGATATTTGGATTCAAAAAGGTTCAGGATCTCCGTACTTGTGGTGCCAGATGCCGAGGCTGAGGGTTGGACCGAAGCATTTGAGGATCAGTGTTGCGGGACAAAATGTCACCATCGACAAGGAGGTCAGCCCAATAACGCCTTTCTGCGCTGCTGATTATTACGGCCAGGAGATGAATGGTATGTACTGGAGTGGGCTGGGCGAGTGCGGGGAGGAGTGCGACTTGAAAACGAGAGACGAATGCGTGGACAGTTGGGATGAAGTGAGCAGAAACCACAATGTGACAGCATGTGAAAGCGTGAAGCACTGTGACAGTTTCGAAAATGTATTCAAAGCAGCAAACGGAACTCAAGCACCAATTGACAGCTGTACGGTCATCAGCCGTCACGACGAGTACTGCGTCCCTTGCCCAGGTGGTGCTGAGTGCGAGGTAAACACTCAATTTGAAGAAGAGCCCAAGTCTGTTGAAGGGTACTGGAGGTTCGACGTGGAGGTTAGCGAGGAGAACTGCGGGGAGAGTTATCAAGATAGGCTGTTCAGAAGCAACTGCTACGAGGTCGTCCCGTGCGCACCCGCGACCGCGTGCGTGGGTGACAACCAGTGCGCGTACGGTTATACAGGCGAGAAATGTGGCAGCTGCTGCGATGCCACGCACAGGTATCTCATCGACGAGATGACGGGCGAAAAGATTCCCAACCCCGAGTGCTTCGACCCTGAAACTGAAGAAGGAATCAAGTACTTCAGGCAGTACGGAGAGTGCGCTCCGTGCCCTAGCAATCCGTGGATGATTGTGGCCATCCTGATCGGAGGTTTGACGACGTGCGGAACAATTGGTTACATTATGAAGAAGAGGAGAGTGAGTTTGGGAATCATGAGCATCGCCGTGGACTACTTCCAAATCTTGAGCTTGCTGAGCAGCACTAAGACCCCGTGGCCGCAGGTCGTCATGGACGTGTACACTTGGTTGAGTGCGTTCAACTTCAACATTAACATCACAGCGCCGGAGTGCGTGTTTGAGGTCAAGTACGAGGACAAGTGGAGGATGCAAATGGCCTTCCCGTTCTGCTTGTTGATGTGCGTTTTTGTGTACAACTGGACGCTCGTGTTCGTGAAGAAGTGCATCTTAAATAAGCACGGAAGGAAAATTTACTCCCACAGTCACAAGAGCGTGGGCATCGCGATGAGTGTGCTGTACTACCTGTACCTGAACCTCAGCATGACGGCGTTGGAGGTTTTCAACTGCGGTGCTCAAGAGCTGGAGGATCCGAGAACGGGGGAGCTTGTGAGCGACGGGAAGCAGTACATGCAGGCAACTGGCTGGGTATGCTACGAGCAGGACAGTTTGCAGGTGACCTTGATTCCCTTGGCAATTATCGGCATTGCAGTCTACACGGTTGGCTTTCCGGTAGCCTGCGGGGCGCTGCTGTTCAACAAGAAGAACGCCAAGAAGGCGAGGGAGGACCAGATCCTGCGAGCCCAGGACCTTGGACACAACAGAAAGACCAATCCCAACTGCTTCGAATTCAGGCTTCGGTACCACAGATTGTACTACTATTACAAGCCTGACAAGTGGTACTGGATGCTTATCATCCTAGCGAGGAAGTTCAGCGTTGCGAGCGTTAGCTTGCTGTTCCGAAGCAACGCAACGTTCCAGATGTGCATGATCGTGTTGGTGATCTTCATCGCCAACACCGTCCAGGTTCGAGCCCAGCCGTTCATGAGCATGAGCGAGCGCAGGCAGGTCATCGAGGACCACAAGGAGGCGAGCAAGCTCTTCTTGGACAAGATCCAGCAGCAGGACATACACTCTGGCAAGAGGAAGAAGAAGCAGCACTTGGACGACGAGGTCGACCTCGGGCCTAAAGTGACGGGGAACATGGCGGCGGAGTACTTCTGGAACTACAACACCGTCGAGACAATTTTGCTGGGCTGCGCGATCCTGGTGAACCTCTTCGGAATCATGTTCGAGAGCAAATTCTTGAGGACTGGGAGCGCCCCGTACGAGGCGCTTGCGAACGCAACGCTTGGGGTTATCCTTACGAGCCTGGCGTACCTGTTCAGCGTGCTGTGGAGCGAGATTATCGTGGCGATATTCCCGGGCCTCAAGTGCAACTTCATCCAGAGCATTGTTGACAATGACGAGGAGGACGACGACAACAGTGATGATGATGAGAGTGTAAAGAGCAACGCCAAGAGCAAGAAGAGGGCCTTCTTCGGAGGCCGTAACAAAAATGCTGAGAGCGATGTGACTAGGAAGAAGAAGAGCGGAACCGACAAGAGGGACGGAAAGAAAACGGTTGAGTTCGAGCTGGAAATGTCCGACCTCGAGCTGAACCAGAACCCGCTGTACGCCCAGGGTCGCAACAGGAACGACACTGGCCTGAGCGACGATGACTTAAACAAGGTCGTCAAGAACCACCCCGACTTTTTGGCCATGACGCAGACGCTGCAGCAGCAGCAGGACGAGCTGAGGGGGTTAAAGGTGAGCGAGCGAGCGAGCGAAGCGAGCGAGTCTTGATGAAGACGAGAATACACTCGAGATGGATCTCGCGAAATTGTTACAGACGGCTACATCCACTACTAAACTAACCCACTCATTTCTTTTGACTCGCTCGTTTTGCTTTGGCTTCATTAAAAATGCGCCTCGCTTCGCTCGGCGCAGAAGACTGTGAATAACAAGGACCACTCCCCTGTCTTCCAGAGCGACGGAGGGAAGAAGAAAACGAAGTTCCAGTTTGGGGGGGGAAGCGCAATTAGCGGAAAGAGCGCAGAGGTCGTCGAGAATGAGGCCAATGCGGCGAAAAACTCGGACTGGAGGACACAAATGGGGACTGGGAGGGATCTAAGGGCCCAGAGTTCGGGGGCGGTTGGGCTGGGTGAAGAGTCGGAGGTGAGTGATTAATTTTGATTTGATTGATTGAGTGGCAACACAAATTAACCCAACGGCAACGGGCGCAGAGCAAGCACGACAGATGGGCCAGGAAGGCTGCTGTCGAAGAGGCGAAACGGGGCGATCTAGGAGCGGTTAAGAACGCCCACAGCTTTGGCGAGGATGACCACGAGGACGACATCGTTCAGGGGGTCAACCCGCTTCTAAGCGTGGGAAGGGGGGGAGAAGTGAGCGCTGGAGTAATGACCGAGAAGGAGCGGCAAAAGCTCAGAACCATGAGCTCAGGACTGAGCGAGGGGGGGGGGAGGGGCAGGGGGGGAAGGGGGAGGGGAGGGGCGCCGGCTGGCCGGCCTGGAGGCAGGGGGGGGCCACCCGCTGGACGGCCAGGAGGCAGGGGGGGGCCACCCGCTGGACGGCCAGGAGGCAGGGGGGGGCCCCCGGCTGGCCGGCCAGGTGGCGATGACAGACTCTAACTGAAATATTGGGATAAAAAGAGGTGAACCTTCATTGGACTCGGTGGTTCACTTCCGTTCAATACTTCCACTTTTACTAGGTTGGGTTTATGTGTTGTTGTATAATTCTGCAAAACGGGAAAAAAAATCTTAAATTATGAATTTTTCCCCTCTTCTTCCCTCTGCTGCTCGGCAGCCTTGGCCAACTCCAAGTAAGATGCCATAATCTCCGGCTTTATATTCTGCTGTAATTGTCCAAATATGTGGGGCTCTCGCGCCAAGCAGCCCTTGAGCACGTCTTCCAATAGTTGCAGCTCCTGAATGTCGCCCATGACCTTGTGATAATCCTCGCCGTCTCCGTCCTCCTCCCCCCCCCATTCGTAGTCGCCCTCCTCCCCGAATTCCTTCATGTTCCTCATAAAACCGCCCAAGGCCAAATCATCCGGCCTTTCGATGTCTGTCACAGGTCCCTCGTCGAACTCGCCACCCTCCTCCCAAAGCTCCCCGTCGTCCTCGTATATGTCCCCTCCTCCTCCTCCTCCTCCTCCTCCTCCATTTCCATCAGCGAAATGGCCCATATCTTGAAAGTCGTCCTCCCCGTCCCAGTCTCCTCCCCCGTTTCTGTTCCCGTTGTTCGGGGTTCTATTCATGTGCTCGTCATTGAACGTCTTGGACATTTCAATGACTCCGCTCAGCACCCCCCCCACGTCGATCCCGCTCCTCACCAGCCGCTCGCTCCCCAGCGTTAGCATTGCCAGCCAGCCGACAATCGTGCACTTGCAAGCAAGCCATTTCTCGCAGATCCCCTCCTTCTCCTTGAACCAGAGCCCGACAATTTTCCCGCCGTAGCTTCTCTTCTCCAGCTCTGCCATCTGCAGGTCGGCGTTGTAAAAAAAAGCGCAGCCCAAGCATTGGAGGATGGCGATCCGGGTGTGCGGGAGCTTGTCGGCGCCGACCTTGGTCAACTTCTCCAGCAGCAAGTGGTTGATGATGGGCAAATACTCGTCCACGCCGCCCTTGCAGTTGAGCAAAATCGACGCCACGATGATTAAACTCTTCCTGCACTCCACCTCGTCGCTCGTGTCGTTCTCCAGCACCTTCTTCACCATTTGCACGGCGAGGTCAATGTACCGAACGTTCGTCGGCGTCTTGAGGGATAGGAAGAGCTGCGGCGACTTCTCGATAAAGTTGTCGATGGGGTCGCACATTGACGTGATGTAGTCGAAGGCGTACAGATCGAAAGCTTCGTATAGCTTCGGGAAGCACTGCCACATGCCCTCGGATATGACGTCGGGGTAGTAGGTCATCAGGGTCAGTAGGTCGATGCCGGTCTCCATGTACTCCAGGTACTCGCCGTTGGACCCGAGAATGAAGCAGATTAGCTCAATCATGATCGGTTCGACTTGCTTGTAAATTGACTCTTTTTGCTTTGATTCTGACACGCCGATGAGCACCGTTGAGATGCACTCGAGGCACTGTATGGCTGCAGCTTCCTCGTCGTCGTTTTCCTCTTCGCCCTCCTCCCTGGCGGAGTACTTCTTGAAGGTGTTGGCCAGCTGGCTGACGAGCGCAACGGCGTGGGGCTGCGCCGGCGCCGATTTTTGCGAAGCAAAAGATGAAAAGAATGTTAGGTTTTATTTTTCGTATTGGAGTAATGGAGTAATGGAGTAATGGAGTAATGGAGTAATGGAGTAATTGAGTAATGGAGTAATGGAGTATTGTGGACTCACCTCCATGTGCTCCTCGAAAACTTCGATGATCGTTTGGAGCGCGTCAACAACCTCGTCCGAGCCGATCTCGTTGAGTATTCGGAAGTACTCGTTGAGGATCTGGGGAAGGACGGGCAGCAACGCCTCCTTGGCGCCCTCAACCTGGATCAGCTGCCGCAGCGCCTTGGACGCTTCGATCTGAGCGGGAAGGGCCGGGTCGCCGAGCCTTTGAAAGACGCACTGCGTGATTTTCAAGGAGATGGCGCCGTTGTCGTTGAAGTTGAGGTCGCTGAAGCAGTTGACCATCCAGCACGCACGGCACCGGAGGAAGGAGATTGGAGACTCGAAGGCCGGAATGACGTGCTCGGAGACCATGGCCACGAGCTGGGAGTTGAACTTTGTCTTTGACTTTAGCGGTTCGTGGAGAGTTCCGAGGATGTTGAGCGCGCCGTCGAGCTTAACGTGGTTTTTCTGTGCGGGAGGGGCGGCGGCATACTCCGCGAGGGTTTGCGCCGTGAACTTGAGCAGCTTCGCGGCCACGTCCTTGCTGCGGTGCTTGAAAAGTTCGGATATGAGGTTGAGGGCCGACATGCGCGGGTCGGCAAAGTCCATCATGAAGGAGTTTGCCCGCTGCACGAATTCGTGGGGGTCGGTGTCAAACATGACAATGTCGACGGGGGTGAGGCAAATTATGGGGAAGCAAACGTCGTAGACGAGGAACTGGAGGTGCGGTTTGAGGAGGGCGTAGGTTGTTTTCAGTTCCACCGCGCGCTCAATGTACTCGAGGCAAATTTGGGTGACTTTATCGGTGCAGAAACGGTTTTGGGATTTTAGGGCTAGGGTGTTGCAAACAACGCCCATGAAGACGGGTGCGACCTCCTCGGAAAAGTACTTCGCAAAGGCCTGCATGCTGTCGTCGCTGTCGGCCTTGGCTGGATTCCCGTATCTCGAAAATATCCGATTCATTATCCGGATCGTCCACTTCTTGACCTTCCACCAAGGCCAGCTATTTCTATCCTCAACCTCGGTTGGCTGGTTAAACGGGGGCAAGTTCTCGCTCGCCTCCGGGAGGGGCTGCGCCTGCAGGTGCTGGAAGAGCTCGAACCAGGGCGTGAGCGCCTCCCGCGTATTGGCGCCAGAGGAGAGGAAGAACTGCGTTGCGGACCAGAAAATCTTGAGAGTTTGCTTTACCATCAGGGCCGCCTCGATTGTCGTGTTGTTGGTTTTTATCAAATTGGAGCAAAGTTCTAAAAGGAGGGGGTAAGTTTGGGTTACAATGTCGTCCAGAGGGCCACGATCCTCTTTTTTCTTGTATTCGTAGCGCTTTGCGAGGGTTCGGAGGGCTAG
>Ga0302116_1000228_pt1 | contig 32827 bp, 15 predicted proteins | sample AG5_SCM_MG_FD_203124 | JGI IMG/M metagenome (GOLD analysis project Ga0302116, IMG submission 203124) | Marine microbial communities from Western Arctic Ocean, Canada - AG5_SCM | ecosystem: Environmental > Aquatic > Marine > Oceanic | place: Canada: Western Arctic Ocean | collected 2017-10-01 | reverse complement strand
GCGGCGAAGGGAAGCTTGCCGCCGTTGTAGTAGAGGAGGTCGCGGAAGTTGACGAAGATGCCCTGCGCGGTCTCCGGGCGGAGGTATCCTTGGACGGCTCCAGATGGGCCGATCTGCGTTGGGAACATGAGGTTGAACGGGTACGGTGCGCAGAGGTCGTTCTTGGTCTCCGGCGCCTTGATCTCGAGCTGCGTGATGGCGTCGCCCATCTGCTCCGGGGTGAACTCCTCGAGCCTCGCGAGCATGTCCTCGAGGTTCCTGCGCTTGTCCGCGGAGATCATCGGGTCGGCGAGCATCCTCTCCAAGTTTTCCTCCACCAGGTGGTCCGCCCTGAAGCAGTCCTTGGTGACGACGTCGTTGACCATGAGGTCGGTGAACTTCTCGACGTGGCCGGAAGCCTTGAGCACCACCTCCGGGGTCACGGAGGGGCACTCCACCTCGAGCATGCCCTCGTTGAGGACGAAGTGCTGGCGCCAGAACGCCTGGAGGTTGGACTTGACGGCGCATCCCGGAGGGCCGTAGTCGTAGAGGCCCGCGACGCCGCCGTAGATCTTGAAGGAGGGGATGTAGAACAGCCTCTGCTCGAGCGCGCTGTTCATCTTGGAGCGGAACTGCTCCTTCGCCGCGGCCGCCTCATCGCCCGCGGCCATCGCCGCCTTGACCTCGGTGTCGAGCTCAATCTTGAGCTCCTTCAGCTTCGCGATCGCGGCGTCGATCTCAGCCTTGTCCTTCTTCTCAGCCTTGAGCGCGCGGACGTCGTTGCCGGCGTCCGTCACGGCATCCTGCATGGCCTGAAGCCGCGCGGCGTTGTCGGTCATGATGACTGTGCGTGTGAAAGGGTCGACTGGCGAGAGCGGGGTCCCGATTGATTGACGCGCTGAAATCTGGCGGGCCCTCGGTTGCGGCGGTGCTCTCGGGATTTCGCCGTGATTTTTCGCCCACCTCCGAAACCCGACGGTTCGCAGGGTGTTTGCCCGCCGCCCGAACCAAAATCCCTGCAAAAAAGCGCACCTGGATTTTTTTAATTCGCAGCAATTATCATATGCGGGTTGGTCAATCGTACTGTGAAACTTCCGGCATGCTGACTCAGTTTACCGTTGAGCAATCACACTAAAATCACACTGTTTACACGCTCTAACTTCTTGTGGACCGCAGAACCCAGGAAATGGCCGTTCACGATCCCGAGAAAAGTTCACGCAGCTCGTTTGAAATATTTTGAAAGATGATGTCAACGCGCGTTGGTCGTCACACCGCTCCTGCGCGCGTATCGGCAGGAAGCGTCCGGCGCTAAAAGCTAAACCCCGACGACGAGCACCCTAGAAGTGTTCGCCAGTCACACACACCCTCGAGGGTAGATATGGCGTCTCTCTCGGCGTCTTCCGCCTTCACGGGCAAGACGAGCGCGATGAGGCACCAGCAGCCTTTCGCCCTCAAGGGCGTCGCCCCTCTGCGAACGCCCGGGCTGGGTAATCGCAGGCGCGCGAACGTGGCCATCGTGCGCGCGGCGTACGGCGGCCGCTCCTCGCCCTACACCGCTCCCGGCGGCCGCGATATGCCCGTCGAGCGCGATCTGTACGAGGGGACGACCGGAGTCGACGTCCTCGCCATGCAAAAAGATCTGGTCGCCGAAGGCTACCTCTCCCCCGCGAACGCCACCGGGTACGTCCCCGAACCAGCGCGAGCTCTGACTTTATACCCGGTTTCCCCGAATCCGCGACTTAAGGCGGCTTGACCGGGCTCCGAGAGTCCCCCCGATCGCGCCGGTCGTCCACCCAGCGCCCGGCGACGCCCTTCTTCCCGTCCGGTCCCCGTCCCCAACGTTCTTCAAAATTCCATCCCGAGAAAACAAACGTTTTTTTGACGCTCATTCCCAAACGATCACCATCCGTGCGCAGGGTGTTCGGTCCCGCGACGCGCGCGTCCGTTCAGAAGATGCAGCAGCAGTTCGGCCTTCCCGTCAACGGCGTCTGGGGTCACATGGAGCGCCAGGTGTTCGACAACGCGCGCGTGCGAACCGCGCCGTCGTCCTCCGCCCAGGCGCTCATGCCCCCCGATTACAACCGAACCCGGGCGGGGTCCAGCACCAGGCAGTACAAAGCTGTGCAAGGCGGCAACGATTACGCCTCGCACCTCATGCCGAAACCCCTCAGCGCGAAGGGCATGCCCATCCCCGGCGACCTCACCGGAGTCATGGGATGCGCCGCCGCGGGGCTCTTCACCGCCGCCGTCGTCGTCAAGGCTGACGCCAAGCGCAAGGGCCGCGACCTACGCCTCTACAAGGAGGGCGGCGCCGAGAACGGTTTGAAAAACATGTGGGCCAAAATGACTGGCAAATTTTCAAACGCGGTATCCGCCGCCGGACACACGGGCGCAGACCAGCCCCTCGCCTACGACGCCGCCAACCCGGGCTTCTACGACGCCACCGGACACTTCCACCAGACACCCCCCGCGCCACGCGACGTGGACGTCCCCGACGCCCGCGCCGAGCAGCAGCGCAAACAAGGCGGGTACTACGACGACGCGGGCCGATGGTGGGACGCGGCGTCCACGAAGGACTCCTTCGATCCGTTCCCGGGCGGCTACCCCGTGCCCCGCGAGGAGACGGAGTCGTTCAAGGCGTCCGCGCCCGTGCGGCCGGGCGATCGCAGACGGGCGGAGATGGCCAAGGAGCCCGCGCACGACAAACCCGCGCATTACCACCCGGCTTTCGCCCCCGGCGGCTCCGCGTTTAATCCCGAGCACCCCGACGCCGGAACCGTCCCGCCGCGCGTTCCTCCGCCGCAGGGCATGCCCCCGCCGGTGCAGGGCAACTCCGCGCAGTGGGGCACGCCCGGGTACCACCAGGGTAACCAGGGATTCGCCGATGAATTGCTCGCCGTCGGACAGTTCAAACACGCGAAGGCGGCTGGGATCGATCGCGACGCGGTCATCTCATTGGACGATGTTCGCGACGCGTACGAGTCCAACCCAGGTCCCCTCGCGGGTCCCCCGGGCGCCGGTAAGAAGAAGGGTCCTAAGGTCCGCGTCGTCGGTGGTCCTAAGGGCCGCGTTGGCGGTGGACGCGCGCCCCCCGGCGCCGGTCCCCCGCCGGCCGGTCCCCCGCGCGGCGGCGGCGCCCCCCCCGGCGCGGGCGCGAGGCCCACGAGCAGGAGCACGCACACCGTGCCGCCCTACGGTGACTGGGGCGCGGGTGGCGCACCGGGCGGCGACATCGCGGCGTACGCGAGGAATAACGTCGTCGTCGGCGGCCCTGGCGTGAACTCAACTCGCGTGGCTTCGGGCCCCGCGGCGGTGCCCGAGTTTGGCGGCTCGGAGAGCGTCCGGGGTTTGACCCCGGGCGGCGGGTTCACCGACCTCGGCGGCGCCGGCGGCTTGGGCGGCGGCGGCGGGATGGGTGCCCAGCCGCAGGGCCCGATGGCGATGGTCCGCGGCGCGAACGGCGCGGTGGCGACGCTTCAGACGCCGCAGAAGGTTGCGGTGCAATCCAAGGGTGTGCTCGGCGTCGTCGGCGACGGCTTTCGTTTCATCACCGGAGTCGCGCCGACTTTCGGGCCTGAGCAAAGGGCCTCCGAGTTCACCGCCCGCGCGCAGCGTGAACGCGAGCTCCTGGCCCAGGTTAACGAGGCGCAGGAGTTTGCCAGGATGGAGCAGAAGAAGCGCCAGCAGCTCGAGGCGGCGTACCAGTCCACCAGGAACGCCCTTCGGGAGGCTGAGAAGGCTCGCAGCGCCATCAAGGATACCTCCGTCTCGACCCAGATGAAGGGCCAGATTCAGTCGCTGGAGAAGGCGCTCAACGCGCGCGACGTGACGGGCGCCGTCGGCCAGGTGTTCACCCCGACGACGCCCGCGACCGGGACCCCATCCGGCAAGGACGCCGCCCCGGGTGCCGGCGACGGCGCTGCCGGGTCCGCCGACCAGAAGGCTTTGAACGACAGGATGTCCGCGCTCGAGACGGCGCTGGCATCCGCCGCCGCCTCCGCGGGATCCGACGTGGGCTCCGTCGCCGCGCTCGCCGCCATGAACCACCTCCAGGAGAAGGTCAAGGGCCTCGAGCAGGCGTTCAACGCGACCAACCAGACCTCCGCGGGTACCACCGCGGCGATGGGTAAGATCGACGCCATCTTAAAGCAGGTTCAGGACGACGCCAAGGCGGTGCCCGAGCTCCGCCAGCAGATGGCGCAGCTTCGCGCGGCGCTTCAGCAGAACCCCGCGGGCGCGCTCGCCGCGGGCGGCAGCAAGGCTGTCGACGAGAACCTCAAGGCTATGTCCGACAGGCTCGGCAAGCTCGAGGCTATCCTCGCGAACAAGGAGGCCAACCCGCTCTCCCTGGACGTCCTCTACGCCAAGGTTGGCGCCATCGAGGAAGGGCTCGCGTCCGCGGCCAACGGCAGCGCGCAGATGCTCCGCAACCTCGAGGAGAGGATGCAGAAGCTGGAGGGTGGCAAGCCCATGGGCGGCGCCCCCACCCCGGTCCAGGCGCCGGGTGTCAACAACGTCCTCCCGGCTTTCAAGCCCGCGACGCCGCCCCCCGCGGCGGCCAAGCCCGCGGCTCCCGCGGCGCCGGCGAAGAAACCCCCCGCGTTCACCCCGGCCACCCCACCCGCGGCTCCCAAGAAGGATGCGCCCGCATTCACGCCGGCGTTTGAGATCAAGGGCGACAAGGCTGCGGCTACGCCGGCACCCGCGCAGCCCCCCGGCATGGGACTCAACGCCAAGGCGCCCGTCAAGGCGGACCCGGCGCTCGGCGACGACTACACGATCGAGGAAGGTACGCTGCCGAGGATCGCCACCGGCCGCGAGGTGATGCTTCAGGGTTTCAACTGGGAGTCGCACCGCTTCGAGTGGTACAAGCTGGTGCAGGAGCGCGCCGGTCAAATCGCCAAGGCGGGTTTCACCCAGATTTGGCTGCCCCCTTGCACGGATTCGCTGGCGCCCGAGGGCTACCTGCCCCGCAACCTCGGCTCGCTCGATACCAAGTACGGCAACGAGGCTGAGCTTCGCTCGCTCATCGGCGAGCTTCGTTCCAACAACGTGCTCCCCGTGCTGGATGCGGTGCTCAACCACCGCTGCGCGACGCACCAGGGCAATCACGGCAAGTGGAACAAGTGGGAGGGCACCGGGCTGGACTGGGGCGAGTGGGCCATCACCAATCGCAACAAGGACTTCATGGGCGAGGGCGGCGAACCCACCGGCGACGAGTTCTGGGGCTCACCCAACATCGACCACAAGCAGTCACGGGTGCAGGAGGACTTGTGCAAGTGGATCCAGTGGCTCGTCGACGACGTCGGGTTTGGCGGGATTCGATTCGACTTCAGCAAAGGGTACGGCGGCGAGTTTGCGGGCCAATACACCCGCGCGTGCATGCCCGAGTTCGCCGTGGGCGAGTACTGGGACACCCTCAACTACGGCCAAGGTCTGGAGTACGACCAGGATGCGCACAGGCAGCGCATCGTCGACTGGATCGACTCCACCGGCGGCATATGCACCGCCTTTGACTTCACCACCAAGGGTATTCTCCAAGAGGCTTGCGGCCGGTCGGAGTTTTGGAGGCTGGTGGACAAGAAAGGGCGGGCGCCCGGCGTCATCGGCCTCTGGCCCGGCCGCGCGGTGACCTTCATCGATAACCACGATACCGGTTCCACCCAGTCGCACTGGCCGTTCCCCAGCAACAAGGTTGGCATGGGCTACGCGTACACCCTCACGCACCCCGGCACGCCCTCTGTGTTCTGGGACCACTACTTCGACTGGGGCGATGACCTCCGGAATCAACTCCAGGGCTTGATGGACACCCGCACGAAGGCGGGGGTCCACGCGAGGTCCAAGCTCGAAATCGTCGCGGCGACGGACAGCGTCTACGCCGCGCTCGTCGGGGATAAGTTGGCGATGAAGATGGGCAACGACGGCTGGACGCCCTCGGGCGACGGCTGGGCCGTGGCGGTCAGCGGAGACGGATGGTGCGTGTGGACCAAGGACTGCTGAGTCTGGGACTGGATACAAGGAGACGCGTGAGCCGGCCCTTCTTAGCAGAAAGAGGCGTGGCTCGGCGTATAGCGCTCGGCGGATATCACCGCCCGGCAACGAAGACAACAACCGAAACAACTTGATGGGGTTCTTTTAGGGAGCGGCGACGCCGACTCGCTCGGCGTCACCTGTGAGTGTACCATTAGCTTTCTCACCGTATTTTAAAAGTATTTTAAGGTCATATCAACACCACGGATTCACGCGTACTGATAGTGCTCAAGCGCCGCGTTCCTCGACACGAGCTGAAGCACCGCCGCCATGTGAAGCGGTAGGAACGCGTTGTCCAGCTGCTCCGTCGTCGCCTCCAGCGCCGCGGTTCCCACCCCGGCCATCAACAGGCACCCCCACGGCGTCTCCTTGTGACGGTTCACGACCCACCACGCGAACAGTAAACCCGCCATGTTCGCGACGGCACCCGCGACGGCACCCTCCACCGTCTTCCCGCACCCCGCGCACACCGAAGTTTTGCCAAAATAAACGCCAAACACCGAAGCCGCCGCGTCGCCTAGGCCCAGCGATATGATCCCCGCCAAAGGCGCCAACGCCCCGACGCTGTGGTCCAACTCCGCGCTCGCCGACCACTTCTCGTGGTTCAGCCACAGGGGTACCGCGACGCCGACGAGGAGGGACGTGTGGCTGATCACCACCGACCCGTGATCGTCGCGGCTATCCGTAAATCGCGAAAAGATGTCATCGATCGATCGTCCGAGCCATCCCGCCCTCGACGTCCGTACGCACTCGCCCAGCGCAAACACCAGCAGCGCCACCGCGTACGCCACCGCGAGCATCTCCGGGTGGGGTAAACCGTGGCCCATCAGCCGGCGCGCGGCGTACCCGGGCAACGACGCCGGCGCGAAGGCCACCACCGCCAACAGATGGTACGCCTTTCTCAGCGCAATCGTCGGAGCTCCGCGAACACCGAGCCTGCGAATGGCGAATAACGCGGCGCCGAAGACCAGCGCCCAATACGCCGCCAGGTTCATCAAGTCCTCGGCGCCGGTCACGTAGTCCACGAACCAGTGCGCGATGCCCTCGTGGCCGCGGAACGCCTTTCCGAGTCGCAGCGCGACGGTCGTTCCCCACGCGGCGAGGAACGAAGTACCCGCCGCGATTAATATCGTGGCTCGGGTCCTAACCTCGGGCGCGAGCGTGGGCGCCGCGAGGGTGAGCACGCACGCGATGAGCACGCACGCCTCCATCGCGAGCTGCGCGTCGTCGTACTGCCCGAACGCGATGTGCAGCGGCATCCACGACGTCGGGTGTTCCCACTTTCGTTCCGTCAAGTGAAGATCGGGCAGCGCCCCCGCGGCTCTGTGCGCGGTCCACATGGATACGTCGCCCAGGCACAGCGCCGCGCCCGTCGCAACGAGCGCCGCCTCCCACCGTGTGAACACGCGTGGGAACCAGACGGGGACGTCCCGCGCGAACGACGTCGCGATGATGACGTGGACCGCCACGACGGTCGCGATGGTCCATTCGGTTGGGTACGGCTCGTGACCCACGTTGACGTAGTTTAGCTCTCTGGCGCCCGCGGAGATGGCCGCGACGGACGCGCCGCGCGCGACGATCCATGGAAGCCCCGGGAGTAACGCGAAGTTCGTCGCGATGGAGATCCAGAACGCGAACAACGGGAAGTTCGGGCCGCCCACGCGCGACACGAAGAGCCATGGGAGCGCGAGCGCTCCGAGCGGTGCGCCGCCCATGATCCCCTGGCGCGCGTCCGTCGGATCGCGGTCCGCGCCGATGTACTCAGAGTAGAACGCGGCGGCGAGCAGCAGCAGCATGGCGTTCTTCTCCGCGTCGTATTCTCCGTGGAGCGACCACGCGGCCACGGCCGTGGTGGCGGCCACCTGGAAGGGAAGGAAGGCGGGCAAGGTCATCTCGGAGGGTAACAACGCCGATGGGGATGGAGATGAGGTGGAAAGCTCCCTCGGACGGTTCGAGCGATGGGGGCGGAGCGATGAAAAGGGGATACTGCACGGGGACGTGAACATACCACCGCCGTCTCGAGCCATGCTCGCGTGGAGAGCATCCTTCCGCGTGAATCGCCCCGACGCGCGGGTCACACTGCTGCGAGGGGTCACCTTCTGATTGAGAACTCTGACGAGTCACAGCCGGCTCTCGCTAAAAAAGAACGTTCCGAGGAAGCCTCACTCATCGCCAGCGCGCCTCCACGATGGTCATCGACCCGGAGGTTGTGCGGCAGAGGGTGCTCGCTCGCCTCCACGGCAGCGACCCCGACTGGGACGAGGACGATCTTCCCCCGTTACCCGGGGAGCGCGAGAGCGGCTACCGCGCGGAGGGCGAGCGGCACCGTTCACCCTCAGACGTGGGCACCGCCGGGGGCGCCACCCCGAGGGGGTCGGCGAGCGCGAGGCGGGGCGCCCAGAGGGTCGCGTTCGGCCGCCGCATTCCCGAACCCGGACGCACGGGGCGGGAGAACCGCCCGCCGAGGACGTCGCAGCCTCGCGCGTCGCCGTCCGCGGAGTCATCGCACGACGAGTCCGTTCAAATGGAGATGGGGGGGAACGTCGAGATCGAACGCCGAGCCGCGCGCCCGGCGACGTCCTCCTCCCAGCGCGGCCAGTCCCTCTCGCTGCTCAAACGCGAACACGCCGCGCGGCCTTCCCCGGCGTACCGCAACGTCAGCTCGCGCGCGCCGCTCCAGGAGACAAGCGGCGACGACGGCGACGGACGAAACACAAACGCATCATCAAACGAACGACGACAACGGTTCACAAACTCGCACACCGCAGTGTACAACCGCCTGCTCGCGGAATCCGCCGCGCGACGCGTCCGCGCTCGGCCCAGAAACAACGACACGGAGCAGCCACACGCGCAGGACACACACCACACATGGCGCGTGAACTTCGAGGACGGCGTCGGTAGCCCCGGGCCGCCGCCGCATCCGAGACTCGGAAACCGACCGCACCACTCGTCGCACAACACGACGGAAGACGAAGGCGGCGGCTACTGGGGCGCGACGGAGCCCGAGGAGGGCGGCAACACGGACGCGTACGACGTACCGGATCACGATGGATTCGATGCCATGGATGGGTTAGGGAGGTTGGGGGTCGCCGGCGCGAGGAGGTCGCGGCGGCGGGGGGGCAATCTGGCGGCCGCGTCGAACGGTCGCGAGGATGTCGAAGACGATGACGCCGACGACGCCGACGACGCCGCGGCCATGTCCACCGGTGAGGAGGACGAGCCGTCCGACGACGACGACGGTATCGTCGACTCGGCGGGTAGCAGCATGGACGGCGGCGACATCGGGACCCTACCCCGCGACGTGGACGTCGTCAACACGCTACGCGGCGACAACCTCGAGTTGAGGGATAAGCTGCGCGAGGCGACGGAGATGCTGAGCCGCGTGTCGGAGGAGCGAGCCGCGGCGACGCAGCAGCGCACGCTGATGCAGCGGCAGCTCAAGGAGGCTGTCGCGACGCGGGAACGGCTCCGGGAGCGCGAGGCGGCGTCGGAGCGCGAGAAGAAGGATGCCGCGGACGCCGCTCGAGCCGCCGAGACGCGAGCCAAAGCGTCGGAGAAAAAGTTGGATAAGTTGGCAAACGCCAAAAAGGCTGCGCTGGAGGCTGAATCCCGCACCGTCCGAGCGGAGTCCAGGATCAGCGCGCTCGAGATGGAACTCGCGGCCATGCGCGAGCGCGTCGAACGCGCCGAGGAGGAACGCGACGAGGCCAAGGCGGAGTCGAAGGCTATGGCGGTGTGGCGCATCGAGACGGATGAAGCCGCGAGGAGCTCCGACCACGCTTCGCTCTCCGCCGCCGTGGACGAGGCTGAGCTCATCCTGGCGCCGTTCGACGAGGAGGACGGCGACGAGGACATCGATACCATACTCAGCCCGGCGGCCAAGTCGACGCGAGCCGGGCACCGCGACGAGACGAACACGCGGTCCAAGCACCCGCTCGTCGCCGTCGCCGCGAGAGCCGCGGGGAACATGGGACGACGCGAAGCTCGGCTCGGTGACCTCCTCTCCGCGCTCACCGGGGAGATGGCCGCGTCCAAGCGCGCGGAGAAGGAGATCGGGGCGCTGCAGAAGAAGGTGGCGGAGTTGGAGATGACGGCGGTGGCGGCGACGCGCGCGCTGGAGGCTGAGCGCTCGGGAGGAGGCGCGTTTGGGGCGAGCGGCGGCGGCGACGATCCACCGACGCCGTCGGCTCGGGAGGTCGCGTCCATGGCGGTGGGCCTCGCGTCCTCCGCCAAGTCCCGCATCCGCGACGCCGAGGACGAGCTCATCACGACGCGGAAGACGATCGAGTCGATGCGGTGCGAGATCCAGGCGCTCGAGTCCAAGCTCGAGCGCTCCGAGCGACTCCGCGCCGGTTTACGACTCGCCGCGGACGCCTCCGAGGCGATGACCGAGCACGTCGCCGAGCTCGAGGCATCGAACGGGACCTTACGTGACGAGTGCATGGCCACCTCGCGCGTCGCGTTGCACCTGCACAGGCGGTGGAGGAAGGCGAGGATGGATCGGTGGGTGGAGGGTCGATCCCGCGGGTTGTCGTCGTTTGGAGCGGAGATGAAGGACGCGAAATCCGCCGTGTTCTTTTGTTTTAAGTTTTGGCGGGAGCTGTCAAAGGGGGACACGCCGATGAAGGGCGGCGTCGGCGGCGATAAGGGCGGGAGCAGCCGCCGCGGGTCCATCGAGGCGGGCAGGCGATCATCGGTCGAGGAGGACGGGGGCTTCACGTTCGCGCCGAATGTTTCAAACGCGGCGATGCCCCCCGCAGCCCATCAACCCGGTTCAACACCGTTCAAGGACCTGAACCCGTTCGCGAACAAGTCCGACTAGCTAGCCCACCGTCTTTAATAATGTTTTAGCGTTAATTACAAAGCTTAAACGCGCTCGATCCCGCGTGGCTACACGCGGGAGGGAGCGCCACCCACCAACTCTACCAAAGAATGAAGAAGCGCTCGCACCCTTTAGCGGGTGGCGCCGGCAGCCTCCGCGGCGGCGCGCTGCTCGGCGCGGGGGGTGTAGAGCTCGCGGCGCTTATCCCTGCGGGAGGGCTTACCGTCCTCGCGCCCACCCCTCTTCACCGCGTCGACGACGCGAACGGTCTTCTTGCCGTTGGCGCCCGGCTTGAAGAGCACCTCACCGTCGCGGAGCGCGAAGAGGGTGTAATCCTTGCCAGTGCCGACGCCGGGGCCCGCGTGAACCTGAAACGGACGAAAGCGGGGAAAAAGTCAGCGGGATGTACGTGGAACGACGTCGAGTGGGTGTTCGGCGGGAGTGCGCGCGGGATCCGGCGCGTCCGAATCAGCCGCGGGGGTTAAGACGTGGCCAAAATTTACAGGGTTTCAGGGTTTTGGGGGGCGCCCGTGGGGTGTCATGGGGTGAGACGCACCGCGTTGCCGCGCTGGCGGATGATGATGTTACCGGTGGCAACGGGCTCGCCGCCGTACTTCTTGACGCCGAGGTACTTGGGGTTGGAGTCACGGCCGTTCTTGGTGGAGCCGGTACCCTTCTTGTGCGCAGCCTCCACGGAGAAGCCGAAGCGCACGGGCGCAGAGGTGGACTGGGGCATGGCCACGCGGGAGGCGGGAGCCACGACCGCGGCGCGAGCCGAGAGACCGGACATGAGAGAAGCCATGGTAACCTCTAGGTAGTTTACGAAAGAGCGACCGACGCTTGTGGCGCGGCGCGTGTCGTAATGCCGCGTTGCCGGCGCGCCGGAGCACGGAAAAGAGGAAACCGGATAGGGTCTAAAAAGGTGACGTTGTATGGGGAAAATTAACTCAAGAAATGCGGTCTAAAAATGGTCGGCTGCAAACAATGTCCGACCCGAAAAAATTTGGAAATGTGGGACTGCGCTTGAGTTTCCCGGCTGGAGACGACGGAGACGCACGTCGCGTGCGATGGATCTCATCCAGTCTGTTTCAACACGATGTACAAATAGTGCTAAGTCAGTCCCGCATCCGCTTCCCCAGCGCCGGGTCCGGCCCACCCCCCACGGCGGCTCTCCACCGCCTCGCCTCGCCCAGCGCCGCGTCGAGCGTCGACCGCACACCGTCCCTGTACAGCCCCGCCGCCTCCGTCGCCTCCCGCCCCACCGCCTTCGCCGCCGCGCCGCTCCTCACTGCGATGTGGAACTGCGCGTCCCCACCCTCGAGCTGCTCCACCATCGCGCCGAGCACGCCGCACAGCGCCCTCGCCGCCGCGGACTCGCCTTCCGAACTGATCGGATCCTTACTCGGATCCCCGGTGTACGTCTGCAGCGCGGCGACGTCCGCGGTGAGCACGCGCAGCGCGCCCACGAGCGGCAGCGGCAACGGGCCCGCGCGCACCGCGTGCGGGGACAAGGTCAGGCCCGCCCTTTGCAGCGCCGCCTCCCTCGAGCTCGTCACCTCAGACACTTCGCCGCTCGGAAGTTCCAGCGACAGCGGCACATCGTCGTAAGGGTTGCCCTGAAGCGCGAACCCGTAGAAGAGCAGCAGCTCCGCGTTGGACTTGGCGCCGTAGGACACGAACACCTCCTCGCCGGTTTTGATGGACCTCGCGAGGGGTAAGCGCAAGGTGCCGTCGCGCAGCCTGCTGTACCGGACCACGTGCGGCCACAGCGCGTGGTTGCAGAGCATGGCCACCGGAGGCAGGCACGTCACCGGGGCGGTCCCGGGGTCCGCCTGTACCGTCATGCCGTACGAGTTCCACGCCTCGTGCGCCCTTCGAAAGTTGTCGACGGTGTACAGCTGTGCGGGGAACACGTCGGACATGTGCTCGGACAGCGCGGGGAAGAGCGCCGCGTGTTGCCGGGTGAGTTTTTCGGATGCGGCTCTCGCGTCCGCCAGCAGCGGCGTACCCCCGAGGAGCGCGTCGCACGCCTCGCGCGGCCACGATACCGGCGTCGCGCCACCGCACGGCGCCGCGCTTCCTTCCCCGCCCTCCGGCCAGGGCAGCGACGCGATGAGGGGATGCCAAGGGCTCGCAGTGCCGAGCGCTCGTTCCGCGACGAGCCACAACGCCGCGACGGTGTCCTCCCCTAAAGCGGTGAACATGCGGTACGCGTCGCCGCGCGGGCCGGGCATCGTCAGCGCGTGCTCGACCGTGAACAGGCGGTGCGCGGGGATGGCGGCGGCGATATCTCCCGCGGCGATGTCGGCCGACGCGGCGGCGCCGCGGCCTGTCCCTGGGAACCGCGCGGGCGCGACGGAGAGGGACAGTTTGGACGACGATGATGATGGTGTTGAGGAGGATGCGGCGACGCCGCCGTCGGCGCGTAGCCACGCGACGGTGGCATCGGCGATGCCGCCGTCGGCCGGCGGCGCGGCGGTGGGTACGGACGCGTTCCCGTTGACGTCCGCGGTGCCGAGTGGGGGCGCGAGCGCGGCGTCGCAGAGCGCGCGGGCAGCCTCCAGTGTGGCCGCCGCCGCCCCCGGCGCGCGCTGATGCGCATCCGTGAGCAGCTCCAGCACGAGCGCGCACGCGGCGGTCTCGTTCCTCGGGGACACCGCGACGGCGTCCCTCTGCCCCGCGATGGGCGGTGCGATCACCTTGGCGGCCCATCCGCTCGCGGGGGAGAAGTAAACCTCTCGAGCGTCGACGCTCGCCACCCTCGCGGCGGCCAGGAGGCGCATGGCGGCATCCGGCGACGACAGCGGGACCGTCGCGGAGAGGCCGCCGGATCGCATGATCTCCGCGCGGAGCCCCGCGTGCTCATCCTGCGGCATCGGTATCTCAACATTGTACTCCATGGTGACGCGCGATACGCGCGACGCCAACCCGGTGGAGGGTGGACGCGCGACCGGTGTGTGGCGTACTCGCAGGTTTTGCAAAAGTCTTGTAATGTTATAACCGACTCTAGACTCTAGACACCCTAGACATCACTTGGTGCACACCAGGCAGCCCATCAGGTTCCCCGGCGCGAGCTCGTAGAACGTCGCGGAGCTGAACCCCGCCTCCACCGCCAGGTCCACCAGATCCGGCCCCTGCGGGTACCGCTCGATGGACGGCTTCAAGTACCGGTACTCCGCCGCGACGCCGTTGAGATCCGCCACGGGCACCACCACGTTGTCCAGCACGAAACCCTGCAGCGCCCGCAGGTTCGGGTCCTGCGCGTTGTTAAAGTCCACGATGGACGCCACGCCACCCGGCCGCAGCACCCTGCACAGCTCGCTGAGGGCCGTGGGAATGTCGGACACGTTCCGGAGCCCGTACCCGATGGTGGCGCCGTCGAATTCACCCGTCCCGTAGGGCAGCTTCAGCGCGTCGCCCTGCACCCACGTTATGGGCGCGAGTTTACCGTCGCGATAACCCGGATGCTGGGACTCCTTGCCGGCGGCCACCTTGAGCTGCGCGGCGGCGAAATCGAGCCCCACGACTCGGCCCGTCGGTCCCACCGAGTCGGCGAGTTTGATTGCGATGTCTCCGCTGCCGCAGCACACGTCGATTGCGGCGTCCCCGGGGCCCACCCGCGTCCATTTCACCGCGGCGCGCTTCCACACGCGATGAAGGCCGAGGGATAGGAGGTCGTTGAGCTGGTCGTACACGGGCGCGATGTCGTTGAAGAGCTCCTGCCGTTCCTCGGCCGCCTCGGAGCTGAACTGCTCGTCGGGCCGTCCGGTGATGAACTTGTCCTTCTTTTCCGTCGCCGTCGAGGTTGTGGTGGATGAGGCACCCGCGTCGGTATCTTCTGTTGGATCATGGCGATGAGGAGCACGGGTGAGCGAAGGGGACGGGACGGGGATGGACACACGGGACGGGGGGCTCGGGCGAGATGATTTTGGGGATAGAGGATCCCGTGATGGAGGGAAACGCACCGGCGGACGCGGATGGACGGACGCTCGCGCCGCGCCTCGAGTTGAGACGCGAGGTCGATAACCCGGTGGTGGTGACCCGGGACCCGCGAGGGACCGCGCGGGGGACCGCGATGGACAGGACCGCGGGCGACATCCCCGAGAGAGTAGTGCCCAACAAAAGTGGCGATATCGCCACGAGCGGAGATCTCAAAACTCAAGATTCCCCGGACATTTTGCAGCCGACCACAACTCTTGAGTTAATAGACCGTGTTTTCCCCAGTGAACTCCGGGGTGTTGTATTTTTCATCCTCGCCTCCGCGGCCTCACAGTTCAGGTCGCGGCGCGGGTGTCGCGCGGACCCTTCACGCGAGCGTCTAGAGGACGGTAGTATCGGTATCGTCGTTCGTGGACGGCGCGGATCGGTTCGGGAACAAGGATCGTCGCCCGGTCGGCCCTGGGGACGGAAGGATCGACACGCTCGTCCATCGGAGCTCGTCGGTTTTGGAGAAAACGGCACGCGGCCTTTTGACGTAGGGCGCGACTCGGGTGTGAGATGGACGGCGAGAAGCTCGGCGTCGGGTCCAAGGGGACCATGCCCATCGCCGAGAGGGTGTGCTACCCGTACGTTGCGGGCAAACGGTGGCTTTCGGGGCTCGTGGACACGGTCGGGTACCAGCTCGTGACGTTCATAATCTCGTGCCACTTCTGCCTCAAGGGGACAACCTTGGGCCTCGTGGGCCAGGCGGGGCTGCCGTTCGCGCAGAAGGTGCTCAAGCTCTCGGCGCAGGAGTCGCAGAGGTACGGGATCGTCGCGTCGTTCCCGTGGAGCATCAAGCCGCTGGTGGGGATGATATCGGACGTGCTGCCGATCGCGGGTTACAAAAAGCGGTACTACTGCTTCCTCGGTAGCATACTGGGCGCGGGCGCGATCGCCTACTTGGCCGCGGTGCCCTTGGACTCGTCCAGCGCGATGACGTACGTGGCGGCGATGGTGCTGATTAATCTGCAGGTGAGCGTGGTGGACCTGCTGACGGAGGGGAAATACACGGAGACGATGGCGCGGGTGCCGGAGGCGAGCAGCGACATCGTGTCCTTCGTGTGGCTGACGGTGTCGTGGGGCGGGTTGCTGGCGACGGTGATATCGTTCTTCGTGCTGCAGACGGATAACTACAACGTCATGTTCTGGTGCGCGCTGCCGTTCTCGTTGCAGGCGGTGTTCACGTCGTTCTTCGGGTTGCTCCCCGAGGTCAAGCTGGCGGTCAGCAAGCTGGACATCGACCTGCTCACGAAGCACGGTAACATGTTCATAATGGGCACGTTCATGGGCTGCCTCTCCGTGGTGCTCGCGGTGACGCAGCTGATGACGGAGAACATGTACGTGGAGTTTGGGGTGACCCTCGGGGTGGCGGTAGTGCTCTCGGTGAGCATGTTCTTCTTCATGGAGCGGCGATTGGCGAAGGCGACGCTGTTCCTGTTCCTGACCAACACGGTGTCGGTGAGCTTCGGGAGCGCGATGCAGTACTGGTTCACGGTGGACGAGACGTGCAACCCGGGCGGGCCACACTTCGACTACCTGTTCTTCACCGTGTACACCTCGGTCATCGCGCAGGTGTTCAATTTTGTGGGCATCTGGCTCTTCAACGTGTACCTGTCAAAGTTTAGGATGCGCAGCGCTTTGATCGTGAGCGCGCTGATCTCGAGCGTGGCGAGCCTCGGGGATTTCGCGATGGTCATGCGGTGGAACCTGCGGTGGGGCATCCCCGACCGGTGGTTCTATCTGATCGGGGACACCATCTTGGAGCCCATCGTGATCATGATGGCGTTCATGCCGAGCACGGTGCTCATCAGCAAGATGTGCCCGAAGAACATGGAGGCCACGACGTTTGCCATCCTCGCGAGCTTCAGCAACCTGGGCGGCGCGCTGTCCAGCTCGTTCGGCGTGTTCGCGATGGAGGCGGCGGGGATCAAGACGGACGTGGAGAACGGGCAGTGCGACTTCAGCAACCTGCCGTGGCTCATCGTCGTGTGCGGAATGTGCCTCCCGCTCATCGCGGTGCCGCTGACCTTCGTGCTCATCCCGGACATCGACATGTCGGATAACCTCAAGGAGGAAAACGGGCTGCCGGATGTGGGCGGGGATACGGTCGGGGAGAAGACGCCGCTGATCAAGAAGGATGATCCCAAGAAGGAGTGAGACCGCTCTGCGTTAGCTTTATCTAAATTTTATCTGCTTGCTTATATACAGCGTGCGCTTCTATGCGTAAAGAATGTGGACCTATGTGGCAACTATCGACAAATCGTGGCGGGATGAACGCGGCTCGATCAGGGGACCTCGTGGTCAAAGCCAGCCTTGCCCCCCGTCTTCCCCTGCGTGGCGTTTTTCACCACCTGCCTCAGCATGAAGTTCTCCCTCTCCAGCGTGTTGATCTTGGCCTCCATCTCAGCGAACCTGGCCTCCATGCCGAGCCTCTCTTGTTCGAGGTCGGACATGTACGCCTTCTTGCGCTCGCGAGCCTGCTGAGCGCTGACGCGGTTCCTCAGGAGGCGCTTGAGGCGCTTACGCTCCTTCTCATCCTCGACGTGGTTGTACTTGCTCTTGGCGATCTCGTGAGGCTTGGTGGGAACGGACGCGTCGTCGTCCTCGGAGGAGGAGTCGTCCTCGTCCTCGTCGACCTTGGCCGCGGCGGGCCTCTTGCGCTGGGCCTGCGCCTTTCTCTTCTCCGTCACTTTTGCCTTCGCCGCCTGGCGCGCGGAGGCGCGCTGAAGGCGGCCCGCGGCAGCCTGCGCGGCGGTGGGCTTGTCAGCGGCAGCCACGGTGGCTCCTCCGAACAGGGGACCTCCGGGAGGGAAGCCTCCGAGGTCGCCCATGTCGTTCATGAAGTGGCGCGGCAGCCCGTCGTGGCCCGACATGTGACCGCCGTTGTTGAACTGGGAGTACATGGGATCCATTTGCATCGCGAGCGGGTGCTTCGGCGTGTACCTCAATGGCGCGCGGCGACGACGGTTTCGAACTTTTTAGTCGTTTTGCGGGCGACGTGTCCTGTTCCACGGTGCAAACAGTCTGCAGACCGCGAAAAAGTCCCCCCTCAATGCTGGCCCCACAGCGTGCCACGTCGCCCCCTAGCCACAGAGTCAAAAATTTCCGATGACTCAAAAACGGTGGTCTAAATTTTCCCGTTTCAGATTTTCCAGTCTCGGAGCGACGTAGAAACTTGAAACGCCATCGCCGAGTCTATCGCCTCCCGATGAACGTGGGCCGACGGTTTGTGAACTTCCGAGAGATGCCCATCGGTGAGACACTTTCGTCGCACCAAAGCGCCGTTCGGTTCTCACCGTCGGTCACACCTTCCCAAACCACATCTCACGATGGCTACTCAGGCTGCCGTGATGTCCGCCAAGGCCACCAAGGTGCGAACCCGCGCCGCCGCGCTCGCCGCCGGCGTCCCAAATGTCCGGCGTTGGCGCTTTTTCCCGACTCGCGAGTTTAACGCGGTGCGACCCAAGCCTCCGGTACCTGCGATGGGGCCGGGGCGGGCGCTTCCGACCGCGTTCGACGCCGTGTTTCGCCCGGGATATTTCATTCCCGTCTTCGTGAGATGGACCAGGCCGTCACGGGCGCCTCAACCTCGCGCACGGCGCCACCGCGCGGCGTTTCCGCGTAACAAACCCTGTGGATAATGGTCGATTGCACAGACGTGGCCGCAGCGAACGAAGCCAGCTGGGCGGCGAATTTCACCTTTACTGACCCTCCCTCCCTCCCTCCCGCCGTCTCCCGTTCAGCTTCCCGGCTTCTCCGGCCTTCGCGCCCAGCGCGTCGGCGCCACCGCGCGCGTCGCCCCCGTCCGCAAGGCGACCGGCCGCGCCTCCTCCCTCGTCGTCCGCGCGGCTGGTCGCGAGGTTGCCCTCGAGAACTACCGCAACATCGGTATCATGGCGCACATCGACGCCGGCAAGACCACCACCACCGAGCGCATCCTCTACTACACCGGCAAGTCCCACAAGATCGGCGAGGTGCACGAGGGCGCCGCCACCATGGACTGGATGGAGCAGGAGCAGGAGCGCGGTATCACCATCACCTCCGCGGCGACCACCTGCGCGTGGAAGGATCACCGCATCAACATCATCGACACCCCGGGCCACGTCGACTTCACGCTCGAGGTGGAGCGTGCCCTCCGCGTCCTCGACGGTGCCATCTGCTGCTTCGACGCCGTCGCGGGTGTCGAGCCCCAGTCCGAGACTGTCTGGCGCCAAGCTGACAAGTACGGCGTCCCCCGCATGTGCTTCGTCAACAAGATGGACCGCATGGGCGCCAACTTTTACCGCTGCATCGACATGATCATCGCCAACCTGGGCGCCGATCCCCTCGTCATCCAGATCCCCATCGGAGCCGAGGAGGAATTCGCCGGTATCGTCGACCTCGTCCAGATGAAGGCGATCGTGTGGAACGGCGAGGAGCTCGGCGCGGATTTCGACGTCACCGACATCCCCGACGACCTCAAGGAGAAGGCTGAGGAGTACCGCATGATGCTCGTCGAGAAGGCTGTCGAGCAGGACGACGAGGCCATGGAGGCCTACCTCGAGGGCGAGGAGCCCTCCATGGAGAAGCTCAAGGCGTGCATCCGCAAGGGTACCATCGCCAACGCCTTCGTCCCCGTCATGTGCGGGTCCGCGTTCAAGAACAAGGGCGTCCAGCCCATGCTCGACTCCGTGGTGGACTACCTCCCCGCGCCCACCGACCTCCCCGACATGCAGGGCTCCGATGTCGATGACCCCGAGGTCAAGATGACCCGCAAGCCCTCCGACGACGAGTCCTTCTCCGGCCTCGCCTTCAAGATCATGGCGGACCCCTTCGTCGGCTCCCTCACCTTCATGCGCGTCTACTCCGGCAAGATCGAGAAGGGCACCTACGCCTACAACTCCGTCAAGGGCAAGAAGGAGCGTATCGGCCGCCTTCTCCAGATGCACGCCAACTCCCGTGAAGACGTCGACGACGCCGTAACCGGTGACATCGTCGCCATCGCGGGCCTCAAGGACACCACCACCGGTGACACCCTCTGCGCTCAGGACAAACAGATCATCCTCGAGCGCATGGAGTTCCCCGACCCCGTGATCAAGGTGGCCGTCGAGCCCAAGACCAAGGCGGATACTGAGAAGATGTCCCAGGGTCTCATCAAGCTCGCCGCGGAGGATCCCTCCTTCCACTTCACCCGCGACGAGGAGACCAACCAGACGGTCATCGAGGGTATGGGCGAGCTCCACCTCGAGATCATCGTCGACCGCCTCAAGCGCGAGTTCAAGGTTGAGGCTGACATCGGCGCCCCCCAGGTGAACTACCGCGAGTCCATCTCCAAGTCCGCCAAGACCACCTACAGCCACAAGAAGCAGTCCGGCGGTTCCGGCCAGTACGCCGAGGTGTCCATCTCATTCGAGCCCCTCGAGCCCGGCACCGGCTTTCAGTTTGAGACTGACCTCAAGGGCGGTTCCGTGCCCAAGGAGTACATCCCCGGCGTCGCGAAGGGCCTCGAGGAGATGATGGGCTCCGGTATCATCGCCGGGTTCCCCGTCGTCGACGTCAAGGCGACCCTCTTTGACGGCAAGTACCACGACGTCGACTCCTCCGTGATGGCGTTCGAGGTTGCCGCCCGCGGGGCGTTCCGCGAGGGTATGGCCAAGTGCTCCCCCAAGCTCCTCGAGCCCGTGATGCAGGTGGACGTCGTGACCCCCGAGGAGTCCATGGGTGACATCATCGGTGACCTCAACTCCCGCCGTGGCCAGGTTGGCGAGCTCGGCGACAAGCCCGGCGGCCTCAAGACGGTCAAGGCTTTCGTGCCCCTCGCCGAGATGTTCAACTACGTGTCCAAGCTCCGCGGTATGACCAAGGGTCGCGCCAACTACTCCATGGTCCTCGCCCGCTACGAGCCCGTGCCCATGAACATCCAGAAGGAGATGCAGGAGAAGAACGGCTCCAAGGCCACCGCGTAAGCGTCTCACGGTCAAGAGGGGGGGGGTCCTCGGAAGTCCGAGGAGAATTGTTTTGAATCATTTGCAGCAGCAACGCGGCGATCCACCCGATTCGGTGGTGATTTAGTTCGCTCTTAATATAACGAACAATGTAGCTAAACTGAACTAAGAGTCTTACCGCATACCCGCGCCGTCCCAACTGCCCACGAGCGTCTGCAACCTCACCGCCTCCGACGCCGCCAGCATCATCTCCCAGGGAGCCTCGCCGCGAGCCGGCTCCGCCTTTCCCGATCCGACCCGAAGCCGCCGCCCTTTCCTCCCCGGCGTCACGTCCCCTTCCTTCCTCCTGAACGTCATCGTCACGCACGCCATCGGGGCACACGCGGGCGTCCTCCCTTGCGCGGATCCCATCGCCGCGGCGGCGGCGTCCGCGTCGCTCCAGCCGACGTCCACCCCCGCTATCGAACCCGACGGTAACTTTTTCTCACACGTCAAGTAATTGCCCCCGGGCGACTCCGCTGTCGTCTCGTCGGGGACGAACCGCTCGCGGAACCCACCGGCGTCTTCCTCGGCGAGCGCGACGTGGCCGTCGGTCAGAACCAGCGTCATGGGCTCCATGTTCTTTCCGCCGTTCTTTCGTATCCAGACCATGGCGTACGCCCTGACCTCGAGAGAAGAGTCGTCCTCGTCGCTCGCGTCGTTTTCCGGAGAACTCGTCCGTAACCCACGCACCGGCGAACCCGCGCGAAACCTCGCGACGGGCGACGATTCCACGCGAACGCACGACGACCGGAGCATCCTCCTCGCGAGCTCGAGCTGCGTGAGCGCGGCGGCGTCGCTGACTTTGACGTCGGTCGCCGCGGCGTTCGACGTCAAGGCGGACAAAATCGAGCGAGCCGTCTCCGAGCATCGAGTGACGAGCACCGCCGGCGCGAGCGAGGCGCGAGGCACGAGGCAGAGGATCTGCTCCCCGGCGCCGACCGAGATGGAACCCAGGTGGCAGAGCGCGCACGACCACAGCGCCGCGGCTCCCGCGTCGGGCCTGCACACGTAAACCCGGACGTCCGAGACCATGACGGTGACATCCTCCTCCCCTGGTTCCGCCGAATCGGGCGGGACCCCGAGCCCCACGCGAAGGTCACCGTGCGGCGGGCGCATTCTCGAGCACGAGAACGCGCCGATGAACGTCTCCGCGAGCGCGTTTCGCGCGACTCGAGCGCGAAAAGTACGAACGAGCCCGCGTCCCGGGCTCTCCCCAGTCGACTCCCCGCCGCTCGGGCTCCCCGCCGACGCATTCACCGCCGCGTCGGAGCCGACGAGCACCGACTCCTCCTCCAAGACCGAATCTCGCGTCGACGTGAAAAGCCCCCGCGCGGACGGTATCCCGCACCTTCGCTCCTCCAGGAGCTCGTCGTCCGGCTGAACCCGGAGCGCCGTCTTGGAAAGTTTAAGCGGCTGTAAACAAAACACGACGTCAGTCTACTTGCCCATATGATATAAAGATAAAACTCACCGAGTACAAACCATTCGCGTCGTCTTCGCTGTCGTCGGTGGTGGTATCTGACTCGATCCCCTCGCTCGTCCGTGCGGCGCGTCGCCTGGACCGTAGCGTCGGCGCGATTCGCGCCGGGGACCTCGCGCCGCTTGGGAGCGACTCCGGCGTCGCGAGCCCGCTCGTGTTCTCGCCGGATTCGTCGTCGGTGAAAAACATTTGCGCCTCGGCGTCGGACTCGAAGCTGGTCAGGTCCATGACGCGGGATATACCGGTGAACCTCGGGGGAGATTTGTTGAGCTCGAGGCTGAGATGACGCCCGTGGGCCGGCGTGCCCCTCCCGCCGCCGTCGATTCGTCGCCCGGAAGAAGACGACGATCCGGGTCCGCCGCCCGGTGGTTTAGGGGGACGCCGTTTGCCCCTGAGGTCCGAGGGCGCGGACGTGGACAGGTACGATTCCCCGGGTGACGATTCGTCTCCCCTAGGCAATGGACGTATACCGATTGGCGTCGCGTCTCCGCGGGTCACCGCACGAGGTGTCCTCGTCGCGTCTCCGGGCGTCGTGAACTCTCCGGGCGACGGTGAAGGCGAAGGCTCGTCTTCGGGGATGGGCGCGACGCCGCGGGGTTCGGGCTCGAAGCCGTGCCAGAACGTGTCGAACCCCGAGAGCACCGCCGCGCGCATCGCCTCGGCGTCCTCCTCGGACACGTCGTGCCGGGTGAACGATGCGTTCGCGTTCGCATCGCGACGGTTCATCTTCCGGCGGCGACGCGACGACGCCCTCGCGGCGAGGAAGGACGGCGGCGGTGTCGACGCGGGCAGCGGCGGCGTCGCGGGCGTCGCGGGATCCGACGTGAAGTGTTCCTCGTCCGATCCGTTCGTTTTCGTTTCGTCGTCCGATGACCCTGTCTCGCTCCCGCCTGGGTTTCGCATCCCCGTTCGTCGCATCCGCGCCCTGAGCTGCGTCGCTTTCCGATAGTGTTGCAGCGTGAATTTATCAAACTTTGACGCCGGGCGACCGTCCAGCTCGACGGCTCGCGTATCGGGCCAACACGCCAGCGCCTGCGTCCTGTACCCCGCCACCGCGGACACCGGGTTACCCTCCAGCCACACCTTTCTCAGCCGTGGTAAGTTATCGGCGATGAACGCCACGTCGTGCTTCATCGAACGCAGCAAGTTTCCGGCGACGTCCAGGCTTTCCAGAGACTTTAGCGTCTCGAGCCCCCGCGCGCTTCGGAGCTTGTTTCCCCGCAACGACAACGAGGTCAACACGCGCCCGTCCGCGTGGAGGGCGTCGGGGAGCCACCGCGCGTCCCGGACCCGGTTGAACCCCAAATCGAGGTGCGTCAGTTCGGAAAGGCACCGTGTTCCGTCGGGGTCGATTCGCTCAACTCCGTTTCTGCGCAGGTCGAGCCGTCGCAGTCGCGGGCACAGCCGAACGGACGCGTCCACCTCGGTGAGGTCGCCCCCGACGCACGTGAGCGACCGGAGCATGGGCCACGTCGCCGCGCGGGGCTTTGGGTCGAACGTGTTGTGTAACCGGGAGCCGCGTGTGTCGACGTCGTCGGTGTTCGACGTCTCGCCCTCGCCGACGAAGAGCATGGAAAGTGTCCCGACGCATCTGCGAAGGTCCATCTCGACGAGGTGCGTGCGGACCTCCCGGAGCCCGCGCACGAGGTTACCGTCCCATATCGGGCGACGCGTGGCGGCGGATAGGTCGCATCCTCGCAGCTCGAGCCGCGCGAGGGACGCGAACGGCGCGAGGCTCAGCAGCGAGAGCGCCGAAGGGAGCTGCTGCTGCTGCGCCTGCGTTGTTGTTATGCGAGAAAACGAGGGCGAGGTACCGTCGCCCGTGTGAAGGTCGTGCTCGTCGACCCTCAGGGTTTCGAGCCCCTCGAGCAACGCGCGGACGTACTCGAGCCTCCGGAGGTACTCGAGATCCGACGCGTGCCAGTGGTCGAGCGACCTCGACAAGTCCCCTGGGGAGGCGCCGTGTCCACCGCCCAGCTCGCTCAATCGCGCCAGTTGCTGCAACCTGGCGGTCACCCTGGCGAGCTCCCGTGTGGAGAGCGTGAGCACCCTGGAGCCGGCGAGGAGCTCCTCAGAGTGCCGCGCCAGGTACGCCGCCATGGCGGTGATGGCATCCTCCGCCATCACGGCGAAGCCCGCGCCCCCACCTCCTCCTCGGGCGCCCCAATCAATTTTGAGTCTGTGAGCTCGTCTGCGTGCCGTTTTATTGGACCGAGAAAAACTCGATGTACTCAACGGGCAGCGCGGCCCCGGCGCGGACACTATAGGGCGCTCGGGTGGGTTACTATAGGGCCCAGGGAGTGATCCCGCGGACGTTCCAAGCGTAGGAACGCGTGCCGCGCTCACCCCAACCGCCTAGGTCGTCCAGTGGACCATGGCGACCCTTCATGCTAACGGGTCGAAAAAGGACGCGGAGTAGAACGGGGGCTTTTCCGAGAGACAGGGAGATGACGGGGCGGTGGGCGTCCGCCGTGATGACGGTGGCGTTGCTGCTGGGGATGCTCCCCGCGGCGGCGCCGTCGACGGACCCCCCGACGTTCGCATCCGACCTACCCGAACGCCTGGACCTCTACTTCAAGCCAACGACCGCGGGCACCGTCGCCGTGCTCTCGTGGCAACAGCCCGACGGACTGAACCAACCCATCTACGCGGACTCGAACCCATCGACACCGGTGCTCGACGTGGACATCTCCGGCATCGTCAAGACGGATTCCGTGACCCGCGTCATCGCCACGGCGAACGCACTCGCCGCCGCGCAAATCATCGGCGGCGCCAACGCACACGCCGCGCTCATCGACGAGGTCTTCAACGAGACAGCCGGTGCCGTCGTCGCGACCCAATGCTGCGCTCCACACGACACGCTCCACCTGCACGAGCCACTCTTGCGCACCGACCCGGTGGCGCTCTACACCACGCGGAACGGCACGCACGAGTGGTCCCCAGGTGCCGCCGCACCCGACATACCCCTCGTCGAGATGACCTTGACGTTGGGAAAAGCGGGGCTGGTAGGGGGTGCAAACGCCATCGACGCGTCGACACTAGACGCGGGGCTCACCGGCGACCGGCGGAACGCGCTTCGTTTGGCCATAGCGGAGTTGGCGCACGTGTCGGTTGGTTCGGTGACGGCGCACGACGTGGCGTCCACGACGCACGTGTGGACCCCGTCCATCGAAATCACGAACCTCGCCCATTCATGGGTCGAGGATACCGCCGCTCGAAGGGAGGTTGTTCGGGACGCGTTCGCCTCCGCCGCCGGTCTGAGCGCTTCGTCGGTGGCGATGACGTCGCTCACGGAGGCGGCGGGGTCCACGGAAGGGACGCCGAAGATGCGGGCGGAGTTCACGGTCACGATCGTGGGGTCAGACGCCGCGGAGGCGGTGAAGACGTCCAACGCGAGGATCAGGTGAGTTTATTTTTAGCCATTTTCGTACGTGGGCGATTCGATTCGACTGACGTCGTGTTTTGTTCAACTCTTACAGGACGCAACAGTTCCGCGACGCGACGCTCTTGGGAGTGCAGGGTTTAAAGCAGCTGTTCCAGTACGCTACTTTGTTGGAGAGCGACCCGGGCGACGGCGTCATCGCCACGTGTAAGTTCCGAGTCGCCGCGACCACGAACGGCGCGTGGGTCCGGCTCGGGTACGGCGATGGTATAACGCCGACGCAGCTGGACGGGTTCGTGTCCGAGACGTACGGTTCAGACGCGGTTACGGTTTCTGGAATTTCCAGAACCTTTCCAAACGGCGGAACGATGCCCTCGCTCGTGCCAATCACGGACGACTACGCGAGGTACATCTACGACATCGTCCACGTCCCGGGGCTGGCGAGGTTTCAGAGCCTGTTCGTGACGACGTTCACTGACGAGGACGTCGGGCGGATGACGCGTGTGTCGTGGCATAACCAGCGGCCGGGCGAGAGGCTCGACGTCCTGCTCGTGGACGTCGACGGCTCGGGCTGGGGTGACCCGACGTCGCAAACGTGGCAGGGTCACGCGGAGGTTATGACCGCGCCGCCTCCGTCGCCGCCGCCGCCGCCCTCGCCCCCGCCTCGCGTCGAGCAGATTCAGACGATCGTCTACGCGGGGCCGGAGGATGGATCCACGCACCCGCTCGGCACGGTGTTTACGTTTAAGCTCCGAGCAGAGCCGAGCTGCGCCGAGTGCGGACTCCCGGTTGTGACCGAGATGCACGTGAGAACGGCGAAGGAGGTGGCGGGCGCCGCGGACCACGCGCAGCCGTGGGGATCGTGGAGACAAGCCTCGCCGACCCGCGAGGGATACGTGTACACGCACTACCCGAAGGAGAACGGAATCTACAGGTTCGAGGCGAAAGCCGTCGACGGTGGTTTAGGCGCGACGCTCGAGGATACGACGCCGGTGTACAGGAGGTACATCGTCGGCGCGAGGATCACCGCGAAGGGCGCGCTGGATCGCGCGCGGGGTGTGATTGACATCGCGTTTTCGTCGCCGGTGCCCACGGATCGCGTAAAGCCGGAGGATGTATTCGACGAAGCCTCGCTCGCGAAGCTCGGGCCGGGGGCGCTGAAGATCGACTGGTTCAACTCCACGCGACTCCGCGTGATCCTTCCACCCGCGGAGAAGTCGAACGTGTGCGCCGCGTGGAGGGACGCTAGGACCGCGGCGGTAGAGGCGAGTGCCGCTCCGCCGAATGATCTTCGCGTGACGCTCAAGGATGCGAATACGTACTTCGCCGCCGACTCGGGTTTCGAAGTCGACGGGGACGTGGACGTCGCGATGGGCCCCAGCGCGGGCGCCACCCCGGTGAATGTCGCGGGACCTCCCACCGTCGGCCAGTGCGCGCACCTGAAGCTCACCGCCGCGCCGGTGGGCGGCGGGTGGGACGGGGTCACGACGTGGCGGCTGCTGATGACCAACACGTCCGGGTTCAGTCCGGAGCCCAAGCCGGACGTCGACGTCGGAGCCGTGGACGCCATCCTCGACGCCGCGAACGCCGCCACCGAACGCGTCGTGACCTTCCCGCCGTCGTCCACGGTGTCGGACACCAAGTACACCTTCCTCACGGAACTCACGAACTGCCAAGGGGAAGTCAGTAACGAGACGATACGCGTCGACAGGGTCGCCGGCGTCGTTCCTTACGTCTACCCCGCCGCCGGCGCGCTCGACTTTGTGACGTACTATTCGAACCCTTTCGAAGCGGCGTTCGACGTCGCTTTACCCGAGCGCGGAACCCCGGGCGGCGCGTGCGACGTGGACGCGTCTAACCTGGTGTACGTCTGGCGGAACATCAGCGCGGGCCGCGCGGATTGCATGTACACGAACGAAAAGGATGTTTCGAATCGGTACGCCGGGAGTAATTATAAACTCGCGCCGAGGGCGACGCGGCGGACGCTCGCCACGACGCCGTTCTGCCTCGGCATGGGCCGGCACGTCATACAGCTCACCTCATACTTCGACGGGTCCGTCAAGGGTACCTCGGAGTCCATCACGTTCATCAACGTGGAGGTTGTCAAGTCCCCGGTTGTGGCTTTAATCGCGGGCGGCGCCGGTCCTCGGGCGGTGCAGAAGGGTTCGGTGTTTGACCTCGACGGCTCCGGCTCGACGGACCCTGACCTCGGTAAACCGGGCGCACCGGGCAACAACCAGACGTTCACGTGGCAGTGCAAGACGCTGAGCTTGGACGCTGACACGGGTGTGGAGACGGAGTCGTCTTGCGAAGACGAGCTCGACGAATTGTTCGGTTCAAACGGTAAATTTATCCGCGGCGTCGGCGAGAAAATTCGCGTCGGCCCGAGGTACAAGTTCACGCTGACCTACCAGAACGCGGGTCTCACGAACTCCTTCTCCACGATCGTCACGGCCGTGGTGGACCCGGTGCCCGTCGTGGTGGTGAAAACCCCGCACCCCGCGACGGTATCCTCCACGGCGCCGTTGCGACTGGTGGGTTCGGTGTCGCGGGCGCGCGGGTCGGGCGACGGAAAGATTCGAGTCTCGTGGTCGTCCTCGCCGCCGTTAGACTTTTCCGACCGGCGACTCTTCGCCACTCCCACGAATTCCCCGCGCATGACGATCAACGCCAACGTGCTGGTACCGGGCGAGAGGTACGTGTTCACGCTGAGGGCCAGGCAGGATGGCCAAGCCGCCGACGGGTTCGCGTCGACCGGTGCGATTTTTGTTGCGGGACCGCCGGACCCTGGGACCGTGGTCGCGACTCCCTCGGAAGGCACCGCGCTCGATACGATGTTCACGATCGCCACGCAGGGGTGGGGCGGCGGGTCGCTGAGGTACACGCTGGGTTACGTCCTGTCCGACGCGCGTGGCCGCGACGTCGACGTCCCGCTGCTCGTCGAGTCCACGTTGAGCAAAGTTTCCGGGCTGCTTCCGGCGAACGTCTCGAGCGATCACGCCCGAATCTTCGCCATCGCGCGAGCCACCGACGCGCACGGCGCGTCCAGTCGCGTCGAAGGGACCGTCCGCGTGCTCAAGACGCCGCGAGGTGACGAGACGAAGGCTGCGAAGCGCGCGCTCGAGACGGCGTTGCGAGTCGGCGATCCCGGCATGCGCGCCGCCGCCGCGGTCACAGCCGCCGCCGCGCTCAATACGCTCAACACGGACAGGTCGTCGATGCCGGCCGCCGACGTGAAGGAACGTCGCGAGGTGAGGGCCGGCGCGATGGACGCGGTGTCCGCCGCGGCGACTCGCGCGATCGAGGACGCCGTCGACGGCGTCGAGATTGACCCGGGGGTTTTATCCACGTACGTCACGTCGGTAGCCGCCGTCGCCGCCGTGCCCGCGGAGCTCACCAAACAAACCGCGGAGTTGGGTCTAACCACGGTGACCGGTTTACTCCGCGCGAGGTCATCGATGCCCGCGCCGATCGAGGTGACGTCCGCGGCGGCCGCGATGGTCAGCGGCGCGGTCGAGGTGCAGCTCGACTCTCTCGTCGCGAAGTCTCCCGCCCCAAACGCCACTCTCAACGCCACGACCACAACCGGCGGCGCCGTCGCCGTCGCGAGCACCCAACTCTATGGGACGAGACGCCGACGCTTGCTTAGGTACCGACGGCTGCTTCAGGATGATAATTCGACGAACCCCGTGGAGTTGATCGACGGCGCGCCGGTCATCGACCCGCTCGTGGCCAAGGCGCTCGACGGTTCCGTGGCGGTTGCGTTTTCGGTGACTCGAGGGCAGGCCCCGAATGAAACCGGCGCCGAGCTCTTGGAGCGCCACGTCACCATATCCGCGAAGCGGTACCACGTGGACGACCTGGCGGTCGAGTACCGCTCGCTCAGGGCGCCGCACGTATCCGCGGCGAGGTACTCGCTTCCGAAGTCCGTCGCCGACGGGTCGGTCGGGCAGATTCACGCGGATGTTTTTTTATATCGGTGGTCCGGCGCGGCGCTGCCGTCGGCGACGCGGATCATGACGGATGCGAGCGCGATTGACGTGGTGTACGGCGACGGTTCGCGTCCATCCATCGGCGCCGATGAGGAAGTTGTCGCGTCGATTCCGTTCACGGGCGTGGGGCTGGAGACGTTGGAGAAGGTGATTTACGAGTACAAGTGCGCGAGGCACAGCGGCGGAGTCTGGCGCGTCGACGAGGCGGACGTACGGACGGTTTCCGTGACGGAGGCTGACGGCGGGAGCGTGACCTGCGCGGGGCGGGGTAACGCGTTCATCGGCTACGCACTCGGCGCGGTCATCGCGCCGATCAACTTCACGCTCGTAGCGGACGAGACCAGCAAGGGTTCGACCGCGCAGGGGTACTGGTTCTTCATGGCGGCGCTCTCGCTGTTTACCATCCTGCTCAGCGTCTGCTGCCTTCGCAGCGGGATGCGGCGGTACCAGGTCAAGATCGCGAACAAGGATGATTACGAGATTGAAAACTAGATAGAACACATAGCGACACACGTAGCGATCATAACAAAGATCACGATAGGAAGCACAGAGCTATGCGAAGCTATCCGAAGGCGTAGCCCGACATCGCCAAGTTCAAGACGACGTCTGAAAATATTCGTTCTCCCGGGTCGTCCTCGGCGGCTCCCACCGTCACGAACAGCGGCGCGAGGTGTTCCTCCCGTGGGTGGATCGCCCGTGGCGACGGCGCGGTAGTCCAGTTCCTGAGCCGTTCTGATCGTGCCTTTGGCTCCACGCCGGCGCAGGGGTCGCCATCGTGTGCCCGCGGAACTAACAACGACGAAATTTCAGCGAGTCACCTCACCTGCTCACCTTCCAGCTTCGCCGAAAACTAAGTTAGGTAATCGGCACTCTTGACCGCGCTGCGACACCTTGAAGCCATGGGTTACGGCAGCAGTATGAAGAAGCAGTCGGATCCTAACGACCCCGCCGCGCTGCTCGATGCGCTCATGGGGTCGACGCGGAACATGACCGAGACGGAGAAGGCCACCTCGGGACCGAGATGGCAGGACCGAGACGTCTGCGAGAAATTTCTCGTGGGATGCTGCCCGGGCAACCTGTTCCACGCCTCGTCGAAGCGCTCCGACGTTCGCCCGTGCACGTTGACGCACGCCGAGTCCATCCGCACGGACTACGAGAAGACGAACCCGTCGGAACCCGGGAGCAAGCGCCGGGGCATCGAGCGTCGGCTCTTAAGGGAGCTCCAAATTCTCGTCAAAGACATGGACCACAAAGTGCGGAGGACCAAGGAACGCGTCGAGCTCGAGATGAAAGCCGCGGCGGCCGCCACGAAGGCCCCGCCCGACGAGGCCACCGCCAAGGCGCTCGCCGACGTCACCGGCCAGATCGCCGAGCTCGTGCGTAAAGCGGAGGAGGCCGGCGACGAGGGCGACGTGGAGACGGCTGAGAATTCGTTAGCCGAAGCCGAGGAGAAGAAGAAACTGAAACTCGAGCTGGAGACGACCGCGGCGAAGCAGGCCGAGGACAACCTCGTGCTCGCGAGAGCCAAGGTGACGGGCACCATGTTCGGCGAGCAGTGCGTCTGCGAGGTGTGCTGCTCCATCACCAACGCCAAGGACGATCTGAACAACGCGAGCCACCTCGAAGGACAGATGCATCTGGGCTGGATCGAGATTCGCGCCGAGTGCGTACGCCTTCACGAGATCCTGAAGGATGACCTGGACGACGCCGCGCCGGTGGAGGAGGAGGAAGAGGAAGGGGAGCTCAAGGGCATGCCCCCCGCGCCGCGTGATCGGGGGTACCGGGATGATAGGGACCGCCGCGGTCGGGACTGGGATCGGGACCGAAGGGATGACCGAAGGGATCACCGCGACCGAGGCCGTGACTGGCACCGCGGCCGCGATCGCTCGAGATCCCGGGACCGGTACGACGATAGGGATAGGTACCGACGGGACAGTCGCGAACGGTACGCGCCCTACGGTCGACGGTGACATCCTGAGACATCCCGACGTGACGGCATCGACGCTCAATAATATTTGCCCTAATAAAATCTAAGTGGTGACGAAGAGCCAGAGCAGGCCTTTGAGGTACCCCACGATCTCCGCGCCGCCCAGCTTGCTGCTGCCGTACACCCTGTCCACGAACGTGATCGGCACCTCCGCCACGCTCAGCCCCGCGCGCGCGCACCGCACGATGATCTCCATCTGGAACACGTACCCTTTGCTCACGACTTTCTTCACCAAATCAGCCAGCGAGCTCTTGCGGTACAGCCGGAAGGACCCCGTCAGGTCCGACACCCCCGGGTTCAGTAGGACGTGCGCCAGGTAGTTGGCCACCCTCGACGTCAGCTTCCGCCGCGTGTCCCAGCCGTGAACCCCGCCGCCCGGCACGTACCTCGTGCCGGTGACGACGTCGAAGTCCCCGCTCCTCTGCTTGGCGATGAATTCCGGGATCGCGCGTGGATGATGGCTCAGGTCGGCGTCCATGATGACGACGAACTCGCCGGTGGCGTGCGCTAGGCCGTGGACGTACGCCGTGCCCAGCCCTAGCTTACCGGGCCGCGGGCGGAGTAACAGCCGGTCGTCATCGTATTCCTTCGCCAGCGCCCGCACCACGTCCTGCGTGCCGTCCGGGGAGTTGTCGTCGACCACGATGATCTCGAACTCGTCCTTCGCGCACCGCGGGTCGTCGAAGGCTTTGCGCAGGAGGAGGTAGAGGATGCCTATGTTCCTCCGCTCGTTGTACGTGGGGACGATGACGCTGTACTTGGTCATCGTATTCAGTGACGGCGATCGCCGCAGAGCGAGCGCGCTGCGGACAATGGGTGTTGACAAAATCGACCCGCCGTGTCGGGTGACTCACCGGGCCTCTCGGCTTGACCGTTTGTGCCCAACGTCACTTCCAAGCGCGCGATGTCCGGCTACCCCGACTATCCCGCGGGCCCCGGGCCCGGATCCGGGGGCTACACCCCGTACGGTGGTCCCCAGGACTACGCCGCGACCCCTCAGAGGTACGCCCCCGCGCATCTTCCCGCCTCTCCCGCCGTCTCGCCCGCGCCCGCATGCTTCTCGAGATTCAAAACATCGTGTGAAGCTGTGTCCCTCCGCCTCTCTCGCTCACCCCGTTTCCACCCCCGACCCATCGCGTATCGCAGCAACTTCGGCATGCCCGGCGGCGGCTACGGCGGCCCGCCGCCAGGAGGCCGCGGCGGCGGCG
>Ga0302116_1000227_pt1 | contig 32895 bp, 47 predicted proteins | sample AG5_SCM_MG_FD_203124 | JGI IMG/M metagenome (GOLD analysis project Ga0302116, IMG submission 203124) | Marine microbial communities from Western Arctic Ocean, Canada - AG5_SCM | ecosystem: Environmental > Aquatic > Marine > Oceanic | place: Canada: Western Arctic Ocean | collected 2017-10-01 | reverse complement strand
ACCACTCCTGCAACAGATTATACGTTCTCTACAGCGCAATATCTGGAAGGCAATAAAATAGTTAACTACAATGTTGCGCGAGACAAAAATAATCCCTCACAAACAATAAGACTTGATCGCGCTACTAATCAGCCTAAAACCGCTGAGCTAAAACCAGTGCCAGAATTAACTGAAAACCAACAACAAAAGTATGAAGAATATATTGAAAACACGCCAATGCTTAACGAGTTAATTGAAGGCAAGAAAAGAACTTTTTGGTTTGACGGTGACCCTCTATTAGCAAAACAAGGGCTTGTTGATTTATTAAACACGCTACGAGCGCGAGACGGGCTGACTCTTCAAGCAGCAACACGGACTATTGCAAACTCTTCGTTAGAAGATATTCAGAACGGAACTATTAATGCGCAAGTTGTACAAACCGCGAGCGTGTTAGATGATCCTGCGTTTCAAGATTTTTATACAGGTGAAACTGTGCCAGATCAAACTGCGCAAACAACCCCGCAACCGGAGCAAGCTCAAACTCAAAATGTGCCTAACGTACCATTTAGTCTTTTAAATCAAGAGTTTAACGTGCCAACAGCGGGTCGTCCTGCGGAGTCTTTTAGTATTCCAACATCAGGAACAGGAATGGGCAATGGTCGCGATGCACAATACGAACAACAGCTTGACAGAGTCAGAGCAGGTGAGTTAGATAGCGGAGCTACGCACAAAAGATTTGTTGATGATAATAGAGACGTAATTAGAAAAGCCTCTGCCGAACTTCGATACTTGGCAAATCCTAGAATTCAGAATAGAAAAGAACGCATTGCTAGAGAAAAAAAGAAAATAGAAGAAGCGCAAAAACGATTAACCTTTTATCCTAAGCCTCTTGCCGAAACTCGATAGGATTTAGTTATGCCAACAACGCCAGTTACAACGCCGTCAGGAGAAGTGGTTCAAGTTAACCATCCTGAAGGAGCGTCACAAGAAAGCATTATCAGGTTTGCCGCTGCGTCTGTTGGCGTGACTCCTAGCTCGCCTCAGCAAATCAGACCTCAAAATGTACAAGATAGAATGGACGATATCTCTGCGTTCGATAGATTCTTGTATGAGTTTAATGTATCTCCAAATCTTACAGGTAATCTAGCCGTGTTAGCAGAAGCGGCGTTGCCACTAGGGTATTTTGGCGATCCATCTGGGCAGGGCAATGGGTTTTATACAAGCCCTAGTGAAGCATACGGCGAAGACTATGACGAATTATCGTTTGATGAAAGACGACAAAGGATACAGGCTTTTAAAGATCAGGTTCGGGAAAACCAATTTCCTTTACTAAGCAAACTTGCGCAAGAAGGGGCTGATACTGGAGCAGCAGGTATGCTTGGTGCATTTGCAAAAGGTGTAGCCGATCCAAGTATCCTTGCGCCAGTTGGTAAAGGTATTGGCAAAGTTGCTGCTATTAGCGGGCTGCTTGGTGGTAGCTATGAAGCCACCAGAGGCTTAGCGGAAGAAGGCAAGATAGACCCTATGATGACAGGCATAGCTGCGGTTGGCGGTGCTGCTTTGGGCGTAGGAGCAGACAAATTGATCCGTTCTATCGCGCCAAACTATAACAAACTTAAAGCCGCTGCGTCTGCAAAACGAAGCGAAAAGGCTGCGCTACAAGCTAACGCGCAGATGGATAAAATTAACTCTAAAATTATAGAGATACAAGCAGATGGATTAGATGTAGAAAATCCTGTGTTAGCAGCGATACAAAGGTTAAACATCGAGCCAGAAGAAGGGTTAAAAATACTTAATAATGCCACGGATCAGTTAGACATTCCGCACCCAGAAATTGCAAGGGCAATCAAAGAATACAGAAATGTGCTAGACAGAGCCACAGTGCCATCAGGATTACCTGCGGATTTTATTGGGGTTATTTCGACTCAAATTAAAAAGATAAACCCAGAGCTGTACAAGTACATGCAAGAGTTTGAGCTTTCGAAGATGTCTCGCGTTGGTGATTACATGCAACGCATACAAGGCTTTGAAAAATTAGAGTCTGCGCTTCCTGTTGCACAGAGAGATGACTTTGCGTTACTGCTTAACAATCAACAGATGGACGAAGCAATAGACCTTCTTAAAAGCTACGGCATTACGCAGGTTAAAACCGGAACGCTTGGCAGAAGAAAAACGCGAAGTGTTGATGAAGTTATGGATAACGTAAAATCTGTGCTTAAAGACATTCATGAGTCTAGATTGAGTATTGACCCCAATGCTAGAGAGTTGGAAAACTTCTTCCCACGTTTTAATAACAACGTAGACGCTACTCGAAGGGCGTTAGGACTAACAGCTAAAGATGATTCTAGGCTTACAAGAATGCTTGAGGCAAAGGTTAAATCACTCAAAAACGATTCTGTTAAAACTGTTAACGATCTAACAGAGGCGCAGCAGACTGCCGTGCTAGATGACTTCTTGCGTAACAGTCGTCAGCCCATTAGCGGCACAGCTACGCCAAGCCAATACAAGAGCCGAAACATCGCACGGCTTGATAAAGACTTGCTGAATTACTACGACCGACCCGTCAATGCGTTAACTAAATACATTACGCGAATGACAGACGACACAGAAATGCGCAGAGTCTTTAATCACAAGCTTGCTACTAAGAGCGAAGAAGGAGAGTTAAATATAGACGCCAGTATTGGCTCTTATGTGAAGCGACTTAAAGACGAAGGCGCAATTGATGATGTTGGTGTAGAAGAGCTGCAAAAATACATGTCTGCTAGATTTATTAGCGGCAATCAAAGCATGAACAAAGTATTTAGCGCGCTAAAGAATATCAGTAATACCATACTGCTTGGCAATCCGATTTCTGCGACAACTCAGCTAGGCGATTTATTTGTAGCGGCTCATCGTTACGGCATTAAGAATACGCTATCGTCAATACTAGATAGCGTGGCAAGCAAGACACAAATAGATTCTTTGTCGCTTGGCATCACGAAAGTTATAGCTGAAGACGCAGGGGACGCCTCTGGCCTAGCAAAGCTGTTAGACGGAGCGTTAACATACTCTGGCTTTAGAGCGATGGACAGACTTGGTAAAGACGTAGCTCTAGAGGCTGCGTTTAAGATGAATAAAAACCTTGCGAAGTCTGCTAAGGGCGTACAAAAGCTGCGCGAAAAGTGGGGCAAAGTCTACGGCGCTGAGTTTGAGTCTCTGGTATCAGACCTACAGGCGGGCGCAGTGACAGATAATGTCAAGCTGCTAATGTTTAGCGAGCTATCAGGACATCAGCCAATCTCTCTCTTAGAAATGCCTCTCAAGTATTTGCAAGTGCCAAACGGCAGGGTGTTCTACAACCTAAAAAGTTTCGGTATCAAGCAGCTAGACATGATACGCAACAGCGTGGGCGATGAGTTAAAGAAAGGCAACTACACTGAAGCGGCAAAACTGACTGCATCGTATCTTGGAATAGTCACAATGGGTAACGCCACGGTTCAAGAAGCGAAGAACTGGATGCAGGGCAGGGAGTTTGACATCTCTCGCGTACCTGATAATTTCTTTGACCAGTTAATGATGACAGCTATGACTTCGCGGTACGCTGTAGAAAATAATCTAAAGAGCGGTGACTTTGTTGGGCTTGTACAAGAGACAGTCTCCCCTCCTACCACCGCCCTTGCCAATCTTGGCAAAGATTTATTCACGGCAGGTGGCGGTATATTATCTGGAGAGGGAGTCCCCGCAAAAACCGGAAGAAGCGTACCGCTTATTGGACGGGCTATGTACAACCTGTTTGGTGGTGGAGCAGAAGCCTTCTTGGAAAGAGAGAAAGACTAAAACTTAGGGACGCGCCTCTCGCTCATGTCAGCGAGGGGTGCTTCCTGAACCTCGTTCTCAATCAAGAAGTCGCAGAAGTGTTTGATCTTCCGCAGGTCTTCTATCCCACCCTTGTCTCTCCACCGAGAGATGTACTTGATGATTGCCCCCTCACAGAACTGCATCTCATTCGCGAGGATGTATTCAATAGGTTGAATCTTTAGCTTCTTGTAGTGGTCACCTGCCACTTGATGGTCTGTTGCGCTCAATGTATTAACTCCTCGCCTTCATGTTTATCTTCAATGAACTGCATGAAGTGCTTCTTCATGAACTCATTCTTGTTTACGAAATCGGTTAGGTCTTCAAGCATCAACCCTATTGTACCTATGACATCACGGTCATGACCTTCAAGGGTTTGTATCATATCGTTGATCCACTCGTATGCTTCTTCAGAGGACACCATCTCTATGTAGATTTCTTCGTCCATCTTTTACATCCTTACGGTTAATGAGTCCATAGATCTTAGCTTTTCTATGGGTATATAGTGGTTAATATTACCCCTACCAAAGTCGCGAGGGGTAATTGCTAGTAATTCTTTCCCCCAAGCCCACCCGACCATGTGTACTTTCTCATCATCGTACATCGCGAGAACGTATATGTCGGCTTTGACTGTGCCTTGCTTGACGAATAGATTCTTAGCGTTCGGTGTTTTAACTGTTGTCTTTACATCTACCGTAAACTTTAGCGGAATTGTGAAGTCGTAACCATCATCGCCTGAAATCTTTTCTTTTAGGTCTGCTGCATAGCCGTACATCAAAGCGAAGTATAGCTCGCCCATCATGCCGATTGGGTCTTGATCTTCCACCAAAGCCTTCTGTTCGGTGTGCGGGTTGTGTAGATTCTTGCGAGCATTGCCATGTGTCTTGGCTAACTCGGCAACAGCCTGATAGAAATTCATGTAATCCTCCTCTCGTGTTTACGGATAAGCTCAGTAAACCCTGCCAACAGTTGCTCGTAGTCTGCCTTGTATCGCTTCACAGGGGACGACTTTTTAGCAATCATGTCCTTGACAAAGTCTCTTCCATACATGTCTTCCATCCACATGGTATACTCTTGAGCAGCAGAACCATGCCTCATACCCCACATGTTGCACCCTGCACACTGAGGATGGATGTTCTCTATCTCTAATGCCCAGTAAGATGAGTTGCCCTTGGGGATAAAGTGTCCACCCTGCATGTCCTTGTAGTGCTTTGTAACGCCGCAGGAGACACAAGAGCAGTAACCTTGATCATCTGCCGCAGCTATCCTCGCGAGCTTCTGTATCGCCCTGTAGCATTCCTGCTTGAGCATGGCGCTAGTCTTAGTCTTTGGTCTAGACTTGCGCTTTTTTCGCCTATCGGTCGCTCTTGGCATCCCAGTTTCTCTCGTGAAGCAATGCAAACATGGTTTTCTCAGCTCGGATCTGGCTCGCCGTATTCATTTTATCGTAGCGCAGCTTGAGTAGAGCGAGACTAAACAGCTTGGACATGACAGAGTATGTCTTAGATACAGCCTTCACATCTTCCGGTGGATTGTACTGCGGTTGATCATTCATGATGCGTCCTCACGGTGTCCGACCTCTAACACTATGCCTTTGTATTGGTACATTCTAGAAAGCCTACTAACTTTAAAGCCCGTCTTATAAACGACAATCGCGTAGGCTTGCTGTTCATTATCAGCACACCATTTGGCTTCTTCGAGTGCGTCTTGAAACTCTTTGAATAGTATCATGATTTTCTGCTAGGAAACTCTACATGCACACCAAATTTCTCACCGAGATGTCTGCTAAGTACAGAGTACACCCTATGGTAATCCTCTGAAGCCACTTTCGCGGTAGACTCCTCTCCCGTGACCACAGTTTGCACGGGCTTCCACAGGTACTGCTTCACGAGAGAGGGTGACCAAGGTATATCCACCTCCTGCTTGATGATTCGCCTCATGTCAAACCCTGAGTCATTCAGCTTCTCGCCTAGTAGTCGGCAGTACACATGCAATGCGTTGTTCTGGGCTGATGTTCTAGTCTTCCCACCCTTGATCTTGAGTGTAAGATACTTCTTCTCCTCGTACATCTGGGTCATCATCTTGATGAAGGCTTCAAGCGAACGCCTGTCATCTACCACCCAGAAATCCCCCTGATTTATATCAGTCATTTCTTCCCCCTCTGACCGAAGCGAGCATCGAACCGCTGCTTCTCTGTTAGTATATGATTGGAGTAGGTGCAGGGAGGTAGGTGTCTAACTTGCCCGCCCTTGCCGAAGAACAACTCCAAGTCTTTCTCTAATTTCTCTCTAACTTGTTGGTTCGTCTGTGTCAACGTCAGCATACTCTTCTCCTATTTTAAATAAATCATCCATGCTCATGCCAAGCGCGTCACATATCTGTTTGTAGCGTTTAACCTGCATCCCCTGTTGGGTCAAAGCGTGAGAGTAATTGGCTGCACTCACGCCTATTTGCTGCGCTACCCTGATGTGCTTGATGTTCTTAATGGCATGTGCGCATCTAATTGCTTGGCCTATGTGCATACTTCCTCCAAGGATAAGGGGGCTTGCGCCCCCAATAAATTAAAATGGCATATCTTCTAAAGCAACATCCACCTTTGGTGCGGGTGCAGACTGAGCATCCTTCGGCTTAACCGACAGGCTCATGTACTTCTTGCCGTTCTTCGATTCCTTAAGCCACGAGTTCAGCCAGTATTCCTGACCACCTACATTGATCGTGCCATTGTAGTCAGCGTGTGTCTCAATCTCTTTGCGCTCATTCTTGAACAGTGCGCCACGGTTTGTATCATCATAATCACTCATCACAATCTCCTACTGAAAGTATTGGTTAACATCTTGTTTGATTTTTAACGCTGCATTGGTTACATGTTCTGCCAATGCTTCTATGTATTCCTCATCGCGTTCAACACGAACGATCAAAGGTTTCATGGTCTGGTGATAGGACATGAAGTCCCACCACGATCTGCCTGTGATCCACAAGCACCCCATGATCTGCTGCAAGTGTTTAGAAGGCACGACTCCTGCCTTCACCCACTCAACATGCGTAGCAGGGGCAGGGCATTTGATTTCTAGCCCGCCGTCCTCCCCCACTAATCCGTCTGGCGAACAACCTGCGTTCACAGTATCGTGCAGACAGAACCCTAGCTCCTTAACGGTATTACCTGTAAGGGCTTCGTACAATTCACGCGCATCCGGTTCTAGCTCAGTGCCTCGCTTCATGTGTTCGTTGACGTAGACCAAGGTGGTCTCGCCTGTTAACTCTTCAGCGACTAGCTGATTGATGTAAGCCTCTACCTGTGTGGACTTGCCCCCTTTGCCAGTGACTATCTTAGAAAACTGTGAGGCTGACGGTACGCCTAGCCTAGCTGACAGCCACTCCTGACTGCCCTGTTCGCAATCTATTATTCTCATGCGTCCTCCATAGTTTATTAGTTAGGTCTATTAGATCCTTGCAAGGCTTGCAGAACGGGTAGTAATTTGGCTCTACCCATTGACTGCAAGTCCCGCATCGTACATCCCTTCTCATTAGAAGAAATCCGGCGCAGACTGTTTCGCTGCAGGATGTGAAGGGTGCTTAGGCTTAGTGGATGCAGCGTTGCCATCGTCATCCTCAGACGGAATTCCCGCAATGGCTTGCAAACTATAGCGTCTTGCATAAGAAAGACATGACCCGACAGACTGGGCATCCATCTTCGCGAGAGGGATAAAGAACGATTGCTCTAGCCACTCGCCAGAGGAGTGCATCAGCCTCGTAGCCAGACCGACAGAACCCTCACCACTTACAGGGAATTGCACATAGCTTAAGCCATGCGCTGCAAACGGGGCTTTGACTGCTTCGATCACATCCCCAAGTGATGCGTAGCTAGATTTAAAGAATGGATTGGATGAGCCTTTGACTGCTGCGCCCATCTCGCCCTGTGCAGCAGCCATCGCGGCTGCTAGGTTTGCTATTGATTCAGATTGTTTCATCTTCATCCCCCTCCTCATCTAACAGTGTGTCTAATACATCATCAATCACACCTTTTGTTAGCTGCGCCATGCCCACTATTGTGGGGTACTTTGCTAAGGCATCTGCATCTTCTTCGATCCTTCTGCACTCTATTTGCGTGTTGAGTAATGATGAGAAGAGTATCTGAGCTTTCTTAGTGTCTACAATTAATTTCATGAAACCCCCTAGAAATATGCTTGTTCGTGCATGTCATCGCGAATGCTGTGCATGACCTGCTCAGTAGTCGCATACTCGTGACCGTACACAGCTAGTGCAGTCTCAGCTATACCAATCTCGCGAGTAGCAACATCCCGAATGAAAGACAGGACAGCCTCGCGCATCTCACCCCTGAAAATGACAGAGTAAGTAAGCGTGTCAGCTTTGTTCGTAATTAGCTTATGGATGCAGCCTCGCAGGACTTCAGGGTCGGCGTGATAGAGCATGATGTCACACAGATACTCGTTCGCATCTGCGTCATGCAGGACAGAGAAGATCATCTTTTCAATGTCATCTTGGGGTACAACGTCCCAATCTATGTCACCGTCAATAAGATATTGTGTTGCGGTTGTTGGCTCAGCGAGCCACTCTTTGATGTATTTCATATCATCCTCCTCAGAATGTTTAATAATCTTAATCTATATTAAATGTCCTTGTCAACAATTGTATTGAAATAAAATCTTATAGGCCGATCCTCCTGCTCGGTTAGCTGTAAGCTGTTGTCGTGAAAGTAAAAATTGTATGTGCCTTCCCATCCGCCGCTGTGTCTTTGCTTCGCCACGATGAGTTTTTGGTCTTTGTGTTTGGATAAATATTCCTGCTGCTTCTCATCTAACTCGGTCAGTTTGGCTAATTCCTTGAGCTGTTTTCTCTTGGGATTAGACGCCGTCAGAATCACATTATCTGCCATGTCCGATAAGGTGCTAGCACCGCGAATGGAATACTTGTCGGGTATCCAGTTGTCATCTGCCTGTGGCGGCTTCCGAATGTGCGCGACTAGCACGATGCCAACGTCTAGTGTCTTCGCGCAATGCTGTAGCTTGTTCACGAACTCTGTCTCGGCAGAGTAATCCTGAAAGCCCGTGCCACATTTCGCGAGGGAGTCAACGAACACATACTTGCAGCCTAATTCCTTCGCGCAGTAGGTGATAATCGCCAAGACCCTCTCTGGCTTAACTGTGTCTAATTGATCAAAAATCACTAGGTTTTGGTCAACGAACTCGCTAAATTCAGAGATGAAATTCTCCGCAGGGTCGCCATCCTTAGCCCCTGCCGCTTGCATTAACATGCGGTACAGGGATTCGCTCGGCTTCATCTCAAGGGACGCGAGGCAGACCTTAGAATGCTTGAGCAGGTGTAGGATTATCTCCCCGCAGATCATTGATTTGCGCGAGGCGTTAGCCCCTGCGAGCAAGGTAAGTTCGCCCTGCCTTAGCCGAAACGTGTCATGAGTTTTAGGCCACGGAAACTTAGCGCCCCATATCTTTTGGCCTTTGGATCGCTCGACTACCTCATCATGCCACCTGCCCGCCGAGTGGATCTGAGATGCTTCCATCATGCCAGTGAGTTCAAGGTATTGGTCTAGCTCTAGTCCTTGCGGCAACCTCATAGCTCCACCCCCCATGATGCTTCGCGAGTAGGGGTCTGCTCTTGCCTACGCTTCTCCCATGTAACCACACAGGCTTTCCATGACTTCATTCTGTCTTTGCCTATCTTCCACCCGCGCGCCTCGTAAAACGCGATAAACATTTCAGGGTCTATTCCGTTGCTGCGAGAGTCACAATACGCCCTCACTTCATCTACTGTCGGCGGTATAGATTGTTCTTTGTTTACTTGTATAGTTGTTGCCCTTTGTTTGGCAGTTGCCTGACTCTTGCTTGGCGTTTGCTTGCCCACATCTTGATACTGTGAGTAGTTAGTTATTGAAATGATTGAGAATTTGTTTGTCACTTGCTTGTCAATCATGTCATCAGTTTCAAACCAATCTAGGTACTTTCGCAGACGCCGTACTGATATATTTAATCTGGCGCTTGCGGCATTCAAACCGAAGACCAGTTGCCCCCTCTTGATGGTGAGCATCTTGCCGTTAAACGCTGTCGCTTTATCCGTTAAGGACGCAGCCATCAGCAGATGCAACCATAACTTCAACGCTTGAGGTTCTTGCCATAGAAAATTATCTTGAATAGCCCTGTCGAGCCTGATCCATCCGTTCATATTATCCCCCTCGCCTTCGCGCCATTAACTATCCGCTGAGCCTTGTAGATATCTGCCCGATCCTTCTCACTAAATGCTACCCCCTCGCGAGACCATACTGGTACTAATTCTAGCAGCCACTCGGCAGACTTCACCTGCTCGCGTGTGTGCTTGTTTGCCTTAGGGGTATAGGGTAACCCCTCTTTAGGGTAGATATCCCGCCACGCAAGCCCTACGGCCTTTAGAATCGACTCTGCGCTACAGTCCTGCGCAAAGCAATTGAGTAGCACCCTATCATCGGCCTCGCGGTATAAGATACTGAGCGAGTGCGACTTGTCATCGTGCGCAGGACACAAGGCCATAGCCTTATTACCCGAACGCCGAACCTGCTCTAATTTGCTACAAACTAATTCAAAATCAGACATGTTATCCCTTGTCCTTATAAGCAACGGAGGTTAACCTGCCTAAGATCGCAGCTCATCCTCCTCCCCCTTGTGGTGTGATCGTCCCCCTACGGGGGGACACTTAATTAAATCCTATCTAGTATATCCCCTATCCTATCTAGGATCGCAGTCTACCTTTCCCAGTGTGTCGGCTGATCGCGGCCTCCCTCGATCCAATCCCCGTTCGATCGTTGCACTAGCCCTACCGCATTCGGCTGCACACAGAATCTTTCTGCTGCGCTCCCTTTTAAATGCCTGTCGAAATTGCGTTCGGTCGAGAATACCTCCCAACATCTAACACACATTGAGCGGGGGCTACCCGCAGCAAGTTTCTTGTCTGGCCTAGCCCCTTGCCTAGGCTCTACTTTAAAGCTCTCCCAGTCAGTCACACTGCACCTCCAATCGCTTGTAGTTAGGCCATCCGAATTCCATATTGGTTTCAATCCCTAAGCAAACCATCTCGGCATATAGGTTAGACTCCCTTGCCTCTAGCACCTCGCTCGGTTCAAGCAAAGCACCAAGGGCGAATGAGCTTATAACAGCCGCCCCGACAAGTATACATTTCAGCCAAAAGTTTTCTGTCTCCATATTTCTGCGATTATTTCTCATGCCATCACCTCCTTTGCGCTCTCTTTTGCCCTTGCTACTTCGCTCGGCGTACACATTGATGCTATTTCGTGCGCGAGTTTAAGCGCATCCCCTAGCCTATGTTCTGGCGCTGTCACGCATAGGACTAGCGCCTTAGTGAGTGCTGTTTCGTGCGTCATGTGATTCCCCTTGTAAATTAATACCCTATGCATACCCTATACGCCAATGACGTATACGGACGGCTGCGGACGGCTGCCATTATTTAACTGCCGCGATTAGACCATCGCGCATTGTGACATTAGCGAAAAACTCTCGCCCCTTGCCTGTAATGTGCGGACGATTCGCCCCTGTTAAGACTCCATCGCGCCTGTACTCTTCGCCGAAAATACTGGTTTCGATATAATCTAGGCGCTGCCCGACCTGTTCTTTGAGTGCTTTTTTGCTTTGATAATTAAATACTAGCATGGTGCTTTCCCCTTATATTGTGATGGTCTAGCGTGATTAACTGCGCGCCCTAGTTTGATAATCGCGGTCGCATTGGCTACTGATAACCCCTTATCGCTAGCGAATCGCTCAACAGTAAGGTAATCGTTGAAGTATTCTAGATAGTCGGTCTCGCATTTGGCTTTGAATCGCTCGCCCGCCCGTAACCGTTCGGCCTCGTTCCCATCTATTACCCACGCCATGCCGAATGCGAAATTGTGCTGCCCGTGCCAATTGTTCATAGTTAACCCCCCCATTAATAATTTTTTAAGATACTTTACCGACTTGCCCGATAGTCTAGACAATTGTTCTAGTGTGAGATTGCTAGTGTCGAACCGATCTATTATTTCGTTGTCGCTCATAGTGTTAACCCCTTGCTATTATATTAGCGTTATTGGTGCGCGATCCGTGAGCAGGGAATGCCACCACCGAATCGCGATTGCTTACTGAGCAAAGCTTACAAGTCGCGCATGTAACTTCGTCTTTATAGGTCGCAGGGCAAGTAATAAACTTAACCCCTTGAATTGTGCGCGTATCGTTCCCGTGATCACTTGGGACGACAGCCGCGATAGGCAGATTGTGGCGTTTTAACTTGATCGCGTGGTCTATAGTGTTAGCGGATAAGTTCACCGTAAACCCCTTACGATTAGCGGATCGAATCGCTTTGATGTTGTGCGCATTGTCGCGGTAATGAGTATAGGTGAATCCGCGCTTGCCAGTGTTAGCGGTCGCAAGTAGATCTAGGGCGTGAGAGTCTAGGTTTTCGCTATCCTTTCCATCTGGCATTAAATCGCCCGCTACGTTATGCCTCCATAAGGTTTTAACCTTAAGCTTGCCGATATTGTCTAGGAAATCAGCGTATTTAGCGCCTCGCTCGCCGCGAGAGACTTTATCCCAATTGAGGCGAGTATAATAACCCGCTTCGGCGTAACATCCGTTAACCCCTGCATAGGGGCATGCCTTAGGGCAAGTATCTCTCGCACTGGTGGAGCAAGGTATCGCGCCTATTTTTGTATTAGATGATTTTTTGACGAATTGAATATTCATTTTATGCCTCGCTGAATTCGAACACATTCTCATTAATCCACTCAACCGCGCATTCTAGTGCCTCGTGCGCGGTATCTATTCCGTAGCAAGTGAAACATTCAAAATCGACCCATTGGCCACCAATAGGCCATTGGATATTAAATGTGGCCTTACCGTTCCATTCGACTCGCAAATGATCACCGTGCATTTCTAGTTCGAAATATTCCATCATGTTCTCCTTAATATCCTAGCCAAAATAGCAGAGTGCGTGATGAATGCATGCCGGTCGACTTAATTAGCGATTCGGCTAAACCCTCCGCAATCTCGTCTTCAATAATGCCATGCTCCTTCATTATCGCGAGCGCATGACGTTCCGTGATTCTGGTTTGCTTGTCGATCGCTTCCTCGTATTCCATTGTGATTCCCCTTTGGGTTGTGCGTATTTGGTTGTCGTATAATACAATGCAGAAGGTGTGCCAACTTTTGAAAGTCCAATGATTACGGGGGATGTAGCCAATGTACTGTGTATGCATACAGTGTTGAGAGTGTTACCGTGTTACCGCAAAGTGTTACCGTGTTACCGTGAATGTGTTACCTAATCACCCAACAATTTCACTGGATTGTGTATCAGTGTGTATCGATTTGAGAATCGTGTGTATAGGGTATGCGATTTGCTATTGGCTATTGGCTGCTATCCCTCCCTTCCCTCTCGCCGCACGGGATTGCTCGCGTCTAGATAAGCCTCGCGTGCGCGCGTTAACAGCTCGCGTGCGTGCGCGTATAAACAGACGGGGTTCGCGGAGGGGACGGGGAGGGGAGATTGCGCGCTGCCTTTATGTGTAGTAGCCCCCCAAATTTGCAGCAGGTCAAATTAAAAAAAAGAAGCAAAAAACACCCCCCTCAAACCCGCATGAATACAAGTGTTGGTCAAATTCACAAATTAGTGGTTTAATACGCCAAATATTAATTACCAAAGAGCTTCTATGTTGTGGTTGAAGACAATGCACCAGTAAAGAGAAAGCGTGGTCGTCCCCGTAAGTCGGAGATAGAGAAGCCGAAGAACCGTCCCATTGGTAGACCCAGGGGTGACCACTCGGCTATGGCAGAGATGAAGCAGCGATTCCTCGCGAGGAGGGATACCAATGCTGTGATAGAGTCTATCTTCCGAGCTGCACAAGATGACGACCACAAGAACCAATCTGCTGCGTGGAAGCTCATAGTAGATAGAATCTTGCCTATCAGCTCGTTTGATAAAGACAAGCTAGGGGGCAAGCCTACGGTCAATATAACTATCTCAGGGGTTATGGATGCTCCTGCTATTGAAGGAGAGGTCATAGAAGATGGCGAATATACAGAACCTGATTGATCTGCTTATGAAACACGAGGGCGTAAGGAACAAACCTTACGAAGACACTGTGGGCGTACTAACCATAGGCGTAGGCCGTAACTTAGACGATGTTGGGTTATCTATTGATGAAATTCATTACCTACTCAATAATGACATTAAGCGATGTAGGCATGAGCTGTCGGGATCTTTTGATTGGTTTTTAGATTTAGACCCTGTCAGACAAGATGCTATGATGGATATGTGCTTCAACCTTGGTATCACTCGACTTCGCGGCTTTACTAACGCTTTATCAGCTATGGAGTGCGGTGACTACGAAGAAGCAGCACTAGAGTTCCTAGACTCCCTTTGGGCAGATCAAGTGGGACAACGCGCTACAACCCTTACCAATATGATACGAACCGGAGAATACGATGCCTAATGTAAACGGAAAGAAATACTCATACACCCCTGCGGGTATGGCAGCAGCTAAAAAAGCCAAGGCCGCTAAGAAGAAAGCCCCTCCCAAGAGGAAGTAAGATGAGCTTGTACAAAAATATTAACGCGAAGAAGAAGCGTATTGCAGCAGGTAGCGGCGAGACCATGAGAAAAGTCGGCAGTAAAGGCGCACCTACAGCCAAAGCATTTAAACAAGCCAAGAAGACCGCGAAGAGAAAATGAACCTAGACATAAGCCTTCTTGAGTGGCAGAAAGAAGTTTGGAACGACCCTACTCGTTTCAAAGTGGTTGCTGCGGGTCGCAGGACGGGGAAGTCTCGTCTTGCGGCTTATCTTTTGATAGTCAACGCTTTGAAGTCAGATCAAGGGCAGGTGTTCTATGTAGCCCCTACTCAGGGTCAAGCACGGGACATTATGTGGAATCTCCTCTTGGAGATAGGCAGACCCGTCATAGAGAACTCCCATGTCAACAACATGCAGGTACGACTTATCAATGGTACAACTATCAGCTTGAAAGGAGCTGACCGACCTGAGACAATGCGCGGCGTAAGTCTCAAGTTTCTAGTCTTGGACGAATACGCAGACATGAAGCCCGATGTATGGGAATTAATCTTACGACCTGCGTTGACAGACTTGAAAGGCGATGCCTTATTTATCGGGACACCAATGGGTAGAAATCATTTCTATGAACTCTACAAGCAAGCCAGTTTAGGCGAAGACCCCACTTATAAAGCATGGCACTACACAAGCTACGACAATGACTTACTAGACAAAGAAGAGATAGATGCAGCTAAGAAATCCATGTCTTCCTTCGCGTTCCGTCAAGAGTTTATGGCGTCTTTTGAAGCGCGTGGCTCTGAGATGTTTAAAGAGGAGTGGGTTCACTTCGATGACGAAGAGCCTGACACAGGGGACTACTACGTTGCCATTGACCTCGCGGGCTTTGAAGAGGTAGGAAAAGCCAAATCTAAGAATAAAAAGCTTGACAATACGGCTATTGCCATTGTAAAGGTAGGAGAGTATGGTTGGTGGGTGAAGGATATCGTCTGTGGTAGGTGGGAATTAAACGCCACTGCTGAGAAGATATTCCAGATAGTCCGAGACTATCAGCCCATATCAGTTGGTATAGAGAAGGGCATTGCCCGACAGGCTGTCATGTCGCCGCTTACCGACCTAATGAAGAAGTATCAGAACTTCTTTCGCGTTGAGGAACTTACTCACGGGAACAAAAAGAAAACTGACAGGGTAATGTGGGCGTTACAGGGTAGATTCGAGAACGGAATCTGCAACCTCAACAAGGGAGAGTGGAACATCCAATTCATGGATGAAATCTTCCAATTCCCTGACGCCCTAACCCACGATGACATGGTAGACGCTTTAGCCTATATAGATCAACTGGCTAAGGTGTCTTACTCATACGACTTTGAAATAGATGAGTTTGACGTAATCGACTCAGTAGCGGGATATTAAGATGCTCGAATCAAACGAAGATCAGTTTGGCATAGAAGAGACTCTTGAGTCTTGGGTAATGGCGAAGTGCGAAGATTGGCGCAACCATTACGAGACGAACTACGAAAAGAAGTTTGATGAATACTACCGTCTGTGGCGCGGCATCTACGCTAGTGAAGACCGTAACCGCGAGTCTGAACGATCACAGATCATATCCCCTGCCCTTCAGCAAGCAGTAGAGTCATCAGTTGCAGAGATTGAAGAAGCTACGTTTGGTCGTGGTAGGTTCTTTGATATGAAGGACGACATCGCTGACCAAGAGAACCAAGACGTAGTCTACCTTCGCGAAAAGCTCTTAGAAGACTTTAAGGCTAACAAGATTCGCAAGGGTGTGGCTGAGTGTTTAATCAACGCAGCCGTCTTTGGTACAGGTATAGCTGAGATTGTCCTAGAAGAAGTCAAAGAGATGAAACCTGCGACTCAACCTATTATGGATGGTCAGCTACAAGCGGTAGGTGTGAACATCTCAGACCGCACAGTCGTTAAATTACGACCTGTTTTACCTCAAAACTTCTTGATTGACCCTGTTGCTGTGGATGTAGACAGCGCATTAGGTGTAGTGATTGATGAATTCGTCTCACCACACGCCATAGAACAGCTACAGGAGAAGGGTGTATACAAGAATGTACCCTTTAACTTCGCGTATCCTGACACAGACTTAGATCCTGACCACGAACTTACCACGCAGCCTACCGATAAGACTCGTTTGACCAAGTATTACGGACTTGTTCCCCGTTATTTACTTGAAAATGACGATGAATACGAAGAGGTTGAACAGCTAGTAGACAGCGAGGAAGAAGAAGGCTTCTATGTTGAAGCAATCGTAGTCATAGCTAACGGTGGTACTCTGCTGAAAGCGGAGAAGAACCCGTACATGATGCAAGACCGTCCTGTTGTGGCGTTCCCTTGGGACATCGTACCCTCTAGGTTCTGGGGTCGTGGCGTATGTGAAAAGGGTTACAACTCACAGAAGGCATTGGACGCAGAATTGAGGGCTAGGATCGATGCACTGGCTTTAACAGTCCACCCAATGATGGCGATGGACGCAACTCGTCTACCTCGCGGGGCAAAGCCTGAAGTAAGACCGGGAAAAATCATTCTAACCAATGGTAATCCTTCTGAAGTCTTACAGCCATTTAACTTCGGTCAGGTATCTCAGATTACCTTCGCGCAAGCAGGTGAACTACAGAGAATGGTACAGACTGCCACAGGCGCAATAGACTCTGTTGGAGTTGGCGGCTCAATCAATGGCGAGGCCACAGCAGCGGGCATCTCAATGTCCCTTGGTGCAGTAATTAAACGCCACAAGCGAACCCTGATTAACTTCCAAGAGTCATTTTTGATACCATTCGTTACCAAGGCTGCACACAGATACATGCAGTTTGAGCCTGAGTTATATCCGGTATCGGATTATAAGTTTGAAGTCACCTCATCTCTTGGCATCATCGCGAGAGAGTATGAGGTTACACAGTTGGTTCAGCTTCTACAGACTATGTCTCCTGAGTCTCCGCTTTATCCTGCGTTGATTCAATCCATCATAGACAATATGAACCTCAGCAACCGCGAGCAGTTAATACAAACTCTACAAGAAGCAGGACAGCCTTCACCTGAAGCCCAACAAGCGCAACAAGCTGCGCAGCAAGCGCAGATGGAGTTCCAACAGTCGCAGACTAACGCACTAAACGGACAAGGCGCTGAGTCTCAAGCACGAGCTGCCAAGATTGCAGCAGAGACTAAAGCGATTCCTGTTGAGCTAGAGATTGATCAGATCAAAGCAGTAACATCTAACCTCGCGGCAGGTGATGCGGACGATAAAGAGTTTGAACGCAGACTTAGAGTTGCTGACGCTGCCCTGAAAGAAAAGAGACTAAACCTTGATACAGTTAAGGCCATGCCGCAATGATTACCAAACGAGAACTAGAGGACGTAGTTACACAGGTAAACGTAGTCCTAGATCGGATGGACAAGCGGATTCAGTCTCTAGAAAAGCAACACGAAATCCTTCTTCACGAGGTCAAGAGCTTCGTGCAAGCAAAGCCGAAGGCTAAGAAGAATGGATAGAGAAACAGAAAAATATTATGACGACCGTGCGGATATGTTTTTAACGCAAGGTTGGAAAGATTTTATAAAAGAGTTGAGTGCCAATGCTCTTCAAATTAATTCCGTAGAGTATACGAAAGACGTTAATGATTTGTTTTTTCGTAAAGGTCAGCTAAGTGTACTGGCTGACATACTCAATCTAGAATCTGCAATGAACCATGTACAAGAGGATAGCAGTGATGTTGATAATCTTTGATTTCCAATGCGAACAAGGCCATGTCCATGAGGCAATGGTTAATCGCGATAAGGTTGTTGAGGGTTATCGGCGTGACTGTCCTGAGTGCGGTGGTTCTAGTAGTAAGATGATCTCACCTGTTAAGTCGGTACTCGACCCCATCTCCGGTTCTTATCCGGGAGCTACTATGAAATGGGCTAAGGATAGACAGGCGAAGATTAAACACGAACGCAAGGTAGCCGAATCATAAGTCCTTCGGGGTAGCTTAGAATTGGTCTTGTCTCCATAGGAGTTTAATAATAGTGGCACAACTTATTGACGAAGTGACGAAAGAGGTAGATGAGAATTTACAACAGGAAGCGGTCTCGGAAGAGGTAGCCGTAGATGACACTCCCGAGCATTACAGGGGGAAATCTCCTTCGGAGTTGATTAAGATGCACCAAGAGGCAGAGTCTCGCATCGGTCAGCAAGGACAGGAAGTTGGTCAGCTAAGAAAAGTTGTAGATGATTTCATTCTTAATCAAAGCAAAGTCAACGAACCGGAACAGGCTGAAGAGATAGATTTCTTTGCCGAACCCGATAAAGCTGTTGATAGCAAAATTGCAAACCATCCAACCATTAAACAGTTGGAGCAATTAGGCAATCAAATGAAACAAAGTCAGACGCTTTCGGCTTTACAGCAAAAGCACCCTGACATTAAAGAAGTTGCTATGGACGCCAATTTTCAACAATGGGTTGTAGGTAGCAAGATTCGTTCCGAGTTATACGAGCGAGCAAACAACAAGTACGACTATGATGCAGCAGATGAATTGTTTTCTAGTTGGAAATCAACTCAAGACGTTGCGCAACAGGCTGTAAGTGTTGAGCGCAAAGAACGTAAACAGGCTTTGAACGCAGCTTCAACGGGCGGTGCTAATGGCAGTTCAGAAGCACCAAGCAGAAAGATCTATAGACGAAGCGACATTATTGAACTAATGCGAACCAACCCGAAACGCTACCAAGCTATGTCTAATGAGATATATCAGGCGTATCAGGAAGGTCGCGTAAAAAGCTAACCTTTGAGAGATTATTATGACTGATTCAACCTATCCAAATATGGCGGGAGCGGTAACTAATACTAGTGCTGCTACCTTTATTCCAGAAATCTGGAGTGACGAAATTCGCGCTGCATACGAGAAGAACCTTATTCTCGCGAATGTAGTTAAGAAAATGAGTATGACAGGAAAGAAGGGTGACATCATCCACATTCCTGCTCCTATTCGCGGTGATGCTCATGTTAAGGCGCAAGCTACTGCCGTAACAATTCAGAGCAACGTAGAGAGCGAAGTGCAAATCGCGTTAGATAAGCACTACGAATACTCACGCATTATTGAAGATATTACAGAGACTCAAGCTCTTGCTTCGCTCCGTAATTTCTACACATCAGATGCGGGTTATGCTTTGTCTCGTCAAGTAGATACTGATCTATTTAATCTTGGCAAATCGTTCGGTACTGGTGACGGCACTTTATGGACTAACACTGCTGCTGCATTCTTCTGTGACGCCACTAACGGTCTTACAGCTTATGCAGACGACACTGTTACTACTGCTGACGTTTTCACTGATGCTTGTTTCCGTGATCTGATTCAGAAGCAAGATGACGCTGATGTCCCTATGGACAACCGTGCGTTTGTTATTCCTCCTTCATTGCGTAATGCAATCATGGGAATAGAGCGTTATGTCTCGTCTGATTTTGTTGGCGGCGAGCCTGTTCAAAATGGCAAGATTGGTAACCTGTATGGTATTGATGTTTACATCTCTACTAACTGCCCTATTACTGAGCTTGCAAGTGCAAACTCAGCGGGTGGTCAAATTCGCGCAGCAATGCTCGTGCATACAGATACTATGATTCTTGCAGAGCAAGTTGGTGTTCGTTCACAGACTCAGTACAAGCAGGAGTTCCTCGGAACACTGTATACTGCTGATACTCTGTACGGTGTTAAGACTTACCGTCCTGACAGCGGCTTCATCATGGCTGTTAACGGCTAAACGGAGATGGGGGTGGGGAAACCTGCCCCCTTATCTTATGCGTAATAAAGATCCAAAATTAACCAAGCTCGGATTAAGTGGGTATAATAAACCCAAAAAGACCCCTAACCATCCCACAAAGAGCCATGTTGTATTGGCTAAAGTCGGAGATGAAATCAAGATTGTCCGCTTCGGGCAGCAGGGCGTAACGGGTGCAGGGAGTAATCCCAAGACTGCCAAAGACAAAGCGCGAAAGAAATCATACTACGCTAGGCATAACGCTCAAGACTCAAGCCCTTCAAAACTATCTGCAAGATACTGGTCGCATAAAACCAAGTGGTAACTACAGGAATTTAACATGGCAACGATAGTAACCAAGAACAGCTCAACCGCTTCAGCCGTACCAACTACGAGTGACTTGGTTCAGGGCGAACTCGCGGTCAATGTAACTGACAAGAGACTATTCACAGAGAATGCCTCTACACAGATTGTAGAACTAGGTACTAATCCTTCTACTGTCACAACTACTACCGCGACTGTATCCGGGACTCTAACAGCCAACGGCACGTTTGCTTCTAGCAACGCAGTCGTCACAGGCGGCTCAATCAACTCTACGCCCATTGGTGCAGTTACCCCATCAACAGTAAGGGGCAGCACAGTAACGGCCACCACGGGCTTCGTTGGCGGTCTGACAGGCAATGTAGTCGGTAACGTCACAGGAAACGTCACTGGCAACGTAGTTGGTAACGTCACAGGCGATCTGACAGGTAATGTCACAGCCTCTACAGGTACGTCTACAGTTAACAACCTAGTCGTTAACGGCACAGTAGACTTCAGTAATACTAGACTGACTGACGTAGCAGAGCCTATTGCAGGTTCTGACGCAGCTACTAAAACTTATGTTGACACCTCTATCGCCGCTGTCATTGACGGCGCACCTGCTGCACTAGACACTCTCAACGAGCTAGCTGCTGCACTAAATGATGATGCATCTTTCCACACTACAGTTACTAATGCTCTGACAGGCAAGCTAGCTCTGTCGGGCGGCACAATGACAGGTCAGCTGTCGTTAGGTGCTAATAAGATTGTTAGCGTTGCTGATCCTACCCTCGCGCAAGACGTAGCCACTAAAGCCTACGTTGATGCAGCAGACACCACAGGACTCCCACTTGCGGGTGGTACGATGTCCGGTGCTATTGCAATGGGTACAAACAAGATAACAGGTCTTGGTACTCCAACAGACGCAGCAGATGCTACAACTAAAGCCTACACAGACTCTATCCTTGGATCAGCTACATCAGCAGCAGACTCAGCCGCAGCGGCAGCTACTTCAGCTTCTAACGCTTCTACTTCGGCTTCAAATGCATCTAGTTCTGCTACAGCAGCGTCAGGGTCAGAAACAGCAGCCGCTCTGTCAGCTACCAACGCTGCCGCTAGTTACGACTCTTTTGATGATCGTTACCTTGGCGCTAAAGCCTCTGACCCTACTGTAGACAATGACGGTGACGCACTGATTGCAGGTGCGACATACTTCAACACCACCGTTGACTCAATGAAGGTTTACAGTGGTTCAGCGTGGTCTGACGTAGCACCTGTAGCAACATCTGTAACTTTATCTCAGGTAACAGACTTCCCAACACAGTCAGGACAGTCAGGCAAGTATCTAACTACCAACGGCACTGTACCAAACTGGGCGACTCTAACAACAGACCCGACACTTGGCACACTAACCAAGACCTTCACAAACGGCGAGTCAGCTTCAATCTCACTGACTAGCTCAGTGCTTGCGCCTGTCGTTTCTGTGACTAAAGAAGTTCCACAGACAGGCTCTACTAATAACTCTTGGGATGTTAATTCTACTACAGAGAATTACACAAGATTGGATAGTGCTGCGGCGACTACTTTGGATTGGGACGTTGGAGGAGTTAATGAGGCTAGTTTGGGTTCTAATTTTTATGTCGGAAGTCAAGATGGAACACCGCAAGGTGTGTCCTTTAATAATGACGGCACTATTTTATACATGGTAGGGCAAGGCAATGCTTCTATTTTTCAGTATAACTTAACAACTTCGTATTCTATATCTACTGCTTCCTATGCAAGTATTAGCTTGCTTGTCAGTAGCCAAGACACTCAACCATTAGCTGTAGAATTTAATACTGACGGCACAAAAATGTTTTTAATGGGAGGCGCTACTGACACTGTTTACGAATACAATTTGGCTACAGCTTACAATGTTTCAACTGCGGTTTATTCTCAAAGTTTTTCTGTAACAGCACAAGATACTTTTCCTAACGATATAGCATTTAATCAAGACGGCACTAAAATGTTTATGGTTGGAAGAAGTACAAATTCTGTATATCTTTATAATTTAACAACTGGTTTTGATTTATCAACTGCAAGCTATTCTTCTACTAGCTTTAGTGTCGCTTCACAAGAAACATCTACAAGAGGCTTGTCTTTTAATCAAGACGGAAGCAAGATGATAATTGTAGGAATAACTAACGACACAGTTTATCAATATAACTTAACAACAGGATTTGATATTTCAACAGCGTCTTATAGCTCATTGAGTTTTAGTGTGGCGTCTCAAGCTACTGTTCCATTAGGAATTACTGGTAATTCTGATTTATCAAAGTTTTATATTGTAGAAAACACTGCTGACAACGTGTATGAATACACTGTTCCTTCAACCTTAGCACTCGGCGCAGGCTCATTCGCCTCAGCAGACGTGGGCAAGACCATCGAAGCTAACTCAGGCGTGTTTGTCTTAACAGCTACAGACGGTAGCTATGCACAAACTACAGCGCCTACATCATACGCTCAGGTCGCGTCAGGTTCTTGGGAGATGTACGGTGTTGTCTATAACACTACCGATGGGGATTTGGAGCTTAGTGGTTATAAGGTGGGTTGGAATCTTTCGGGCGGTGCTAAAGACGGTAGTAATCAATTTACTGGTACAGGGACAATTGAATGCTCATTTTTAGGCAATAACGGCACTAAACTGTATCAACAGGATTTTTCTGCGCGTCTAGTAAGAGAATATAATCTTTCGACTGCCTATGACTTGACAACAGCAACGTCAACCGGAAATACGATTAACTCGCAAAGCTACGGTGGAATTAGCGAGGGTAGTCCAAGAGCAGTATTTGTAAGTCCTGATGGGGTTCATCTTTATACTGTTGGTAGTTCCAACGGTAGAGGAGGCCGTTTTGATATGTCAACTCCTTGGGATTTAAGCACCGCTAGTTATGTTCAGCTATATGATTTTGGAATGTTTGGCACTCCTTTTGGTCTTGTATTTAGTCCTGATGGCTTAAATGCTTTTTTGCTAACAGGCAGTAATCAAGAAATAAGAGGATTTAGTTTAAGCACTGCTTGGGATATTACTACAATTTCTGCTGATAATAATCCTTTTAGTCTAAACAGCAATATTGCTTCGGGTAGTTGGGAAGGTTTATCTGTAAGCGAAGACGGCACAAGATTGTTTCCAAGTTTAGGAACAACTGTATATGAAGTAAAACTGGCGACTCCTTGGGTTTCACAAACAGCTTCCTATACCGCAGGAAACGATCTAGTAACGCCCTATACTTTAAGAGGTAGTCAGCCGATTCAAAATGGATTGCAGTTTACTGTTCAAAACGGCAATAAAGTAGAGATATGGAATACTGGTCTAGCTTACTTCTCAACAGGCTACCAACCAGTACACACCACAGCCTCAACAGACACGACCTACTGGACTGACATCAACTCAATGACAGCAGACCAAGCTGCGGGTGACGGCAACGTCTACTACTGCATCTCCACAGACGACCGTACAACGTGGACTGTCATTGATAACGCTGATGGCGAGAGAGACATTGTTCGTAACAACGCAGGGACTTGGCAGTACAACTCTAACGGTACATACGCTTCTGAGACTTGGGTAAACGGCGCTACGAATACAGAGTTGGCTACGTTGGCTGAGGCTATGGAGGGTGCTGAAAGTGTGACTAATGTTTTTGATATTTCAACTGCTAGTTATCTTCAAAGTTTTAGTGTAGCAAGTCAAGAAACAGGGACATCGGGTTTGGCGTTTAACTCTGATGGAACAAAGATGTTTGTTTGTGGATACTCAGGAGATGATGTAAACGAGTATGCGCTAACTACAGGATTTGACGTTTCAACGGCAAGTTACACGCAAGCATTTTCTGTTGCAGCTCAAGACATACTCCCAAGAGGACTAGCTTTTAACGCTGATGGAACTAAGATGTTTTTTGTTGGTCAAGCAGGAGCTGACGTAAACGAATATACGTTGTCTACTGGATTTGATGTTTCTACAGCTTCGTTTGTTGATAGCTTTAGTGTTTCAGCTCAAGGAATAGCTCCTATTGGACTTGCTTTCAACACTGACGGAACTAAGATGTTTGTTACTGATAGGACAACGCTTGCTGTTTCTGAATACACCTTATCAACTGGATTTGATGTGTCAACGGCATCGTTTGTAGATAGTTTCAGCGCCGCTGCGCAGCTTTCAGCCAACGGAATGCACGGTGTTGAGTTTAATGATGACGGTACGCAGATGTTTTTGGTGGGGCAAGTGTCCGATGCAGTATACCAGTACACGCTGACAACAGGTTTTGACGTATCTACTGCGTCTTATTCTCAGAGCTTTAGCGTTTCGTCTCAAGAAACAAGCCCGATGGCGTTAGCCTTTAGTACAAACGGCGCAAAGATGTTTGTGGTCGGGCAAGCCACAAATTCTGTTTATCAATACTCCGTAGGCACAACAGCCTACACAAACCAAATGGATAAGGCTCAACTAGACGCAGTAACAGACCCGAACCACATAGCTCTTGGTAACGACTTTGATTTGTCTATTATCCTGAACATGACTAGTGGTACGACAGTGCCTTCTTCAAACGGTGTAGCGATTAACTACGATGCTAACATCTTGAACAAAGGTGCTGTCTTAGGAACTGACTATGACTTCGATGCTCCTGCTCAGAATAAGGTAAGAATTACTGCACTGGCTGCGAATAACCTGAAGGTCAGGGTTGTTTAATGAGTCTAGTCGACTACGCAAAGACAGACCGTCATCGCGAAGCAATGCAAGTGTGGGAAGAATGTGGTCGCAATAGTGCAAGGGCTGCGGGGGTACTCGGTATCTCGCAGTCCACCATGCGCGACTATGTGTCTATCACTAAGAACACTGCTGCGGCGGCGGGATACTCTGAGAATTGGGATGCTCGAAGGCATGTGCCGGAAGGTGAGTTTGTCATCGGTCGCTCTATCTACACCTCTGATGATGAGGGTAACAAGGCGTGGCTAAAAACTAAACGAACCATGACCGAGGCTGCGCGAGATAAAGCGCTGCAAGGTTTTGTTGACGGTCTTGTTAAAGGGGTTAAACCGTACAAGCCGAAGGCCAAGCCAAAGACTAAGAAGTTTTCTACGGATTTATTGCCTACAATTGTAATAGGTGACGCACACTTTGGTATGAGGGCAGACGCAAGAGAGACCAAGGCTCGTGATTACGATACGAAGATAGCCTCTAATGATATGCTAGCGGCTATAGAGTATTTGGTAGATGCTGCTCCTGCATCCGAGCAGGCACTACTGGTCAACGTAGGAGACTTCATTCACGCCAATGGTAGTAGTGGTACTACCTTTGCGGGAACGAAGCTAGACGTAGACACCAGAATAGAAGTAGTGCTTGAGATAGCAGCGCAGACTTTTTTGTACGCAATAGATAAGTTGCTTACGAAACATAAGAGTTGCGTTGTGGTAATGGCTAGAGGTAACCACGACTCAGATACTGCCATCGCCCTCGCGTTGATCTTGAAGTTTTATTACTCCAAAGAACCAAGGGTGACTATCTTAGATCCTCACGGATTCTTTCACACCGTGCAGTTTGGTAAGAACCTCTTAGCTGTGCATCATGGAGATAAGGTCAAGGCTGTAAAGCTAGGCGCTATCCTACCTAAGATGCTACCAGAGCAGTGGTCAGCCACTGTGTACAGGAAGTGGCTAGTAGGACACATACATCACCAGAACGCCATAGAAACAGATAACGGCGTTTTCGTGGAAGCCTTTGGCACATTAGCCCCACCTGATTCTTGGCATGCAGGAGCAGGATACGGCGCTTCTAGCGTAATGAATCAAGTAGTATTCCATCGTGACGGAGGAGAGGTTCTACGTCACGTTTATCAAATCAGAGACTCGCGTAAAGTCCCTGACCTGACATTATAGGTGTAGTATGGATTATCAAGTCATGTTCAACGTCACAATAGCAGTCGCAGGATTCGTTGTTGGATGGTTAGTAAATAGAGTCTTTGCATTATTGGATAGGATTGATGCTGACATGAAGTCCATACCTCTCATGTATGTAGCTAAAGAAGATTACCGCGATGACATACGCGAAATAAAAGAGATGCTCGGTGCGATCTTTAAAAGACTTGATACCAAGGCTGACAAATAAGGATTAACTATGAAATACGTTAAAGTAATCGGCAAGTTTGCCAAAGCTAAGTTTATGGGTTCGACTGACGAGCAAGCTACTATTGCTATTTTATTAGCTGCTTTTATCCTTATTGTGTTATCGGTGGCTTAGATGTTAGCAATGTTAGGTTCATTAATCGGGCCAGTGTCTGACTTGTTAGACAAGGCAATACCCGATAAAGACTTAAAAGAAAAACTAGCTCATGACATTGCAACTATGGCAGAGCGTCATACAAACGAGCAAGTTAAAGCACAGCTAGAGATTAACAAGGTAGAAGCCAAGCACAACAGTATGTTTGTAGCAGGGTGGCGACCTGCCTGTGGATGGGTCTGTGTGTTGGGAATGGCAGGTAACTTTCTAGTCATCCCTTTCGCGAACATGAGCTTGAATCTGCTAGAGACAGGCGTTGAAGTTCCAATGATTGACCTTGCTACAATGCTACCTGTGTTAATGGGAATGCTTGGTCTTGGTGGACTACGCTCCTTTGAGAAAGTTAAAAAAGTAGAGCGAAACAATTAGGAATTATTATGATTGTAGAGTTTCCAAATACCAAAGTAGATCATCAAATAGAAGACGCGATGGAAGAGTTAGGAAACTGGGTTGAGTCGCAAATAGATCTAGGGCTAAGTCCTATAATTTTAATCGGGTTGATTGAAACCTATAAGTCAGCGCTAACAAACAATTTGTTAGTAGATGAGGACGAGTAATGGCAGGATTAAGCAACAAACTCAATCCAAACTCCAAGGTTCTCACTGACCGAGGGTACGTTAGTGCTGCTGAAGCAGAGTACCAACACAGTCTTGGCAACTTAAATATTATTGGTCGCGACGGCAGAGTTATTAACTCTCAAGATCTTGATATAAACAAGGTTTATCTTGCGCCTAGCGACTCTGCTGATCCTTTTAATTTTGTGGATGATTTTGTTAACACGGATGAGTCAGGTCGAGACTTTGACGCAAGAGTATTTACGAGAGGAGACGCTGACGTATTTCAGGCTAACCAAGCACAGGGACGTTATGTTGGGGACACCTCTGCTCCTCGTTCGGCGCAAGAAATGTTTAACCAAACTTATTCAGAAGCAATGGCTAATGAGTCTTTGGCTAACGTGCTAGAAACACAAGGCGTTCCTGACGTGGTTAGCGCGGAAGATTACTTTGCGCAAATGGGCGATACATTAGCATCGCTTGGACTTCCTTCTACCGCAGCAGACTACGAAAATATATCTACTACCAATTTAGAAAACGATCTTCTAAACAATGGCGTTGACATGCTTGATCCTAACGTCACAGGTTTAGGTGGAGATGAGTCAATTGTTACTGATGACGAAGCATGGGACGCAGTAGACAAAACCAAAGACCTCGCGTCTATCTTCCAAGATGCGCTAGATATCTTTGGAGCGTATGACCGCAACAGTATTCGCAAGGTTGTAGACGTAGTAAATGAGCGAGGAGTCTCTGCTCAAGACGTAGCTAGGATTACAGGCAATACAGTAGAAAGCATTAACCAAGCAGCAGCAGAGTCAGAAACTGCAATTAATAACCAAGAAACAGCAGGTGATGGTGCAGAAGATACTGGTGATGTATTTAATGAGGCAACTGACACGCTCAACACGGGAGAAGTCTTAACCACAGGCGGCGGAATTATTGCGGATGACTCAGTAGTATCGGATGATTCAGTAGTTACAGAGGATGACGCAGTAGTTACAGAGGATGACGAGGTAATCCCTGTACTTGATACTCCTGTTATTGCTGAAGACCCTAATGTTATTGTCAACGACACACCTATCTTGCCGACACTCATGCAGCCAACTCCAAAGCAAACAACTAACATCTCGTTGTTTCAGTCTATCCAAGACACCCCTATTACTGACTCGCTCTTCTTTGAGCCAAAGTTTACAGAGCTAGACAACATTCCGGTCGGGATGTTCGAGCGATTCTTACAAGCCACTGGAGGCAGGTAGATGACATACTTAGAAGCAATCAATAACGTCCTCCGCAGGTTACGAGAAGATGAAGTCACTACCACTAGCGAGACTTCTTACTCTGCTTTGATAGGAGACCTAGTCAATGACGCAAAGAAACTAGTAGAAGATTCATGGACATTTTCCTCACTGAGAAGCACTATCCAAGTTGCTACGGTCGTAGGTCAGGCCGAGTATTCGCTTACTGGCTCAGGTCAGAGCGCGGTGATTAAGCAAGCACTTAGCAGCAGCGGTCACGGATTCTTGACGCTGAACACTGTGCCGTATTTTGACAACTTATACTTCAATCAAACTCCCGCGAATGCAGTACCTACCGACTACATTGTAAGCGGAGTAGATGATAACGATGATCTTAAAGTTAAGGTCTATCCACAGCCTGACGCTGTGTACACGCTACGGTTTGATATTGCTGCACCACAGGCTCTACTAACAGCAGATGCTACCAAGATCAAAGCCCCGTATCATCCTATCGTACAGATGGCCTACGCTATGGCTCTTCGCGAAAGGGGTGAGACAGGTGGTCAGTCAGCAGCAGAGCAGTTTGCCGTAGCTTCATCAGCGTTGTCAGATGCAATCGCAGTAGACGCTAACAGATATCCCTTAGAAACAACTTACATGGTGGTGTAGATGGCTCAACAACTACAGAGCATTACAATTACAGCGCCGGGATTTGCGGGTATTAACACCCAAGACGCACCTCTCGCGCAAGAGCCTAGCTTTGCTGCTGTTGCGGATAACTGTGTAATTGACAAAGAGGGAAGGATAGCCGCGAGAAAGGGCTACAGCATGATCTCTACCAATGGCGCTGCGGTACTAGGCAGCTCGGATGGTATTGAATCTATGGGCGAGTTTGTTGCTAATGACGGAGATACGATCTTTTTCTCGGCAGGAAACAACAAAGTCTTTTCAGGCACAACCACGTTAACCGACCTAACTCCTGCGGGATATACCATTACCGCTAACAATTGGAAGATGGTCAACTTTAACGACTCGATGTATTTCTTTCAGCGTGGATACGAGCCGCTAGTTTACAAAGACAGCACCAGTACATTTGACCCTATGTCAGCTCATGGACACGCTACAGGTACGCCGCCTCAAGGTAACGAGTGTCTAGCTGCGTTTGGTCGCCTATGGGTGGCAGACTTTACGGACAACAAATCTACTATCTACTGGTCTGACCTGTTAAACGGCTCACATTGGACAGGAGGCTCTACAGGCTCGATTGACATCACGACTGTATGGCCTACAGGGTACGACACGATCGTTGCTCTAGCGGCTCACAACGGCTTCCTAGTGATATTTGGCAGGAACTCTATCGTCTTGTATTCAGGAGCGGAAAGCCCCGCTAATATGACCCTCGCGGATACCATATCTAATGTGGGTTGTGTGTCGCGAGACGCAGTGGTATCTACTGGTAAAGACCTTATCTTCCTTGATGACTCAGGTGTCAGAAGCCTTGCAAGAACCATCCAAGAGAAGTCAGCACCTATCGGCGACATCTCTAAGAACGTCAACAACGATATTAAGTCTCTCTTCGCGGCAGAAACAGGTAACATTAGCATGCACTACTCGCCTCGCGAGGCGTTTGTGTTACTAAACTTCCCACAACTAGCTGTAGTATATTGTTTTGATACTCGCTTCCCTCTACAAGACGGGAGTTTTAGAGCCACAACATGGTCGCATATTAATCCACTAGCCTTTGCCAACACATCTACCGAGGATTTATACCTTGGTAATAGTGCAGGTATTGCTCAATACACAGGATTTAGAGATGGAACAACCAATTATCTTCTTAGCTACTTTAGTCATCCTCTTAGCTTTGGCGATACATCTAACCTAAAGTTCTTGAAGAAGATCAATCTCACTACTTTTGATGGGGCTGAGGCTACTGTGGTATTGAACTGGGCATACGACTACTCTGGTGCGTACAAGAAGCAAGCGTATACTTTACCTCAGTCGAATGTGGGACAATACAATATCTCAGAATTTAACACAGAGGCAGAGTATTCTTCCTCTATAGCACTAATAACGCGAAAGAAAATCAATACGTCAGGACAGGGTACAGTAGTAGCCGTTGGCGTAGAGACAACAGTTGATGGCAAGACCATTGCCTTGCAAGAAATTAATATTCAAGCCCTAATGGGAAGGATTGTGTAATGTCTAACTACACGAAGATAACAAACTTCGCAGCCAAGGATGCTTTGGTTAGTGGTAACCCCGCTAAAGTAATCAAAGGCACTGAGGTAGGGGCTGAGTACGATGCAGTTGCTGTAGCAGTAAACAGTAAGTCAAACTCTGAGTCTCCCACATTTACAGGAACGGTAACCGCAGCTAACTTAACCGTTAGTGGTACGTCTACCTTTGGCACTATTGATGGAGGTACTTACTAATGGAATGGCTTACTAATTTAATTGGCAGTCAAACAGGCAACCTCCTCGCGGGATTAGGTGGAGCGGCTGCGCAAAACGAAGCAATCAAAGACATCAGAGGTCTAGGCAAAGACGCGACCACTGCTATCTATGGTTCGGATTACACCGTTCCTGAGGGCGGCTTGCTTGGCATGGTCAAAGCTGAGTCTCAGTTTAAACCGTTTGGCATTACCACGCCTACTGGTGCAAGGGCTACTTTTAGTTCTACGGGCAACATGGATACAATGCTAAGCCCTACGGAACAGGCTCTACAAGAGCGGATGCTAGGTTTTGGTACTCGTGCATTTGGATTCTTGGATGACCCGCAAGCTCGCGCAGACGAACAAGCATCTGTGATAGGCATGCTAACGCAAGACCCTACGCAAAGGGCTACGCGAGAGCAAGAGATTATGGGCAACCTCACAGCCCTGCAAGCACCTGAGCAGGAGCGTCAGCGTCTTGCCCTTGAGGAGCGTCTATTTGGGCAGGGAAGGACAGGTGTTCGCACAGGCATGTTTGGTGGTACACCGGAGCAACTTGCTCTTGAGAAGGCTATACAGGAGCAGCAAGCAGGTTCTGCATTAACCGCTATGGAACAGGCTAGGGCAGAGCAAGCGTTAACCTCACAGCAAACATTGCAGGGTCTAGGAGAAACACGAAATAGGTTTGATTTGTTGGGTCAGCTAGGTCTACAGTCATTACCTGCCGCCTATCAAGGGCAGAACCAACTCCTCGCAAATCTTGCCCCTGCATTAGAGGAAGCAAGAATTAGAGCAGCATTGCAGTCAAGCGCCATAACTACAGGAGCAGGACTGGCAGAGTCAGGACTAGAAGCGCAATTAGGCTTTGAGGGTCTGGCAGCGGCATTGCGTCAGCAGCAATTTCAAGGTCTGTTTGATTTGCTGAAGGGCGAGCAAGCTGCCGCTAATCCTCCTGCCTCTAGTCAACCTATGATTACTATTGGCTCTGGTGGTTTTGGTCTAAATCCTAACTCGCCATTATTTCCGGGGCAATAACTATGACACCTATCAATATAAACACACTCTTCGCGGATATCATTGATACTCCTGAGCAGCGTCAAGAAAAGCTACTACAGCAGGGCATGACACAAGGCAGGTTGTTGTCTTCTAATCTTACCGGATTAGCTAGAGCCGCAGCGCCTCTTGCTCAGATGGCAGGTCAGCTAGGTGTACAACGCAACGAAGACTTGCGCCGTGCAGTACAGCCTCTGCTTGGGTTAGATCCAAGGACTACTGGTGAAAAACTTGGAGAACAAATCCAAGGCATCGACATGTCTACTCCAGATGGAATGTTGCAAGCTGCACAAGCTCTTCAGTCTATTGACCCTGTTCGCGCTGCTGCGTTGCGTCAAGCTGCGGCAGAAAAACGAATAGAAAATCAAGATCGCGAAAGGCAAATAAAACGAGAAAATGTTCTTGATGCGCAACGTGCTGCGTCCGCAGAGGCATCGGCAGCACAAGCTCAGAGGGCGGCTACTAGTTTTCCTTTTGAGATGGCTCAAAATGTTGAGGCTCTTGCTAATTCTGTTTCTGCTAGAGAAGAAAGAGTTGCTCGTTTTGACCTATACGAAGAAGAAACAGATCTTAGAATTAAAAACTTAATACAAGGCGCAACAGATTCAAAAACTGCTAGAGAAGAAAGAACTCAGGTAAAGAATTTAAAAACACAATTTGAAACAGACCTTGCTGATAGTTTTGGCGATACACCAGAAGAACAAATGCTTGCTAATGCTGTTCGCGGTGGTTTGTTTACAAATGATACCTTGCGTCAAATGGCAACCACTCCTGCAACAGATTATACGTTCTCTACAGCGCAATATCTGGAAGGCAATAAAATAGTTAACTACAATGTTGCGCGAGACAAAAATAATCCCTCACAAACAATAAGACTTGATCGCGCTACTA
>Ga0302116_1000226_pt1 | contig 32912 bp, 22 predicted proteins | sample AG5_SCM_MG_FD_203124 | JGI IMG/M metagenome (GOLD analysis project Ga0302116, IMG submission 203124) | Marine microbial communities from Western Arctic Ocean, Canada - AG5_SCM | ecosystem: Environmental > Aquatic > Marine > Oceanic | place: Canada: Western Arctic Ocean | collected 2017-10-01 | reverse complement strand
GTCGATAATCGCCTGCGCCCCCTCCGTGTCACCGCCCCTGTCAGACGCGTCGAACAGCCCGCCGAACACCCCGCGCCGCGCCGCGTGCTTCCGCCGCTCCTCCCCGTCCAGCTCGGCGATCGCGCGCTCGATCGCCGGGTCCGTCGCGCCCTCGGAAAACGCCAGCGCCTTTGTCAAATCCGCCCTCGCTCCGTCGTCCTGGCCGAGCGCCCTCCTCGCCTTACCCCGCCTGTAGAACGCCTTGGGGTTCTCCGGGTCGACGCCCAACGCGCGCCCCGCCTGGTCCACGGCATCGTGGTACCGCTCCATCTTGAGGTAGCACGCGCAGAGGTTCAGGTGCGCCGGGAGCTTCTCGCCCTCAGCCTCCTCGAGGTACTTGCCGAAGAGCTGCATCATCATGTCGTCGGTGAGGAAGCTGAGCGACATCTCGTACTCCCTCGCGGCGGCGGGCACGTCGCCGCCGCGGAACGCCGTGTTCCCGTTCATCCTGTGCGACTTGACGCGCTCGATGCGCTCCTCGTAGAGCATGTCCGCGCGCTCCATCGCTTCGCCCTTGACTCCGATGAGCTCGACGTCGACGAGCATCCAGCAATTCGGCGGCACCGCCGGGAAAGAGAAGTTGCCCTCCTCGCCGTAGCACAGCTCGGGCGGGACCCTGAACAGGCACCGCTCGCCGGGACGCATCGCGCGGACGCACTCGTACAGCGCCGGGTGGTGCCGGCGCTTACCGTCGGTGACGGATATCGCCTTGCCGACGAGGATCTGATGGGGTTCCGACTCGCGCCGCGTGCTCCACGCCTCGTCCCCTGATGCGTTGAGCTGCCACATGTCGTAGTGGACGAAGCACGTGGCTCCGTCGGCGGGCGGCGGCTCCGTGGCGGACCCCTCGCGCATGATCTGCTTGTCCACGCCGGGGTGCCCGCCCGTGAGCACGCGGCGCGACGTGCACATCACCGGACCGTGCGGCTTGTCGAGAGGGTACTTCCACTCGCCCACGAGCGGGACGGCGTCGTCGCCCAGCGTCGGGTTCCATCGCAGACGCTCAGCCTCGACGCGGGATGCCGCGGTGGAGCCGCTCTCTGCGCGCGCATCCGCCGTGCCCGTGTCGTCCGTGTCGCCCATGTCGGCACAGCCGTGCGCGTCAGCCAGTGCCACCGAAACCCTCGGAAGTTCCGAAGACGTGGCTGAGTTTCGTCATCGAAATTCGCCGGGCGAGGGGCGCAGTGTGGGGACGCGCGGGTGCGGCGCCATGAGCGGGTTCCCCGCCGCGGCGCAGCCGGACATCATACGCGCCGTCCAGAAAGATGAAGTATACGTGCGGGTAAGCTTCGACAACCACGCGTCGCCATCCCTCCCGTGCCCCGCCCGATCCACGCTCACCGAGCGCTCCGCCCTAAAATCCAACAACAGATGCTCCGCGACGCCATGCTGGACACCGCGAGGCGATGCTTCGACGCCAGGACGGTGGTCAGGCACCAGCAAAACGTCGGGGTCCTCGCGACGCTGTGGTACCACGGCCTCACCACCGGGTGCGGGTGGCAGACGCTCGGCGAGGAGTACGTCGACGTGTTTCAATGCAACGCGAACGGAGAGTTCCCGGGAGCCTCGCGGCGGTGGCTCCTCGTGCTGCTCGAGGCGCTCACCCCGCCGCTCATGGAACGCGCGAGGGTACACGCGAGGCGGATATCGACGCGACGCGAGCGGGAACGGGACGAAGCGGACGAGCAGAGGAGGCGAGACAACGCGAGCGAACGATCGGGAGGACGCGGATCAGTTGAGACCGGTCGAGATGAGCGAGGCGAGCAGCCGGCGGCGTCGTCGTCATCATCGTTCAACACGGACGCGCTGTGGGACGCCCACAGGGCCCGCGCGGTGCTCGGTAAGGCTGCGATGCGGCTGGCGAGGGCGGTGGACGACGCGACGCTGGCGCTGTTCCATCCCCCGCCGCCCGCGCCCGGAACCGACGAGCGCCCGCCGGAGCTCACCGAACCCAACCGAGGTTTCCTCTCTAAGCTCCACCTCGCGGCGTTCTACGCGCGGGGACGTCACTATCAGGCGACGAAACGGCTCGCGGGGGTGCGGTACGTGTTCGCCGGGCAGCTCGGGCCGGAAGGCAGGCCGAGGTACGGGCTGTTGGGGGTGTTCCTGGCGGCGCGGTTGGCGGCGAGCGCGGCGGGGTCCGCGATGACCCGCAAGGAGGACTCGACGTTTGGCGGTCTAAACGGTGTATCCACGGCGGACGACGCGCCCGGGAGGTTCGTGATACGCGGGCCGGACGGCGAGGAGATGCGCACCGGCGATGAACCACCTCGGGTCAGTTCAAACGCGGACGGAGAGGACAGAGCCGACGGAGCCGAGGGGAAGAAGTGCGCGTTGTGTCTGTCACCGCACGACGCGGCCACCGCCACGCCTTGCGGGCACGTGTTCTGCTGGGAGTGCGTGGCGAGCTGGTGCGCGCAGAAGCCGGAGTGTCCTCTGTGCAGGGCGCCGTCGCGGCCGCAGCAGCTGGTGAGGCTCGGGAACATGGCGCTGTGAGGACGGTTTTAGCGTGAATGAAATGGAAAAAGTAGTTTGGCAGTTTGGGTTCCTCTCGGACGGGCCGAGCCTAATATCGAAAAGCAACGACGCCGCCCGCCCTCTCGCAGTATCGCGCGCACCGAGTGCCCCGCGACCGCGCATTCACCCTCTAAACGACAATGGCTAAGACCAAGGCTGCGCCCGAACCCAACGGAGGCGCCGCGAAGACGTCCAAGACCGCGCCGAAGGGCGGAAAGGTTGCCAAGAAGGAGGCCAAGCCCAAAAAGGAGAAGACGGAGCCGAAGCCCCGCGACCACATCCCTCAGAACCCCGCCGCGCTCCCCAGGCTCGACCCGTCGGACTCGCAGGAGGACGCGACGTTCCTCAAGATCATCGCGTGGAACGTCGGCGGGCTCAGAAAGCTGCTCGAGGAGGAACGGGAGGGGTGAGCTTTTTTTTGTTCACTGACTGTTGGCTATGCTAATACCTTCGTACCTTCGTAATAACTTTGTGTTTTCCAGTATCCTCAAGGCTCTCGTGGACGCGGAGGACCCCGACGTGTTGGTGCTCGTCGAGACCAAGCTTCAGGACAAGGACGTGGCCAAGGTCACCGCGAAGCTCCGGAACGTGATGTCGTCCAACGTCTACCCGACCGTCGAGTTCGCGTGCATGACCGCCGGGGACGACTCCAACACGGGAAAGCTCGGAACATCCGGAGTGTGCGTCATCACCAAAGCAACCCAGTGGGTTAACGGAGATGAGATCGGACCCTGTGGCTTTGGTCCGACCTCCGATAAAGTAATGGTTCACAAGGGATTTTTAACCGACATGATGCAGTGCATCGTTCACGGCAAAGGCGGCCGCGTGATGACGCTGGAATTCAAGGATTTCAACCTCATCTGCACCGTCGTGCCCTCCTCGGGTGAGAAGCTCGACAAACTCGACTACCGCACCGGCGAATGGGACGGGACACTCAGCGAGTCCCTTCGCGAACTCGATACCGGTAAACCGACCATCGTCATCGGCGACCTCAAGATCACACCCGAGGGCGAGAAGGACGTCTACAACTGGACCACCGCGCCGAGGCTCAAAGACGCCGAGGAGCCGAAGATGTGCGAGAACGACAAAAAGAAAGGCGGGGTCCCCGGCATCACGCGGAAAGAACGCGAGAGCTTCCAGGAGACGCTTGAGACCAACGACGGGTTCGTCGATTCATTCCGCCACTTCCACCCCGACGCCACCGGCTGGTACACGCGCTGGAGCGTCCGCGCCGGTAACAGGCCGTACAACGCGGGCGTGAGGTCGGACCTGGCGCTGGTGCCAACGCGCACGCTGGAGGACGATGCCGACGTCAAGGTGGTGGACGCGTTCATACTGGACAAGACAACGGCGGGTCACTCGGATCACGCGCCGATTGGCATCACGCTGAAGATCGGCGACGCGTGAGAGCTGAGGATGGAGAGATCCGATACCTTCTTGCTCCAGAGGAACGAAGCAAGCCTCTGGAGTAGACCTGTCTTCCGAGGTATCGGATGGGCGAGTAGGAACATCGTGCGACCTTGAATACGAACATTTCACGTACAAGACCCATCTACACGTCTCACACATCACCTGAGGTAAAGGGGCACGACGGACACGCCGCCGCCCTCCCACCCGATGGCCAACGTCGCCGACGCCTCGCCCTCGCCGCCACCCCCCGGACCCGACATTGCAACCGTCCTCGCCGGTCCACCCGCGCCGCCGACGTCCGAACCCTGCGCGTCAGCCTCGACGTACCCGATCAACGACGCGGTCACCACCGGTCGCGTGCGCATGGCGTACAGAGCGACGCGTCCACCCCGGTGCGCGCCCCCCGCCGGTGCGTCCTTATTTTTATCACACCCGTCGAGGACAACTGCGAGCCTCGAGCCCGACGGATCCCACGACATGCCCACGATGTCCAGCGAAACCTCCGCGCCGTCCTCGCCCGTGAACTGGGGCAGCTCCACCGGGAGGAGCTGCGCCGCGAGCGCGGGCCCGCGCCTCGGCAGGTGCACCGCCAACACCTGCCCTCGGCCGCGACGCGTCGTCACGAGCAGCGTCGCGCCCGCGCCGTCGCCGCCGTCGTGCCGGTTCGGGTCATCCGGCGGCGGTTCCGGTCCCCACGCCGCGGCGATCACCGCCGCGCCGTCCGTCCACCACTTCGCCGCGGTCCATCCCTCCGTCTCCCACAGCGTGAACCCAGCCGCCGGGTGCGACGCGAAGAGGTATCGGCCGCACGGGGACCACGCCAGTCCGCTCACGCCCGCGACCCCCGACGCGATGGAACACCTCGCGCCGGTGCTGACCTCCCACACGGCGGTGGCCCGCCTATCCGCGGACCCGGCCGCGAGCAACCGGCCGCACGGTGACCAGCACACGCAGTCGTACGGCCGCCCGCCCGCGAAGTCGCCCTCGTGTTTACTTTTCGTCTCGAACAACTCGCGGGGCAGGCCCCATCCGCCGGGGCCGGGCGCGGGGATCATGGCGCCGAGCGTGGACACCACGCGCCCGAGCCCCGTGACGGCCGGGGACGTGTACGGGTCCACGTCGGTCCGGGAGGCGCGCGAGGCGTCGGCGTCGTCCTTGAGGTGCGTGAGTCGCCACTCGGGCGCTCCGCCGATGCGGTTCAACCCCGGGGACTTGCCCAGGCCCGACGATACGGATCTGCCGCCGGCTGTGGAGGATGCGCCCGATGCGGCGGCGCCGGGCTCGTGCGCCCAGACGCAGACGCCGTGGGACCCGGCGACGGCGAGGGTCGCGCCCGCCTTGGGTCGCCACGCCACCGCGCGGGCGCCGGAGTGAAGCGAGTGCCGGAGCACCGCGGGGGGATCGGACGACCCGCTCGCGGGATCTGAGTGGATCAGCACGCGCCCGGTGCCGTCCACGGTGGCCAGCCTGGGTTGATGGCAGTGCCACGCGAGCGGTGCGGTGACGCCGTCGGGAACGGGCGGCGCGGGGGGAAGCGCGCGGCCGGTGAGAAGCGCCAGCGCGTATCCCTGCAGCTTCGCGGGGGACGCGGCGGGGGTTTTCTCGGCGGTGGGGTCCGTCGCATCCAGCGGCGGCAGCGCGCGGCCGGCGTCGGGGAGGTTAATCGGGCATCGCGCCTCGAACCTGGATGGCGGCGCGGTGGATCCGCGGAGCCTGAGGGAGATGTCCTCCTCCACGAGCACGGCGGTCATGGTGCGCGACGAGCTCTGCGCTGGCCGAAAAGTTCAAACGGTCTGCCAGTCTGCAGACGCAAACATCCGCGACGAAGCGCCTACTACGCAAGCGGCGACTCGGCTCTCACATCCCCATCGATCGAGGCGACGAAATGAACGCGTGTGATGACGAACGAACGCGTACTAGTATTAAACGACGACGCTAGTTAGTTGGCGCTGAGCCCGTTGAAGAGCCCGCGCCAGTCCCGCTTCTGTCCCCCCGCGCCCGGCCCGTTGGCAAAGTCAAACTCCAGAACCGTCCCGGGCTTGGGCGGCGCCCCGAGGCACCGCACGCACACCTCCGCCGCATCCTCCAGACTCACCTCGTTGGACCCCACCGACCCGCCCGTGTTCTGCGCGAACACCAGGGGCTTACCGCCCATGCCGGACTTGATCTTCGCGGGCCTGACGATGGTGACGGGCGCGACGGTGGCGCACCCTCGAAAAGCGGCTTCCCGCGAGGGATCCGCTCGCTTGCCGTCGTCGCCGCCGAAGATGCCGCCGAGCAAACCGCCGTTTCCCGCCGCGGACCCCACGAGCACCGCGTGCTTCACCTTGCCGTCGCTGACGACCGCGTTCGGGATCGAGCCCGCGTCGCCGCAGCAGATGACGGCGCGGCATCCCCTTCGGATGGCGTTGGCGACGTCGCCGGGATCCTCCACGGCTGTGACGTACGGCCCGTATCGCGCGGCGGCGACGTCGGCGGAGATGCCGAGCGCCACGACGGGCTGCTTGGCGACGATGAGCTGCATGATGATCGCCTCGCCGAGAGCGGTGTCGGCGCCGGTGACGAGCGTGCCCTTGCGGGGCTTCTTATCCCACGCGCGAAGTTCCTCGTCCTCGTCCGGGGTCGGCTCGGCGACGGCGGAGACGCCGCCGTCGCCGACGCGTTCCTCCCCCGGGGCGCCGACGCTGGAGTCCTGGCCGTACCACTTGCGCAGCTTTGGTCCGCCCTCCATGACGTCGAGCATATCGTCGAACAGCCCCTTCTTGGCGTTGGTCACCGCGCGATCGCCGCGGCTGGCATGCGACGTCTTCGGAGGCTTCGCCGCGACGCTGGGTTGAGGGCGGCGATCGAGGGATCGGGCGCGGTTTCGGGGGGCGGCGGCGCGAGGGGACGCGAGTCCCGCGCGCGTCGCGGCGGACGTGAAGGCATGCATCGTGCCTGCCAGCGTAAGGAGCGCCGCGTGTCTGTAGAGAACGACGTGGCTCCCAAGCCTTAGCCACAACAAAAAAATCGCTGGCAGAAAAATGAGTAGACTGTGACATTGTTCGTATTAAATTATTATAACCACATATTACGCATTTACGTATGCGTAAACAGTGAGACGGTGCCAATCACCACATTCGAGGCCGAAAAAAATCACCGAGCGGCGGCGGTAATTTGGCGGCGGTGGACACCGACGCCCACTTCGCGACGCGGCGGCACGCCTCGAGCGTATCGTCCACCGAGGAGAAAGAGACGCACGCCGCACCTCAATCGTCGCCGCACACATCCGCGCGCGCCGAGAGGAAGCCCTCGCCGCTCTGCACACCTCGAGCGCCCGCCGCGCGCTCGTTCGTTGACTCGCGCGTCAAAGTTTCATCTCACGCGGTCGGGTCGTCGCGCCACATAACGAACGGCAGCCATGGTGAAGCTCAGGGTGAAATCGCACGTTCAGCAGGAGCGTAACATGGCGGGCGTCGGCAACAAGTTCGCGCCGCTCCCGCCCATCCTGCTCAACAAGAAGAAAGGCGAGCCGTACAAGCCGAGGACGCCGGAGGATGTGTCCGATGGTAAAAATCCGTTCGCCCGCCAGCTCGCGCACGGCGAGAAGGACGTGCGCGACGCAACCTTCCGCGCGCTCGGCAAGTGGCTCGGCTCGCGGTCCGACGTGGACATGCTCGACATGAAGAAGATCTGGAAAGGCCTCTTCTACGCCATGTGGCACGCCGACGGGTGGGACGTCCAGGAGGAACTCGCCGAGACGATCGGAGGCTTGATTCACAAGCTCAAGCACCGAGTGGCGCTGATGTACGCCGGGGTCTTCTTCATCACCGCGAGGCGCGAGTGGGTCGGCATCGACAGGCACCGCATGGACAAGTACCTCCGCCTCGTCCGCCGGTTCACCTCCCACATCTTCCGTTACTGCGCGGACAGGGACTGGGCCGAGGCGATCACCGGCGACGTCGGCGAGATGCTCATGCGATCCGCGCTCATCCCCACGGGTAAGGGTGACCAGGGCGTCGTGGACGTCGGCTTGCGTCTGCACCTCGCGGAGGTGTTCGTCACCGAGATGCGAAACGTCGCGTCCGGCAAGGACGACGTGGAGATCGGATGCGATCCGGACAAGGAGAACGAGGCGAACGGCGGCGCGCCTCGGACGGTTTTCACGCGCAAGAAGGGTGAAAAGAGGAAAGCGCGCGTCACGCCCACGCCCCGGCCCGTGCCCCCGCACGCCACCGACGCGCTGCTCAAACCCTGGGCGCAGCTCCTCCAGCTGGAGCCGCACAAGGCCTTGCACAAGCGCGTGTTGGCGCAGGTTTTCGAGAAGGTTCTGGAAGGCGCGGATGGCGGCCCGGCTTTTGCGGATCCCGAATCCGTGGACGACGCCGAGGACGCAAAGCACGTTCGGTTGGACGCCGCGACGATGAAGCGGATGGCGCGGACGTTCATCGACGTCGGCGCGGACGAGGGTACCGGCGATTTGCAGCGCGAGTCCCTGTACGAGCTCCACATCTGGTTCAGGAAGGCGAGCAAGAAAGCCGCGGCGGCGACTGGCGGCGGCGAGGAGGAGGAGGAGGCGCCGAAGAAAGAGAAGAAGAGGCGCAAGAAGGAGCCGTCGCCCGAGCCCGAATCCGAGGAGTCCGAGGATGAGGAGTCGAAAGATGAGGAGTCCGAGGAGGACATGACGGGCGAGGAGAGTTTCCACACCGCTCAGGACGCCTCCGAGGAGGAGGAGTCCGACGATGAGGAGGCCGACCTCGAGGATGGGGAGGAAGATGCCGACGAGGATGACGACGAGATGGAGGTCGGGGAGGGCGACGAGATGGAGGACGACTCCGAGGATGAAGACGACGAATCCGAAGAGGAGTCCGAGGAGGAGTCCGAGGAGGAGGATGACGCGGAGATGGAGGACTCTTTCGACGACTCCGACCAGGACAACTCCCAGGACGAAGCCGCCGAGGAGGAGGAGGAGGAAGGCTCCGAGTCTGAGAGCACCGACGAGGACGAGGACGACGAGGTATCCCGCACCGAGGCTGCCATCGCCGCCGCGACCGCCGCCGCGGAGCGCAAGGCTGTTCGTAAAGCCGAGCGATGGGCCGCGGCGGTGGGCGCGAAGACCCCACCCGGCGCGGTTCACATGAGCGGCGCCTCCTTCCTCGCGCAGCGCGCCGTGGGCGGGGCCGCCAAGGAAAAGTTCACGTCGCCGCACTCCATCGTCAAGACCGTCGGCGGCGGCGACAAGCTCGCGTCCCCCGGCATCATCGGCACCATCGCGTCCGCGGTGAAGGGCATCGTCGCGTCGCCGTCGCCGTCCAAGCGGGTGCAGTGGAACATGAAGGGCAACACGAGGCACACGCCCACGGGACCGCCCAACCCAGTCAGGGGCAACGACCTCAAGAGCCTGCTCAAGTCGTCGCCCGCCAAGGGTTTGCTCCGGCCGATCCACGCCGCCAAGGCTGGGTACGGGACCCCTAACAGCGCGCCCGCGTTGGGGGCGAAGAAGACGAACATGGGCGGGAGCGGCCACAGCTCTAGGAAGGGCTCGAAGACGCCGGGAGGCAAGCAGCGCGTGAAGAAGGCTGATTTTTGGTAATATACGTTAGTTATTATCTACTTCGTATGGGCATTCATCGTGTGTCTTTTCTATTTCGCAACTTTCCGTGTACTTGTATGACCGTGCAGTTATGATACTAACTTAGTTTTTGTGGAAAACCTCGGGTGGATTGGTCGGCGGCGTCGGCGGCACAAGTCGCAGCGCGCGAGGGCCAGGGCTGAGTGAGCGCGTACCCGGCGGGTCCACTCGTCATGGTAAAGGCGTACCTGCGCTACGAGCAGGCGCGAGCCTTCGGCGTCGTCGCCTCCCCCGAGGCGCCGCCCGTGTACGACGACACCGGCAAGCATCTGGTGACGGCGGCGCTGGAGCGCCTCGCGGTGTGGGACGTGCGCCGCGGGGTGGAGGCCAAGAGCCTCCTACCGCCGCCGCGCGAATCCGGCGCGCTGCCCGCGGTGACCCGCATCGCGCGCGCTGAGGGCAGCGACCTCGTCGCCGCGGGCCACGCCGACGGCACCATCCGGCTATGGTCCCTCGACGACGCGTCCACCGACGTGCTCCTCAAGGGCCATCGGTCCGAGGTGACCGCGCTGCGATTCAACGCGAGCGGCTCCATGCTCGTGTCCGGCGGCAAGGATACCAACGTGGTGGTGTGGGACGTCGTGGCAGAGACCGGCATGTGCAGGCTGCGCGGCCACAAGGACCAGGTCACCGACGCCGTCTTCGCCGAGGCTGACGCCGCGCACGGCGGCGGCGGTGCTTCGTCGTCGTCGGCGGGCGCGACCGGATCCTCGGGCGTCCGGCTGGTGACCTGCAGCAAAGACGCGACGGTCAAGGTGTGGGATCTGGACACCCAGCACTGCGCGCAGACGGTCGCGGCGCTCGGCGCGGAGTGCTGGAGCATCGACGTGGACCCCGCGGGCAGGCGCCTCGCGGTGGGAACCTCCGACGACAGGCTCCATCTCTTTGCAATCAACCGCGGCGGCGACGAAGAAGACGAAGACTTCGGGGAACCCGACACGTCCGACGACGACGAGACACCGAAGAAGAAGGCCAAGAAGGTGGACGAGAACGGTACGGGAACGGCACCCATGACGCAGGCGCAAAAGGCGGCGTCCATCGCGGACGCGTCCAACCTGCTGACGTCCATCGGGCACGTCCCCCGCGCGGATAAATCTCGAGTCTCCTCGGTTCGATTCGACAAGGCGGGGTCCGGTCTGCTCGGGGTGCAGACCGTGGGGCGGGCGATCGAGGTGTGGCGCGTGCGTTCCACCTCGGAGAAGGCCAAGCGACTGAAGCGTAAGGTTAAGCGCCGACGCGAGAAGGAGAAGCTGCGAGGGAAGGAGCGCGACGGCGACGGCCTTCAAGGGGCTTCCGCGTGGGACGGCGCCGGCGGGGACGGCGAGGGGCTCACCGCGGCGGACGAGCTGGAACTCGCCGCCGTGATCCGCCCGAAGGCCAAGGCGCGGGGGTTCGCGTGGGCGCCGAGGCAGCGCAGGCGGCCCGGTGTGCGCGCCGTCATGGCGGTTCTCGTCGACAACAACGCGGTTGAGGAGTATGAAATCGGCCAGGACGCCGACGGCGTCGTCGCCGAGGAGCCCACCAGGACCCGCGTCATCGACGCGCAGGGCCACCGCGCGGACATCCGCGCCGTCGCTCTATCCCCTGACGACGCCACCCTCATCACGTGCTCGCACAAGGGCGTCAAGGTGTGGAACCCGATGGACGGCTCGTGCCTTCGATCGATCGACGGCGGGTACGGCTTGTGCGCGGCGTTCGCGCCCGGCGGGAGGCACGCGGTGGTCGGTTGCAAGTCCGGCGCCCTGGAGATCATCGACACGCAGGCTGGGACCGCGCTCGGTGGGATGAAGGACGCGCACGGCGGTGCGGTGTGGGGCGTGGCGCTCCTCCCCGACGGGTCCGGGTTTGTCACCGCGAGCGCGGATAAGACGGTTAAGTTTTTCGAGTGGCGGCTCGTGGATGTCGAGGAGGACGAGGACGACGAGGGCGAGGGCCGACGCGAGCTGGGCATCGCGCACGTCAAGACGCTGCAGATGGCGGAGGACGTCCTGTCCGTCAAGGTCACCCCGGACGGCAAGCTCCTGTCGGTGTCGCTGCTGGACAACACCCTCAAGGTGTTTTTCGTCGACTCGCTCAAGTTTTTCCTGTCGCTCTACGGACACAGGCTACCCGCGCTGTGCCACGACGTGTCTTCCGACTCGCAGTTGCTGGCGTCCGGGGGCGCGGACAAGAACATCCGAATCTGGGGATTGGACTTTGGCGACTGCCACAGGTCGGTGTTTGCGCACGAGGACAGCGTCACGTCAATCGCGTTTGTGCCCAAGACGCACTACCTGTTCAGCACCGGAAAGGATCGGCTGGTGAAGTACTGGGACGCCGACAAGTTCGAGCCGCTGCTCACGCTGCAGGGTCACCACGCGTCCGCGTGGTGCATCGCGCTGTCGGCGCGCGGCGAGTTTGCCGTCACCGGCGGGCACGATCGCGCGATTCGCGTGTGGGAGCGAACGGATGAACCTTTTTTCGTCGACGAAGAAAAAGAGAAGCGCCTGGAATCCCTTCTGGAAGAGGGCGGCGCGGAGGACGACGGCGACGACGACAGGATCGCCGCCGCCGCGAGGGAGAACGCCAGCGCCAAAGGAGGCGTCGCGCCCGCCGGTGCGGAGGCTGGCATGGCGGGACGTAAGACGCTCGAGACGCTCACCGCGGCGGATCAAATCGTAGACGCCCTCGACGTCGCCGGACACGAGCGGACGCGAATCGACGATCACGTCAGAGCCAACGGAGACAAGGACGCGGGTAACCGCGCGGGGAACGGGGACGACCAGGAGGACGAGGAGGAGCTGCGGAAGGCTCTCGACGAGTTCTCCGATGAGGAGGATGACGACGAAGACGAAGATGACGACGTAGCGGACGCCGTTGTCGTCGGCGGCGCCTCCCTTTCCGCGTACGGACACAATCCCTCGTACCCCAGCGGCCTCCCTCCGAACCCACTGCTCCAGGGCCAGAGTCCGGAGCGGTACGCGCTGTCCGCGATCGAGAAGGTTCGCGCCGCGGATCTCGAGCAGGCGGTGCTGGCGCTTCCGTTTTCATCCGCGCTGACGCTGCTCGATTACCTCGGAGGGTGGCTGGAGGCTGGCGAGAAGACCGAGCTGACGTGCAGGCTCGCGTCGTTCATCGTGCGTCTGCATTACGTACAGCTGGGCGCCACGCACAAGGCGCGAGCGGTGCTGCTGAGGCTGAGGCCGCTGCTGAGGAAGCGCGCGGCTGAGCTTCGCGACATGATGGGCTTCAACCTGGCGGGCATGAACATGTGGGAGACGCACCTTAAGGAGGGCGGCGGGGGCACGAAGAAGGACGACGACGACGATGAGAACGTCGCGCAGTTCACGGACGAGCTCATCAAGGACGAGGACGCGCCCGGGCTTCCCGGTTGGGGCTGAAAGAGTGAGAACGAGTGTGACGATGAGAATGAGAACCGATAGAGTGAGCATCCTTGTCATCGAGAAGAAGCTGCGAAATAATGAAACTCGGTTCACGCCGAGAGGACGCGAACGCGCCCGTTGACGATCTCGATGACCTGCGGGGCGTTACCGTAGATCCCGCGGCTCATGCCGGTGTCCGACCTCCAAACCTTTCCCCCGCATCCGCTGTTGATCCCCTTCTGCTGCGGCGTGTGACCCACCACCAGCCTCTTGGCGCCCGTCGCGTCCAGAGCCTCCTGCAGCCTCTTGCACGCGGCAGCCTCGCTCTTGTTCCCGCCCTCCGCGCCGCCGTAGTCGCGGGTCCACACGACACCCTTCTCCTCGAGCACGTGCTTGGGCGGCTGCGAGTTTTTACCCACCATCCACGCGGCGACCTCGTTGTTGAGTCGCTGGAACCCGTAGTCGACGTGATTCTCGGTGATCCCCGCGTGCGCAAAGACCGTGTCACCAACCTGCAGCACGGTGGGGTTCGTCGCCATCTTGACCGCCATCTCTCCACCGGGGAGGAAGAGGTCGCGCCTGGCCTTGAGGCCGTAGTAGCTGTTGGGCGAGACGCCGTCGGGAACGGGCGGGAGCGGCTCGACGTTCTCTTCGCCGAGTTTTTCAACTTCCCTCAAACGCTTCTTCTCGACCCATCTGCGGCACTCGCCGAAAGCGCCCTTGGTGACGTAGCGGAAATCGCCCAGGACGTTCATGATCTCGTGGTTGCCGTTCATGACCACCACCTCCCCGCCCGCCTCCTTCGCCTCCTTGGCGAGCTTCTGGAACTTGCGCATGATGGCGAGTTCGTTGTCGCCTCGGTCGAGGATGTCGCCAACCTGCACCAGCACGGCGGTCCCTCCGACCCACTTGCCCTCCGAGTCCATGCACTTGGACAGCTCGAGCGCCTTCATGGCCTGCGCGAAGTCGCCGTGAATGTCGCCGATGGCGACGAGTCTGCGTCCGTCGAGGTCCAGCTTGGTCACCGGCTTCGGGACGTCGACCTTACCCTTCTGCGCGCCGGGCTTGTTGGCGTTGGCCTTCTTGGCGAGGGCGCTCTGCGCGGCGAGGAGCGCGGGGGCGGCCGCGGCGCCGCCCGCGAGGAGCGCGCGGCGCGCGAGCGCGCGGCCCTGGGGCGAACTCGCCGCCGCGGCTCCGCCCGACGCGGCGGCCGCGAAGGCGACGAGACTCGATCGGGGCTTGTTCGATCGAGGGTTTCGGTTGTTGGCTTCGCCCCCGCCGTTGGAGCGGCCGCGTCGGTCGGAGAAGCCGCGGCCGCCCGCGGGGAAGCCGCCGAGGAATCCACCGCGCGAGAAGGAGAACGACATCGGCGTCTCGGGGATCGATGCGGTCAAGTCGCGCGCTTCGGTTGTGTTGTCCAAGCGCTATCCAACGTCCTCTTTCTGTTTCGTCTGACGGGGCCCGAGGCTGACTTTTGGGGAAGAGATCGATAGTGCTGGCGCACACTTGCAGGTCGTCGACGATCGGGTCGGGTTTCGAGGAGCACGCGTGACGTACGGATTCGCACGCAGTCGTCGACTCTGCGTACATCGAGGAAAGCTCGGTAGTGGACGAGTCATAGCACCCACCACAGGCGGGCACTTCGTCTCAGATCTGGCGCACCGATGAGCTTCTTCAGCAGCCCGCTCGATGAGGATCTCGTGAGCCGCGTGGAGCAGGACGAGGACGAGGAGCGCATCGCCGAGCGCGCCATCGAGGCTAACGGCGGGGTCCTCCCGAAGGTGTTCCCCGCCTGGTCCAAAGCCGCACGGGATCGTATCGCCGACGTCGGATCCATCGCGCCCGACGTCATGTTCGTCGCCGCCGGGGATTTCGCCTGCGATCTCGTGCACGACGGCGTCGCCGCCGGTGGCATCGCGCCGACACCGCTCGGCGCCCTCGCCGTCGCGGGCATCCCCGCCAAAGGCCTCACCCTCGAGCCGTCCGCGGAGGACGACGCCGGGATCGTCCACGACCTCGGCGCCGGCGTCGTCGCAGTCGCCGCGAGGTACGACGTCCCGCGAGAGTCGTGCCGGGAGTGGGCTACAACCTTACTGAGCGCGGTGAATCCCTCGCGGGTCGTGGTGCTCTGCGCGGTGGACGAGCACGACGTCGGGTACGGCGTCGACGGGTACAGGGGCTCGTTCGTGCTGGACACCGCCGCGCAACGGTGTGGGATCCACTCGCTGAGCCTGAGCGACGACGACGACGAACGATCCGCCCGGGCGCTACCCGCGGGTGCGCTCATCGAGGGGATCACCGCGGCGGTCGCGGCGAGATGCGAGATGACCGGCGTCCCCGCGCGCATCGTCGCGGTCCCCGCGCCGAGCGGCACCGCGGGCGCGAGGGGGTTCGGGAACGGGAGGCACGGAGGCGGGCCGGCGAGGCGGCGACGGGGAATCGGACCTGGCTTCGGGGGCGGCGTCGACGGAGCGGCGGCGTCGCACGCGGTCCTGTTGACTCAACGCGCGTGCGGGATTGACTTCGGGGTGTTCGGGCCGAGCGTTCACTCGGTGGGTGCGTCGTCGAAGAAGCCGACGTCCGCGGTGGTCGACGACGGCATGCGCGTGTACACCTAGGCGCTCGATACTAGTTGGCCGGCGCTTTTATTACATCTATGTTGTCGTATTCAGAGCTTTCACTTCGCGGACTCGCCCTCCGTGAGCCAAGGGCGGTTGTCCTCGCCGATGGTCTGGAGCACGGTCCATGCCGGGCCCGTGCTGTGCTTCTTGCAGATCTCGAACATCCCGAGTAAGAGCTCCTGCTGCGTGGCTAGGAACGGGTCCTTCTTCACCACGTTCGAGTGCGTCTCGACGCGAATCGCCAGGTGGTCGTCCTTGATGTCGCGGCAGTGCACGCGGATGGGCCGTGTCGGGGGGTTGATGATGCCCGGGTGGTCCGTGAGGTACTGGGTGATCTCTTCGGTCATCTTCGGGATCGCCGGGGCGTCGTCGAGCCTGACGCGGATGTTCGCGACGATGATGCGGGCCGTCTGCCTCGAGATGTTGATCACGTTGGCGCCGAGGAAGAAACCGTTGGGAACCGTCGTCGGCCTCGTGTCCTTGGGGATCAAGGTGGTCTGGTACCAACCGATCTCTTTCACGAGGTAGCCGCCGACGGACGGCTCGTTCGTGCCCCTGAACCTGCCGCCGACGGCCATGAGGTAGATCTTCTCGCCGGGGGAGAACGGGCGCATGATGGCGAGCATGGAGCCGCCGATGAAATTGCTCACCAGATCTTTGGCGGCCAAACCGAAGGTCAAGCCTCCGATGCCTCCGAACCCGAGCAAGGACTTGGGAGGCAGGCCGAACACGAGCGCGCTGCTGATCGCGGTGCACAGCGCGCCGGTCACGACGGCGAGCCTGGTGAGCACGAGCTTGGTGCTCGAGTCATTGACGCCGAGCCTGTTTGTGAGAATCTCGGGGAGGTAGTTGTCGGTGGCCATGACGGCGATGATGCCGCCGGCGAGCGTGTACATGCCGCGGTCGAACTGCTCCATGATCGTGGCCGGGAGGAAGGCGCTCATCTCGAGTAACTCGCCGACCCTGCATCCGTTGTCCCAGAGGTACATCCCGATCCAGAGACCGCCTATGACCTTCATGGGTCCGCCGAGCCAGTTCCAAAACGACTTTTCCCACTCCACGGTGTTCTCCGGGTCGCGCTCTTTGAGGTAATCGTAAAGCTTGCGCCGCCCCTTGACGATGGCGAAGTGCCACGCGATGATGAGCCACACGTCCTCGATGTCCCAAGGGTCGTTGACGTTGTCGTCGACGGCGTCCATCACGCCGCGCACGTCCTTGGCGCGGTTGATCACGAAATCGTCGAGCGATTTGCGGGCGCCCTCGGGGAGCGTGAAGAGGTTGGGGCTCGGTTTATGCGCCGTGGCGGTAGCCGCGGCGGCGGCCTTCGGGGCTGCGCGCACGGAGTACGCCCCCGCGAGCTGCCCGGCGATGCCGAGGGCGAACGCCGCGGCGATCTTGCCGCCCAGCGAGGGACGGACGCGGACGTTGTGCCCGCCGGATGCGACGCCAGAATCGTCGTCGCCCATCCACGAGCCGCCGTCGCCGTCGTCGCAGAAGCCCATGGCGAACAGCTTATGATTAACGACGGTGTCCTCGGCGGAAGCTTCGGCGTCGGTCTCGGAGGATACGGACGCCTGTACGGTGATGCGGCCGAGACGGGTCCGGTTGTTGAATTTCGACCTGCAATCGCGTCGATTGGCGATTCCTTTTCGAGCATCGCCGACGCGTCTGGGTACGGAAGGGAAGCGAACGCTCGCGGCTGGGCACACGAGTGATGACATGGTGCCCGGGGGTGGATTCGAGCCTACTTGCGGCCTCGGGTGCGGCGCGGTATGCCGGCGGGGACGGGGAAGAGCCGTGCCAAAAGCGAAAGCACCCGCGAAATATCGGCTGACGAGGCACTTTATAAAAGGCACTTTTGCCAGAGAACGGCTGTTCTCACATGTACGGCGATGTTCGCGTCTAGTAAGGCGTAATCACACGCGTCACTCGCGTCCAGTCACGCGCCATCATCCCTTTCCCGCTTACCCCCCAGCGTCCCGCGCCCCGCGCGTCCGTCCCCAACCCCGAACGCGTCCTCCGCCAACTCCTCAAACTCATCCTCGCCGATGGATTTCATCGGCGCCGCGCCAGTCGCCGCCGATGATCGCGTATGATCCACCACCGTGCCCACCGACGGCGTCTCCGGCCCCGGCGCGCTGCCCTCCCGCTTCTGCATGATGCTGGGCGGCGGGTACGCGTACTGCTCGTCGTCGTCGTCGTCGTCCATCGCGAACGCCAACGGTTCGGGCTCCACGTCCACGGTGCCGCCGTCCCAGTACTCCCCGCGCTCGGACACCGGCACGTCTATCAGCGCGTCCGGCCGCGTCTCCGGCTCGTGGAAGACCCCGGCCGCGGCGTTCGGCGCGTTGGACCCGCGCTGGCCGGGTTCGGCGCCCTGCAACCACGCCGGGACGACGTGACCGTTGCGCGCGAGCCAGTCGCAGTACTTCTCGCCGCCCGATGCGCGCTCCCAGTCCGGGAGGTGGACCTCGCAGACGCGATCCCACGCGCAAGGCCCGGTCGAGGGGCAGCACGGCGTCGATGGCGTGTCGTCGTCGCCTGCGCGGACGCCCATGCCCGCCGGGAGCTCGTCCCCGCCCCCGCGCTGATCGGCTCGCTTCATCGTCTCGATATCGTCGATGAGCCGTTTGGCGTCGCCGAGGACGTCGTCCAGTTGGATCCGGCCCTCGTCGGCGTGCGGATCCGGGATATCGAGGCCCATCGCCGCGAAGTCGTCGTAGTTGTCGCCCATATCCATGGTGTCCATCGCTCCCCGCGGACCCCCGCCGCGCGGCCTGGTTGTGCGGGCTCGATTTGATTCAAACACACAAGCAGGTCAACATGAGGCACAGAAAAAACTGAGTCGTCCCGTTCACCAAAACAGAGCGGCGACGCTAAGGGACGGCGTGGTGACGAGCACGGTTAACGCGGCGGTGACCTGGGATCGTATTTCAGTCTCTCAGTACCTCCTCGAGTCTCTGGGATCCGGGGACCTGCGCCGGTCCCTGTCCCGGTCCTTCTTCCTGTCCCGGCTCCTGCTCCTGCTCCTGCTCCTGCTCCTGCTCCGACTGCGATCGCGTCGCCGCTTCCTGTCCCTATCGCGATCCCGATCCTTATCGCGGTCTCGGTCTTGATCCCTATCGCGGTCCCTGGCCCTGTCCCTGTCTCTGTCTCTGTCTCGATCTCTGTGCCTGTCTCGGCTCCGATCCCTCCCGTCCCGATCGCGCCCGTCATCCCGGCTCTTGTCCCTCCGACCCCTCGACCCGTCCCGCCTACGATCGCGATCCTTATCCCTATCCCGGTCGCGGTCGCGGTGGTCCCTGCCGTGATCCCTGCCGTGATCCTTGCCCGAGAACGGCGGCCGGGAGTCCCGGTGCCCGCGCCCGTCGGAGTGGCGGTTGGAGCGACCCCCGCCCCCGCCGCGTCCCCATCCGCCCATAGGCGCGCCGCGTTCGAACGTCCCGTCGGGTCTCGGCGCGCCGTGAGGTGCCGTGAGGTGCCCAGCCTGCGCGTACCCCGCGATCTTCTCCGACAGTTCATCCCGCAACTCCCGCAACAGCTTCCATCCCACGTACTGCTTACCGGTTTCGTGTTCGATCTTTCGCTCTTCGTTGTCCACGGATGACATGAGCACGCCGGAGACGGCGCACGCGAACATCTGCTTGACGTTGCCGAACCGCGTCTCCGCCTCGTCCCGTAGGACCTTGAGCCGATCGCTCTCCGCGAGCGCCTGTTGCGCGGCGTCGACCTCGCCGTCCTCGCCGAGTTTCTCCGCCTTGGCGGCGTACTCGGAGATTTGAGAATTGTACTTGTCGATTATTTGCTTCTGCTCTGGTTTGAGCTCGGCGGCGTTCGCGTTCATCTCCTCGCACCGCGCGTTCTGACGCGCGATGCGGCTGTCGCACTCGCGGATGAGCACGTCCAGTAGGCGTTTAGTCTGCATCTCGTACCCGGACTTGGCGCGCTCGGGCGAGGAGAGCGCGTTGAAGTCGGCGCGCAGATCGTCGCTCTGGATCTTCGCAAAGTCCTCCGGCGAGATGTGCCGCTGGAGGTCGTCGTTGCTCCGGGTGTTCTTGAACATGTTGACGTCCAGGCCGCAGAGGTAGTACTTGCACACGTCTGGGTCGTCGTACTGCGCCTTGCGGCCGGTCCTCTGCTCCGGGAGAAGGTCGCGCTCCGAGCCCTGCACATCATCGCGGGGAGAAAAGGGTCATCAGGGATTCATTCATTCGGCGGACTTCGATCGAAGCGTCGGCGAACGGGAGGGTCCGGATGGGCTCACCATGAGTTGATCGAGCATCTCAGCCATCGACGACATGGTCGCCGATCCGTCGAAGTGTCGCGAGCGGCCGCTGCCGTGCGTATCGCGTGTGACGAAGGATGGCTGTGTGGGCACGGCTTCAACTCAGGTTGGCGCCGGCAGCGCCTCAGGTTTTTTTGCCAGAGGATCTCGGTGGAATATCCCGTGTTTGGTCACGAGCACCGTCCAGCTTCTGGCGCCCCACAGGGAGACCCGCGAGCCGGGTCTCGAGTCGTCGTCCGAGTGCAACGACACCTGCCGCGCGTGTCTCTCGGAATCCGCATCGCGACCCGCGCGGGGCACGCCACATCGCCTCGCGCCCCGCACGGCACCCGCGTCGAAAACCAAACGGGAGACGAGAGAGATTGTGACTCGGCATAAAATGGACGAGCTCAGGACGAGCTGGGGCGGGGTCTTCCCTCCCATGCACCGGGCGGTGATCGAGGACGGCGAGCACAAACGCAAGAGGGAGGATGAGCACGACCCGAGCATCCGCGAGGGTGCGGAGGGCGAGTACGGCTCCCCGCAGGACCGCGCGCTGGCCCAGCGAAGGCGACGATTCTCAAAGTCTCGCGCGAGGTGAGTCAGTCAGTCTGTTTTTTCACCGACGCGTCACGTCACGGCCCGAACCCTCCGCCCACCGCCGAACACGTCGCTGATTCCGCCCACCCTCACCCGCAGGCACACTCCCGAGGTCAAGGTCAGAGGCGTCCTCGAGTATCTGCGCGCGCGAGGCGCGTCCGTGGGCCGCCACACCCAGAGATACACCGCCGCGAGGTACATATCACACCCCGACATTTCCTCAAACACTGTGTCTTCTGCCCGGCAAAAAAGAAGCGCGCGAACACTGTTTAAACACTGCCGACTGACTCGCGACGACCCCGCCTTCCCCGCAGACAAAGCGCCGAGGCTCGCACCGCGCTGGTCACGCGCCAGCCCTACTGCCTTAAGGAACGCGCGGCTCCGCGGGCGCTCCTGTCCAGGTTCGATAAGTGCTTCGCCGCGGCGTGGCTCGACGCCGACAGATTCGCCGTCGGCACCAAGGACAACAGGCTCGTCGTCCTCGACGCCCGCCGGCCCGGAGCGCCGTGCGTCGAGGTCACGCTGCCGACCCGGCTTTTCGAACCCCCGAGGCCGGCCCGGGTGGCGGCGCGGCGCGTGTCGTCCACGCCGCCGCCCTTGTCGCCCGGCCTGAGGGGTGAACGGCGAATGGAGGATGCGACGGCGCGGGTCAGAGCCGCGGCGACACTAAACGCTCACAGCGCGCTCGCGCCGCCGCCGACGACGACGACGGCGGCTGGGCGCCACGTTAGGTTCAGGGGCGACGTGGACATCGTCGAGGAGATCATGCGGATCCGCGGCGTCGGCCCGCGCCCGACCGCGAACGGCGGCGTTGGTTGGTGGCAACGCCCGGGCGGAGAGAGACACGCCGACAACTGCGGTATTCACGCGGTGGCGGTGAACCCGGGGCGGACGCGAGTGGCGACGGGCGCGGCGAACCCGTGTGACGCGGCTGTTTTTTCGTTACCGGACATGTCACCGACCGCGCTTCTCACCGGGCACGGGGACTGGGTGTTCGGCCTGGACTGGGTGACCGATAACCTGCTCGCGTCCGGGAGCAGGGACGGGACGGTCAAGCTGTGGACCGTGCCGGACGAACCGAGCGGGTACAATCGATCGGGCGGGTACAATCGATCGGGCGGCGACGTTCGATCGGGTACTTCAGGTACGTACGCCCAGATGTCCGCGGATGCCGGGGACACGCTGGTGTTCCACCACGACAAGGTACGGGACCTGAAGTGGTGCGCCGGCAGCAGGCGGCTGGTGAGCGTCAGCACCGACGGGCGCGTGTGTTTCTCAGACGTGGAGCGCGTCGTCACAGTGTCGGAGAAACGAATCGTCGGAAAGCGCGAGCTGGTGTGTTTGGCCACCGACGGGTCCACCTGCGCGGCCGGGTCCCAGTCGCACATCACGCTCTTCGACCACAGGCAAGGCGGGGTCGTGCGGGACGAGCGGCTGGTGGATAACAGCAGCGACGGCGTGCGCTCTCTGTCCTTCGCGGGGGACGGGCGGCTGCTGACCTGCGGGGGCGGCGGCGGGAAGCTGACATTCTTTGACACGCGAGCCGGCGCGTTTCTCCCGGCGGTGGCCCCCGACGACGTCAACGCCGGCGTGTGCTTTGGTTCGCCGTGGGGACCCACGTCACCGTCGGCGTCGCCGCCGAGGTATTCATCCGGATCGGACGCGGAGGGCGCGTCCGTCGGCTGCCGGTCTCGGCGGAACTGCCTGGTGCTGGACTCGGGGTCGGGTTGGTTGGACCGCGAGCACCACGTGTTCGTGGATCACTTCGCGCAGGCTGAGGTGTTGAACGCGTGTTACGCGCACGCGTGGGACGAGAGCGGGACGCGGCTGTTGGTGGCGGGCGGGCCGCTGGCGTACGGTCTTCGAGGGTGCTACGTGGGCGTGTGGTCCTGAGAATCTGTCGTAACTTTACCTTTGTACCTTCGTCAAAGTGCGCTGCGAATATTGGTCCGCGGTAGGTCGCCGATTAAGTCGAGCCACCGCGTCAGTCGCTCGTTGACCACGTCCGCGTGTGTCACCGGGAACCAGTGCCCGGCGTTCTCCACCCTGACCACGAGGCTCCCAACTCCGTTGGCCCGCACCCCCGCGAGCCAGCCGTCGCCGTGAAACCTGCTCGGCTTGTCGGCGCCGTACATGTACAGCACGGGGCAGTGCGGCACCCGCCTATTACCCTTTACCCCACGTATTACCATATTACCGTTCCCATCGCCATCGTCACCCCGCGCACGTCGTCCGAGTCGCTCGCGCCAGAACGCCAGGTACGGCCAGTTCCGTCTATGCGGAACGATCCCGCCCCTGCCAAAGTCCAAGCCCCCGGGCTGTAGGCTCGGAGCGTTCGACATCCGCGCGAACGACGTGGTCATCCAGTCGCCGACGTTACCGCCGATCGCGAGCGCCGCGATGAGCCAGCCCTGGTACGCCGCAATGAACGCCATCTCCTTCGCGGTCAAGCCGTCGACGTCGTTGCCCACGTCCATGGCGCACACGGCTCGGACGAGTCGAGGCCGCTTACCCTGCAGCCTGTACCCCACGATGCATCCCCAGTCGTGGCACACCAGCACGACCGGTTCGTCGTCTTCGTTCGTCAGCGATTCGATCGTGACGATGACGTCGTCGACGGCGGTTTCGAACGTCGGGAGCGTGACCCCAGGGAGGTTCGCGGCTGCGTCGTCGGGATGGTAGCATGGGAGTGGAACCGCGATGCATCTGTGCCCGGCGTTGGTCAGCGCGGTGACCTGGGAGGACCACATGAGGGGCGAGTCCGGCCAGCCGTGGATGAGGACGCACGTGAGACCCTTGGGTGAACGCGACGTCGGCTCGGTGACCACGGCGGGGAGCACTCGAGGGGGCGACAGGTCCTTCATCGTCTTCTCGGGCGCGGCTCTGCTAACAACGCGGAAAAAACGAGTCGACACGGATGCCACGCGCCGCGCCCAGGGTATGCGTCGCCGCGCGGGCGATTGGAATACGGGCGCGTCGAATACGGGCGCACCGCGGACACCAGCCGGCATCCAAGTCCCACCGGTTCGGCCCGGACGGTCGACCCACGCCCTCGTTGTGACGGGGCCCAGGTGAGATCTCTCGGATTCGTCAGTTTGACGGAGCTCTCGCAGTCTCGGGATTTTTTAGCGGCGGTGAAGTTTCCGGCGGCGGCGGCTCTGCAACGCACAGCGACGTGAACCCCCACAGGCTCGCACGCTCCGCTAGTTCAATCCAGGAGGGCCGCGCGAGACATCTTCGAGACGTGCGCGATGGCGGGAGCGGGCGCGAAGGCCTCCAAGGATCCGCCCAAGCAGCGCAACGCGGAGGGCCCGCGATTCAGCGCCCTGACGCCGGCGCTCAGGCCAGAGTCGCTGGAGGTGCTCGCGTCGCAGGGATTCCAGCGCGCCACCCCGGTGCAGGCCGCGGCGATCGGCCTCCTCGCGGGTAACAAGGATGTATCCGTCGAGGCGTGCACGGGCAGCGGCAAGACGCTCGCGTTCGTGCTGCCGTTGGTGGAGATCCTCGCGCGCGCGTCCAGGGAGCAGGCGTTCCGCAAGCATCACGTCGGCGCGGTCGTCGTCTCCCCCACGCGCGAGCTCGCGAAGCAGATCTTCGACGTCGCCGCGCCCTTCATGGCGACGCTCGACGGCATGGCACCGCCCATGCTCCTCGTGGGAGGCACCGACGTCAACGAGGACGTCCGCGCGTTCGCATCAGCCGGGGCGGCTGCTCTCATCGGCACCCCAGGCCGGCTCGACGACGTCATGCTCCGCTCCGCCGCGTTCGAAGCCAAGCGATGCGAACTCCTGGTCCTCGACGAAGCCGACAGGCTCCTCAGCATGGGTTTCGCCCGGGCGATCAACGCCATCATCGGCAGGCTGCCCAAGCAACGAAGAACCGGCCTGTTCAGCGCGACGCAGACGGATGAGGTTGAGGAATTGGCGCGGGCGGGGCTTCGCAACCCGGTGAGGGTCACCGTGCGCGACGCCGCGGCGCAGGCTGCCGCGAACGCCGCGAGGGCGTCGGGGTTACCCGCGAACTCTGCGGCGGCGCAGGGTAAGCTCCCGGCGCAGCTCAAGCTGTTGTACAAGGTGTGCAAGATTGACGAACGGCTCTGGCGACTTCGCGAGTTTCTCAAAGAAAATCGCGATAAGAAGACAATCGTCTACTTTCTCACGTGCGCGTGCGTCGATTACTTCGCGACCGCCATGTGCGACGGCGCGCCGGCGTCACCCGGACACGGCGTGAACATGGTGGCGCTCCACGGCAAGATGAAGCAGTCGCAGCGCGAGCAGGCGCTCGAGAAGTTTGCCACGGGGAGCGGCGGGTGTTTACTGTGCACCGACGTCGCGGCGAGAGGTTTGGACATCCCGGGCGTGGACTGGGTGGTGCAGTTCGACGCGCCGCAGGATCCCGCCGCGTTCGTGCACAGGGTCGGGCGGACCGCGCGGATGGGACGGGAGGGTAGCGCGCTGCTGTTTCTGTCCCGACACGAGTCTTCGTACGTGGAGTTTCTGAGGGTGCGGCACATACACCTCAAGGAGATTGACGGCCGCGACGAGGAGCTCGACGACGCGACGGAGGCGGAGGAAGCCGACGCCGCGGTGGACGAGAAGGAGGCTGGTTTGAAGGCGCTCAGGGAGGAAATGGCCGGAGCAGGCGAGGAGGATGAAGACGAGGACGATGAGGATGAAGAGGAGGAGGAGTCTGAAGAGGAGGAGGAGGAGTCTGAAGAGGAGGAGGAGGAGTCTGAAGAGGAGGAAGAACCCGACGAGGCCGACGCCGACGCCGCCGAGGCTGAAGAGGGCGGCGCACAGCTGTGTGGAGAACTCCGCGCGAGGTCCGAGAAGAACCGCGAGGCGATGGAGAAGGGCGTCCGCGCGTTCGTCTCCTACCTCCGCGGGTACAAAGAGCACCACTGCCGCTTCATCTTCCGGTTCAAAGAACTGGAGCTGGCTCGGCTGGCCAAGTCCCTCGGGCTGCTCCGGCTGCCGCGCATGAAGGAGATTCGCAAGGCGCCGAAGTCTTCCCTCAAGGGATTCACCGAATCGACCGTCAATCCCGACACGGTGCCGTTCCTGGACAAGGCGAGGGAGAAGCAGCGGCTGCGCGGGCTGGCGGAGGAGGCGGCGAGAAGGGCGGCGAACCCGGAGGCTGCCGCGGACAGCCGCAAGGAGCGAGAAAAGAGGAAGCGAGAGGAAGCCGCCGCCGTCGCCGCCAAGGCGCAGAACGAGAAACGGCTCACCGCGTCGAAGCGCCGGCAGATGGAGGCGCAGGACGACTTCGACGACCTCGACGACGACTACAGGGCGCTTAAGAAGTGGAAGAAGGGGAAGATCTCCGAGGAGGAGTTTGACCTCGAACTCGGGTTCGAGCAGCCCGACGGCTTGAGCAAACGCGACAGGGAGCTCGCGCAGGAGGTACAGGCTGCGAAGAAGAACGGGCAGCCCGCGCATGGGGCGCTGCAGGGCGCCGCGCTCAAGGCGTCGATGAAGAAGCCGAGGGATAACAAGCCGCGGCATCTCAAGGCATCCAAGGCGAAGGGCGGGGGCAGGTCGAAGAAGAAGGTCAAGAAGGCGTTCAAGAAGAGCGGAGGGGTGAAATAGACCGGGTGTGACGTGACATATTCACCGTCGGCTGACTCGCTCGCGCACGGTGTTGAGCGCCTTCATCGCCGCCTCGTTGGGCGTGAGGTTCTCCGTCTCCATGATCTTATCGAACTCCGCGCGTATCATCCTCTCGAGGGCGGCCTTCTCAGCCTTCACTTCCTCGGAGTCCCCGTTTTCCGCGACGGTGGCGTCCTCCTCCTTCAGCCGTTTCATAGCCGTTTCCAGCGAGGGAACCACCGCGGATATGTCCGCTTCCGCATCCCCGAGAGAGAACACGAGGCCGTGCTCGGGTTCATCGCGAGCCGTGAACCCCAACGCGACGAGGAGCTGCTTCCCGAAAGTATCGCCGCCGACGGCGTAGGCAATCTTAGCGTTTGACATTTTGACCCTCCTGTACTTCGGGTTACCCGGCTCCTTCACCAGGTTGCGAAGTAACCTTCCCATGGTATCACGCTGCTCCGGGGTGGTCGACGTCGAGTACTTGTTCGCCGCGGCGATGACGAGGGAGTTATCGACGGGCGCAACCTTCTTCCTCGTCGACTCCCTCGCTTCTCGAGTGATGTCGTCGTCGGTCGAAACCCCACCGCCGTCGGTCGACTCCGCCGCCTGTTTCCCTTTACCGAGCTCACCGCGCGCGGCGCGCCACGCCAAGCTCCCCGTGGTCCGCCCCGGGAGGTCGTCGAACGGCACGTCCGGCGGCGGAACGTCAGTCCCCGCGCGATGCAACTCATCCGCCTCTCCCGCGTCCCTCCGTCGCAACTCGTCCAACTCGTCGGGGTTCGACCTTCCCGCCCTGAGTCTATCGGTCAGTCCGCGCGTGGTTTTAGCCAGCCACGCCTCGTCGCACTCCCCTCTCCGCTCACGCAGGCACCGCGCGTAGTCCGCGACGTACCGGCGCGTCACGTCCACGACGTCGTCCGCGCCGAACCCGATCACGTAACTCAGCTTCTTCCCCCACCCGACTTCATAGAGCAAAGGTTTGTCGCAGACGTTCTCGCAGCTGTCGCAGTGCAGCCACCGGCGCTGCGAGACGCTCCACACCTCCGTCCACACGTGGTCGGTCCAGTCCATGCACCACCTCGCGTCGTACCCGAGGGATCGGCATATGAGCGTGAACGCGTTGGCCCACTCGCCGCACCGGCCCGCTCGCGTCTCCAAAAGTTTCACCGCGTCGTTGTATCGCGGGAAGCGGGTCACCGCGGAGCACAGCGGGCACCTGTACGTCTCCACGCGCCCGGCGCCGTGGGCGTGTTCGTCGGGCGTGGGTTCGGACATGCCCTCGTGCCGTACGTCCGCGTTTTGACACGTCTTGCACTTGGGTTTGTCGCACCAGGTGAAGAACTCGAGCTTGAACCAACGCAACGTCCGGAGCAACATCGCGTCTTCGCGCGACAGCGGCTTGGGCTTGACCCCGCCGTCCCCGTCGCTCGCGGCGTCGCTCGCGGCGGCTTCGGACTCGGTCACCAACGCCGCGGCTTCGGCCTCGAGCCGGTCGACGGGCACCACGCTCAGCGCGGACGCCTGCGCGAGCGGATCTTCGAACGCCAACGCCGTTTTCACGCCCGACTCCAGCCTCGCGCCGAAGGCTGCCTGCCGCGCGTGTTTACCGCTGATGTCTCGATCGGCGGCGAGGATCGCGGCGGCGGCGGCGCGGTCCTCCTCCTCCTGGAGGGCGCGCGCGAGCGCCTCGTCCGGGTCCATCGGTGACGAGAGGCCACGCGTGGCCGAATGTGACCGCCTCGGAAACTCAAACGCAGATGCAGATACGACTTCTGTGCCGGAGCCTCCCCCACAGTTCGCGACGCCGACGCCGGTTTTAGCCCGCGACGGACCCCGAGGTCGCACGGGAAAGGCATGGGCGATCGAGTCGTGCTGACCAGGCACTGCTGGGTACGCTCCCGATCGCACACCCATCGTCGCACACCCGGCTCCACCCCCGTCCCCGAAATACGGCACCTAACAAACGACGAATCTCCACCCACGTACGCAGGGATGCGGCACCGCCCTGAACGTCCCAAAGCTTCCCACCGGCGGCGATAGCCCCGCGTTTAAGTGCGTGTGGTGCGAGGCCGTCAACGAGACCCGCCCGAGGAGCAGGCACAGCCGTAAACGATGGAACCTCGAGCACTCCTGCACCCGTTGGGGAGGGCGCGTGCTCATCGTCGGCGTGTCAGTCATCTCGCTGGCCGTCGCGAGGGCGCCGGTCGTTCGCTTCGCGCCCATCGTCCACCCCGAGTCGCACCTCGCGCAGGCGCTCATCGCGCTCGTCACGCTGACGCTGCTGTTCAACGTGTTCTTCAACTATTACCACGCCATCGTCGGGCAGCCCGGGTCGGTGGCGCATCTTCCCAAGCCGATCAACCCGCGACCGTTCGAAGAAAATGAAACCGAGACGACGACGGCGGGTGCGACGAGTCACGACGGCGTCGCGGAAGACTCGGAGGACACGGCGCCGGAGATGACGCGCGGCACGTTCGCGGGGTGTCGACTCTGCGTCCCGTGCGGCGGGGCCAAACCCCGGGGCGCGCACCACTGCAGGACGTGCCACACGTGCGTCAGAGGCATGGACCACCATTGCCCGTTCATTGCGAATTGCGTCGGCGCTGATAACACCCGCCACTTCATGCTCTTCTGCCTCTACGTGGCGGTCGGGTGCGGCTGGTCGTTAGCGTGGGCGGTGGCGTGCGCCAAGGCAGACGCGGACGGGTACCGCACGTTCATGGACGCCCTGTTCGACAGCTCCGCGTACGGCCGGCGGGCCGTCGACGTCGCCGGCGAGAGGGGCGGTTCCCTCGAGGACTTGGCGAAGGTCGGCGGCGTCTACGCGTTTTGCCGCGCTCTGTTCGCGTGGACGTACGCGGTGTTCAAGGCTGGTAAGCTGAACATAAACGACGCGTTCGAGCAGTCGCCGCAATGGCTGAACGCGTGGGCGTTCGTGTGCTGCATCGGGGGTTTGATCTGCGTCGCCACGACTGGACTCTTCGTGAGCACCGTGAACAGCGTGGCATCCGGTGAGACGTACATCGAGACTCTGAAGAGCAGGAGCGTCGGCGCCAGGGGCGGGATGGCGAGCGACGCCGACGAGGGTGAACTCAGGGACGGTAGCGGGGGCGCGGACGGGGGCGAGGGAAGGGACGGTTCGTGTGTCAGGGGGTGTACGAAACTGTTTCGGTGTCTCAGCGGATATTGCCCGTTCGTGACTGAATTTTGCGGGTGCTTCTTTTGGTTCTGCGTGCCGAGCGAGTTCGGGCCGGCACCGTGGTCGAAGATCGGGATGTTCCACCTGAGGCAGGTGTTCGGAAGCGGGCACCCGATCATGTGGGCGATGCCCACGGCGAAGCCGCCGCAGGGAACGAGGGGAGCGTCGCAGCTGAAGAAGGAATAAGCGTCGGGAGATTTCGGTTTGCTGTTATTCGCGCAATCTATGATATTTTAGTAGAACTGGTCGTCGTCCTCCGCCCACTCCTCGTCACCGCCGTACCCGTGCTCGTACCCACCGCCGCTCGGTCCGTCGAGTCGCCGGAGGATCGCCGCCGCCGCAGCCTTGGGCGCACCCTCCAGACCCTTCCTGTATCTCCAATCGATCTTCAGGCTGCCCGCCGCGGTCAACTCAACGGCCAGTGGCGGGCACGAGTCGTCAACCTCCGCCGCGCCGCCGCCGCCCGCCTTCCTCAGCTCCACGATGATGGACCCCGGCCGGAGCTGTCTCGCGGCGTTGGCCACCGCGGGGGTGAACGACTTCAACGGAACCTCTTTCCCGGGTTCCTTCAGCAGATGTTTCAAGTCTCGAGCCGGCATTGAAAATTTCCGCTCGTCGCCGACGTAATCCGCGAGGATAATCGCACCCTCCTGCGTGAGCCTGTACGCGCTCGCACCCTCACCCGTGACCGGCCCGCGGCCGTCGGTGCCCTCCTCGATGGGCTCGCGCCGCTCGCCGAGCGCGGTACCCCGTTTCTCGAAAACCTTAACCCCGGACCACACGCACTTCACGCGAGCCGCGCCCGGGGGGTCCACACACGCGGCCCTGACGCCGGGGGACAGGTAGGTCAACGCCCTGTGTGTGTCCGAGCGGACGTGCATGCCGGCGGTGAACTCCTTCGCCCACCGCCCGTTACCTCCCCACTCCGCCGCGAGGGACTGGAGAAGGGGTTTCGGAGCCGGAACGTAGAGATGCTCGTGTTTCTTCCGGGGCGCTCCGCCGACTCCGGAGCCGAACGGGCCCTCGCCGGCGCCAGTCCCCCGCTCCCCGCCCTTCATCGCGCGGTCCACGCCGGCGTGCACCGGATCCTTCGGCCCCGGAAGCGGCGCGACTTTCTTCAGCAGCGTCGCGAAGAAACCCCCCATGTCCTGCAGGTGCGGCATCAGTCGCATGCACCGCTCAAGCGGCGGGCCCTTGATCCGTTTTCCCAGCTTGGTCACCCCGCTCGGCTTCGGCGGCCACATCGACTTCTGAAACTTACGTCGGAGGCCGATCGACACGCCGTCCTTCTGCGAGTCCGCGTACGTGGGGTACTCCACGGTCGTATCGTCCACCATGGTCACCACGCGCCAGTGTTTCATCCCCGGCCTGCGCTTCAAGTCGACGACTCTGTCGGACGCGTCAACGATTTCGAGCGCCCCGCCGCACCTTCGCACCAGCTCCGCCACCACAGCCTCGTTCTCCACCGGGTTGAACGAGCACGTGCTGTACACCATGTACCCGCCAACCTTGAGCAGCGCGGCGCCCCTCTGCGCGATTCGCAGCTGCAGTTGGTGTAATCCCATGGCGAACTCCGGTCGCCACTCGGACCAGATCTGCGGGTTCTTTCGCAAAGTCCCGTCGCCCGAGCACGGGACGTCGCATATGATCCGGTCGTACACGCCCTCCGGGTACCGCCCGGCGCTCTCGCGCGTGGCGCTCGGCGCGGGTGCCGACGCGGCGGTTTTCGAATCGAGCCCGCCGCCGGCGCATGCGCTCTGGGTGCCTTCTGGAAGTGTCCGGATGGGTACGCCCGGGTTTGGGAACCACTGCGCGTGATGGTTCGTCACCATGAGCGACCCGGTGGCGGCGCCGAGGGCGGCGCATCGCCTCACGAGGAAGTACGCCCTGCGCGGGTTGATGTCGTTGGCGACGACGCACCCGGTGGGAATCGAACCCGCGCCCGTGTTGTTCGCGTTTAGCTGCTCTATGCACTGCGTCGTCTTACTCCCGGGCGACGCGCACATGTCGAGGACGGCGTGGTGCGGCTCCACTCCGAGGATCGCGGCGGGGACCATCGAGTCCACGGCCTGCCTGGTCAGTACGCCGGTGCTGTTGTACTTCACCAGCCACCGTTGAAACTCGCGAAGCTCGTGCGTGCGGGAGTACTTGAGCGCCATCTTGTCGCAGCCGAGTTGCCAGCCGTTGCACCATCTGAGTTCCTTCGGCGGGGGTATCGGCCTGCGGGTGACCTCGTTGTACAGCTGTTGCTTCGGACGCAGCAGGTGCTTACCCTCGGCGAGTGCCTCCGCGACGCCATTCGCGTGGCTGGCCATGTTGCTCATGCGAAACGTCACCGGCAAGGGCTTGCGGAGGTGCGACAGGAACGAGCCCCACTCGTCGTCCGGAAGGATGGCCTGTCGGCGGTAGTAATCCTCGAAGTGGGTCGGCTTGTCGCGGTCGAGCGTGCGGGAGAACCACGGCGCGGTGGTGCTCGGAAGGACGATCTTCTCCGTGGTGCGCTGCGGCGTGGGCACCGACGGTGGCGGGGCGGGTACGTCGACCATCTCGCCCGCGTCGCCCGCGTCGCCGTCGTCGTCTCCGAAAACCTTCTTGTTCGGATTAGCGACGCTCGGCGGGGCACCGGCGCCGTCGTCGGCTGTGGTCGATTTGCCGGCGACGTGCCCGCGGCGCTTAGCCGCGCGGAGCATAGCCTTGCTCCGGTTCTTGCGCTTCCCCATCCTTCGCTCGATGTCACACAACACGGAGCGCCGAGCGGAGGAGGAGTGAGTGGCCGCCGACAACTTCCGAGGTTTTGGCTCGGCAGCGCTGGAAATGCCGGACCGACGAGATTTGGGCGGGAAGTGGCTCTGTCACTCACCACAGCACGAGCGCGCGAGGCTGGGAAGAGGACACTTTCCCGCGACACGGCACCGTCTCCAGCGACATCCAGATCGTCCCCGACGAGCGCGTCGCCAGTCCCAACGCCGCCCCTCTACACGAACCGCACCACGAAGCTTCAAAGTCACTCGACCAAAGTCACGGCACCATGGCTTCGAACAGCATCATCGTGCAGTGCCTCAAGTGCAACAAGGTGCTCAGCGACAGCACCGCGCTGGTTCTCAGCGATAAGGAGCGCAAGATACTCGGCGTCAAGGGCGCATCGTCCATCCAGGTCCACGAGGTACGCCATCTCACCCACCTCCGCGACCCGCGATCGGACCAAACAATCGAAAATCTCACCGCCCCCCAAAAGTGCCCAAATCTTTCGCGCCCAAACTCGACCACCGCCCCAACCTGACCCATCCCCGCCCCACCTTCCGTTCATCGCAGGAGGCCGTGAGCGACCCGGCGGACGGCGGCGACAGCGAGTACAACATAATCACCTGTCTGCAGTGCTCCGCGGAGGTTGGCAAGGTGTACGTCCGAACCTCCCAAGAGAACGCCAAGCTCCAAGATCTCATCTCGCTCTCAACCGAAGCCGTGTGCTCATACCAGCTCGGGCGTCACGAGATGCGCGTGCAGGGCGCCGGGGACATGAACCCGCTATCCGAGGAGCGCGTCACGCGGCTCGAGGAGCAGATGGTCAAGGTAGAGAACGTGCTGGTCCTCTTCAACGAGCGGTGGCACGCCATGGAGTCGGCGCTGAGGCAGCTGCAGCAGCGGGTCGACGTGGTGAGCACGCCGTCGCAGCAGCACGGAATGGCGTGGGGGATGGG
>Ga0302116_1000224_pt1 | contig 33025 bp, 20 predicted proteins | sample AG5_SCM_MG_FD_203124 | JGI IMG/M metagenome (GOLD analysis project Ga0302116, IMG submission 203124) | Marine microbial communities from Western Arctic Ocean, Canada - AG5_SCM | ecosystem: Environmental > Aquatic > Marine > Oceanic | place: Canada: Western Arctic Ocean | collected 2017-10-01 | reverse complement strand
CTTTCTTTTTTTGGTCCTTATCCTTGGATTTACTCTTTGTTCGATCTTTAAGGCCCTCCTTTTTCTTTTTCCCTTCCTTTTTCTTCTTCTTCTTTTTCTTCTTCTTCTTATCTGCGTCGCCATCTTCTGCGCTGAGCTTTCTCCAGTCGACGTCCTTTTTGTCTTCGCCGCCTTTCGACTGGCCCTTGAATTTCCTACGCATGCGCTTGATTGCATACCTTTCCATGGCCTTTTTTTTCTTGAGCCGTCGATAGTTGAAATACAACCCAATGACGAGCACGCCAAAGGCGCAAATTCCTGCAATGATGAGGTCCCAGGGGAGCGGGGGCACGTATTCCCAGGTATGCATGTTGTCGTAACCAAAGATGCTGTCAACGTTTCCAGCCCTGCGTTTTTTTGCGTTCAATCGCAGAAAGTGATAAATGTTAGCAACAAAATGCGTTTACAAACAAACAAACAATGCGGCACGTACGGATCGATTGCCCTGACATAAACGATGTACACCCCCCCCCCTGGCCCCCCCCCCCTGCTGTCGAGCCAGCTCAGATCCGCCCCGCCCTCAGGGGGAATTCCAGCAGTTGTGATTGTCCATCCCAAAGCTTCCCTCCTCTCGTCACTATCGAAGACTTTGTACTCGAAAATGTGCGCGCCCGCCTCGTTGCTGTCAAACTCAAAGGTTGTGCTGTCGCTGCCGTCCTCCGGCAAGTCCCCCTTGATGACAGCTCTTGGGACGTGATCGTCTCGCATCCAAACATCCCTCAGGTACGGGCCTTGGTTCAGGGTCTCTTTGCCGCCCAGAATTACGACCTTGTCCTGTAAAAGCACGCCAGCCGCCATTGAGCGCGCCCTGGGGGACTGTCTACACTTCAGCTCTTGTACCTCCATGGATGGGTCACGAATTTCCATGACCAAATCAACTTTTCCCAACCCCATGATATTTATATTGGTCGCATCTATTCCTTCAATAATTGAGCAGCCGTCCCAGTTTTCCACCTGGCAGTCAATATCGCACTCCTCGTCGACGACATTGTAGAGCTTTCCGTGCCAAGCAGCGTTGGGATCTTCCTCGCTCAGTCCACCTCCCCCGAAAACTGGATCAATGTTCCAAGGCATTTTTTCCTCCATCTCGTACCCAGGCAGCTGCTTAACGCTGCACTTGTCCAGAATCGCCACCGCGAGTTCTTTGAGGTCGCAAATGTGAAAAACCGTGTGTTTGTCCTGTGGTGCGGTTAATATATTTGGCACCAAGTTTAGCAAGCTTTTACGCCGCACAACACAACGCAACGTAACGCAACACCACACTCGCTCACTCGCTCACTCACTCGCTCACTCACTCACTCACTCACTCACTCACCTTTTCCTCAACTTGTGGATAATCGAAACCCCTCAGACGGATCAATGTAAGCTTATCAGCCTCCACCAAGTCCTCCAGGGTATTGATGCCAATTGACCTCATTTGGGCCATTTCGTCATCAGACATAAGTGTAACTCTCTCGGGAACCTCCTCAAAAATGCCCCCCTGCCTCCAATCGAGGTTGTCTTTGAGCTTCTCGTGGGATCCAGGCAGGTACAGACGCTGCAAAGTTCGTATGTCACTCTCCGCGGTTAGATAAAATTGCTGCGGTGCGGCTTGCTTCGGGGGTGAAACGAATTTGTTTTCTGGGCCAAAATAGAGAAGGTCGTCATTTCCCTGACGATACCACATCTGAGAACTGAAATCTTTCAGCCATGGTTGGCTTCCACTGTTCAGGAAGAATAAGAAATTGTTAGAATAGACGAATCTCGCCCTCACAAAGCCTTTTAAATGTCTCCTTCACCTGAAATCGCCATTGTCACTCGAGGGATGGTCATCGCCCCAACTCCAGACATCGTCAAACACGTTGTCCTGGTTTTGTCCGCCAACTAAGAACAAACGCTGCAAGTTGGTGTTTTTCGGATTTGGGGGTTCCACGACAATTGTGTGTCCGCTGCGTGGCTCCCACTCGGCACTCTCGAACGCTTTCACCCAAGCCAGTCGTGCCGGCAGGCAGCCGCTATCGCGATCTGACGTCTGGAAAACATGTGGTGGTGTTGGAAATTTATCTTGTTGGCGTGAAGAAAATTTACAATCTGTCACCACATCAATAATCACAGCGCATTTGTGACTTACCTGCAGTGGACTTCCGCACGTCCCGGATTTCGTGCAGCACGGTTCTCTTGGTAAATTGACGTACCACCCGTCATTCAAGTGCCGCTGATCCGCGTTGCTGCCCGTTTCCCCCCCAAATATCCAAAGTTGTTGATATTTCAGACAGTGCAAGCCCGTAACGCAGTTTTTGTTTGAAAACACTGACCGGCTGATTAAGCTCATTGCATGTGCTCCTCTGCCGATAAAACTATAGATATTTTTGTCCTTTTGTTAGTGACTCCGTGATTTCACAACGAGAACTAGCTGAATTACTCACCTTTTCTCAGCGTCAAAAGACTCCTTGAACTGAACCCAATTTAAGGCGTCGTTGCTCACCCAGGCGTCGTCCATGTAATACCGGTACGAGTTACTGCTGCCGCAGCTATGATCCCCGCAAAAGCTTTTACGGACGCTAACAAACCCCCCAACAACGTACATGTAGTCCTCGCTATGCTGCGTGTTGTTGAACTCGTCCTTGCTAAAGATATGCTGAACTGCAGCTGAGTGGTGCTCCCGCGGACTCCACATTGGACAAGCGCAGGTGTCGTGCATGCCCTGCAGGTTAATACACACCGCTTGGCCATAACAATCTGCGTCCGTCTTGCAATCTTTAAAAGGTTTTGCTCCGACATTTTTGGGAAACGCATTGTCATCCTTGTCTCTACTCCACACCTCGAATTTCAGCAAAATATCAACCTGGGGGTCTCTGCATCCGGGCGTGACAAGCTCCCAGTTCTTCCCAAGGCCGTCCTCGCTTACCCAAATATCGTTTTTCAACAGAGTCTCTTCCCGGATCGTTATGTGCTCCAAATCGGTTGCCACCTTGCTGCCTACCACCCCTCCAACCATACGCTCGTCGTCAACTCGCGCAAACTCTCGAGCTCTCCCCCCCAGAACGTAGAGCTTCCCGACGCCCCACTCTCCGCCCTCTCCAAACGTCCTGTGAACGAGTGCTTGGTGGCCCCTCCTTGGGCTCCACATGTTGTCCTTTTTCCAAAGTGCAGGCGGTGGGCACTGGTCGGTCGCGTGGAGACCCTTAGTCTCGTCCAAACAGTCAGCTGGGTAATTTTGGTCGCACATGGATCTGTACTCAGCGGGAATTGTGCCAATGAAATAATCTTGGCAAATTATCCACTCATCAAAACTCAACTGCTGCCCCATCTTCTTCTGGGCACCCTGGTACAAAAAGTCCTTCGTCCACGTAGCGGGAGAGACTCGGCCCTTATTTGAGAGTTGCCACGTCATTTGCGACCGAATGACTTCGGCGTACGACTTTGCGTACGGCTTATCGTGCGAGTCCTCCCCCGCGTATTTGTTCAAGTACTCGGGATAAATGTTCCCTGGAAAGAACACGAAGAAATGGGTGAGAATTGTTATTATCGCGTGCGACCCGGAAGCAAGCCAGGAAGCGAGGGAAACACTACAGACAAATGAGCTGACAAAATATATTGTCCAAAATCATCACAGACTTACATTCCGCCTGGGATCCAATCGGAGGCTCGGACCACCACACGTCATTCAAGAACAAACCGTGGGCGGACGGCCCGCCTACCACGCCATCCTCCTGCTCCTCCCCAAACATTCCACCCTTCGCCTCCTCTTCCGAAAAAATATGATTGTCAAGAACCCTATCATCACCCCCAAGCACTAACAGTTTGGGACGAAGTCCAAGCAAGCGAGCAGAATTCTCATCTATCGAGAAATCATCCCGAGGAGTTGTATCATTGAAAACTGTAGCAACGTGACCCCATCTCGCCGACCACATCGGTCGAGCAGCTTCATCAGCATTCTCATAGTTGCTCTGAGGCATGTATGGTGTCGCGACATTTTGTTTTCTAGGCCCGGCTAGCTGCGCCCAATTCGCGGCAGCCGATAAGCGAAGGAACACAGAGATTAAAATCATAGGCTCATGTTATTTTGTATTTAAACTCAAATTTGCAAATTTATGTTGACAAATTATTCCATCGATGGTGTAAAATAATATTTCTTCCTATTAAAGTGATTGGTTTTTCCAGTTCAAAAATCTTGACTTAACTTGCCAGTTTCACACATCTCGCCTTTTTGAGTTCTCCACATCAATCTTATCGAAAATGTACTTGCCCAAATCGCTGTAACCTGTGTCATCTGCCAGATCGCTATTGTGCTCGGGTAAATTCTCTAGCAGTTCAATTCCCCTCGCTGCCTGTTCGGGCGTCATGTACATGTTCCACCCCACCACATCGAAATGCTCCTGGTCGTCATAATTCACGTTCATGTCTCTTCCATTGTACCTCACCAATTTTAGCCATTTCACTGCCTCCAAATCGTCGGTCAAGATCATGCCTCCCTTGCCGATTGGCAAGTGCTTCCTCCTGTGAAAGCTCACGCAGTGCAGTGAACCCGTTATGTACATGCCACTGGTGAACCTGTTGGGTGGAACCCGGAGTAGGCAAATTGGGTTAGCTGTAACTTCCCTCCACCCCCCCTCCCCCATTTTTTCATCTCACCTCACCGCGCCATCCACAACATTGAAGGGAGTCAGCTCGTACGATCCCTCCCACTTCTTCTTTGCATCAAATTTGACGTTCAAACCGGCGTGTAAAACACTACCTGGCACGCTCACGTATGTCCTAGCCGGCAGCGTCACAGTCCCCGTGGCGTTCAAGTATTTCAATGACAGGAACAGTGCGTCGGTGCAGGTGCTAACGGCCACGGCATACTTGCTGCCCGCGTAGGCTGCCACCCTCTTCTCGAACAAGTCAACGACCCCCCAAGGGTTGTTCATGCTGTGTTTGCCCATGAGTGCCCCCACCGCGTCCACCGCTTCAGCCACCGCACACGTGAATTGCTCCTCATTTACATTTGTACCATTCCCGTCCCCCCCCCTTGGAAACCTGACCCTCTCGGGCGGCGTCGCCCCAGGTTTCATACTGTGCTGAGTATAGTACTCCCCCAATACGTACTTACGCTTTTGGTCGAAGCTAGCCTCCCTTACCTCTCCCATAGCCACGCTGGTCTCGTAGGCTTTTTCGCTCATGGCCCTGAAATCCAGCGAAACTCTCGTGCACTGGGAGCCGTCGGGCAGCACCTCTCTATTTATGAGGTTCTTGTGGCGGCAGCTATTTCCGTCGAACATGAAGAGCTCCCCGTAGACTGTGTCGACGGGGTGAAAATCACCCAAATTTGGAAGAGACTCGACCCACAACATGGCGCTGTTTGTGCATTGGGAAAGCTATACCGTGATAAATTGGGTGAGTTGAGTTAGCAGAGGACGGACGAGCATACTGTGCATGGAGTTCATCGTGCTGTTGCTCACCTGAATCAAGAAATTCGTCTCGCCAGTGGGGTGTCGGTTGATTGAGTCGCCATCCGCGTGGGTCAGGAAGATAGTTTTGGAACCTTGTAAAAGAGTTTTAATTTGTGCAGTGTTGTGCTTTAGTGTTTGTTGTATTGTCCACAGTCTCACTCGCCCCTCACTCACCTGGCAAATGGACGCGGAATCCTGGCAACACTTGATGCACAATTTGCTGCTTCCTACTGTTTACCACGCTGGGGAATATGGGTGCAACGACCTCGCTCACAAACCGGTTAAACGTGTCCCGAAACTCTGGCCAGCCGTCATCCTCGTTCACTCTGCCCCAAAAGGCGTCGTGAAACTCAGTCAACGAATCGTTCAGCAAGTTGATCTTAACCGCCTCCTGGATCAATTTTACGTTGTCCTGGGTCTGAATCTCGTGGATCTTGTCCAAAGGCCTATCGCCTAGCTGAGGGAACACGCCCTCTTTGATAATTTTGGCGAAGTCAAATTTTTCTATGTCAAATTTAAAAACCAAGTCGTTGGTCGAGTAGCCGAGCGGTTGATACTCCTTTTCGGACATTTGGGATATGGAATTGTGATCGTCATTAGTTTTTGTTATCTCCTCTTCATTGCTGACCATGCTAACATGAGTCGGAAACAAACTAGCCAGCAGCTCAGGGTCATACTGGGGCAGCCCGGTGGTGGAATTGTACCAGCAAAAGTCTGGCGACTCGCCGGAGGACAGAATGTTCGACAGACCGTCAAACGTAAAATCTTTGAAGAGGAGGTAGCCAGTAACAGGGTGGTTGTGCCTGTTCCAGAGGATGTCGTCGTTGTCAATTAATTGGGGTTGGAGGCCGCCGTTGGCGAAGTTGAGAATCGAAGCAACGGCTCCAAAGGTTGAAGAGGTGGCGCCAACGAAAACGAAACCGTTGGAGAGGAGGTACAAGTCAGCGAGGGCCTCGATTGCGTGGGCAAGGGCCTTGTCCCTATTTCTCGCTGTAAACTTCGTTGCATCAATTTTGTTTCGACTGAACTTTCCAAAATCGCTCAGTTTGAATTCTGGCTTTTCACCCGCATTTGTGCTATCCGCAAAAATCACGCTCGTCACTGCATCTTTAATCAGGTCGAGGGGCATCATCAACTTTTTGTTTTTGATCCTAATTTTATCATTTTTCTTCTTCTCTGCCCCCCCGTTAAGCATCTCGTCGCCCTCCGGATCGTCCGTCGCAACGAATATTTTCCTTTTCCCACTCATTCTACTAACGTGTTTCGCCAAATCCAAGTAAGCATCCCACCCATATTGCGACTGCAAGTAGTGTCCAGCAATACGCTTTTCGTACTGGCAATCAATCGCGTCCCCCCTCCTCACGTGCAGGCCAACGTAACCTCGATCGGAAAGGTTGTTGGAGAGAATGTAGTCATTCACGGTTGTTTGCAATGCTGGCATCAAAGTGAACACCCGCTTCATCATTTGCCCAGCCCACCACTGGTCGCAGTTTGGAACGTTCATCTCGCGGTACTTTGGAGGGCAAGTGTACAGCGCGGCGTCATTCAGGAGAGGGTGTGAATAGCCCAGGCGGTGCTTCAACGAGGCGTGCTGATCTCGCTCCTTCACACGGCCGGAGAACATTTGTTGCATCGAATTGATCCACTGGGGTGAGCGGCCAAGAGAAGCGAGCATCGAAATTGGATTAGTTTGTGCGTTGTGCCATGGCGAGCGAAAATTGTGGGTTTCTGCTTCTTCGCTCGCTCACCTTATGACCGGTGGACAAGTCCACCATGTAGCCGAGAACAATTGACTTACCGCGCTGGTGGTAATCTGCAAGCTCTTTGCTCGTGGCGGATTCGTTCAATGCGCAGGACGAGAGAGGCTCGAAAAAGCACTGCCACTGTGACCCGGTGCAATCGGATTGGGGAATTGAATACGGCATGGGAGAGTCTATTTTGAGGGTCGGTGCATGTCGGAAAAGGTGGTTAATGATATAACACACCTGATTATTCTGCTTCATGAAAACTATACTCACCTTCAATGATTACCATCGTTCGGCCCTCATAGTACGCTTGGGCAAGAGTGCCAGCTGCATGCAGAAGGATTCCACCCCAACCCTCACCCTCGAGGGTCTTCAGATCGAAAATTAGCAGAGGGGAGGAGGAGCAAGTGTCCGGATTTTGAAGTTGATCCAGGTCATATTCCAATAGTTTGTCGAAATTGAAATACGTATAGTTGTAATCATAGAGTGGGTCCGAGAGAGGAAAAAGTGGATTCACAACTTTTGCAACACTTGAAGACAGCAAATACAGGAACTTGAAACTTCGAGAAAGCATTATCTAAAGTGCGGTAAAAATTCTTTTGAACAAATTCTGACGAACAAAAAGTAAGAAAAATGTCTGGAAACCGAAATCTAAAATTTACAAAAATTATAAATTTAAAATTTATTAATTTTGCAAAATTTTATAAAATTCTTCTCTGTGAGGGGGACCTTGATACACACAAGCTGTTTCCGCAAAAGAACGACAGCATTGGCATAATCAATGGAAAGTGGTACTGCTGGCTCGACTCGAAAGTTCACACGGAATAGTAAATCAAGGAAATCATTATCTGGAGAGAGCCTCGGGAAAGGTCAACGCAAGCGTGGCAGGTCTGCAACTGAGGATATTCGCCTGTCAACGCCGAAAAAGCTGACAAATATTAATTGGCAATGTCGCATGTGTACATTAATCAACAGGCCCCGGTGAGTTAATGCCACCAATTTCTGGTTTGGGTTCTATATTCTTCGACTTCGCACAGCCAGCTCACATAAAAAAACGTTCTTGATTACATCGCTACCTTTGCAGGAAGAAAATCTGTGAGTCTTGTGGCAACCGAAAAAGCGTTGAGGACGAAAGTATTGGGAAACTACATGCTAAAATTGTGGTGACTGATTCTGTGATTGTCAAAAAAGCTACCACACTCACTAATGAGAAAATGGATTTCAACGAGAACGACGATGGAAATGATAACGAGAACGTCAATGAAAAGGAAAACGAAAAAAGTGGGAACCCCTCCGTCAACTTTTCGTATTGCCTCTCATTGACACAAAATCATCAAACACAATCACAAACGCAATCTCCATCGTTGTCACAACTCTCAACCGATGATCAACGGCGCTTATCGTACCACCCTCTGGCCATCGCCACCTCGGAGCAGCTGCAGCACCAAGGAGCCAATAGCAGCCCGAGCCAGGGAATCCGAGAGGATGTTGAACCTAAAATAGTCTGTCGTCCCCCCCCTCCGATGTTTGACCACCAGATGATGAATCCCCACGTGTCTTTACCTTCGCTACAATTAAATGGTAATGAGAACGGAAGTAAAATGCTACCGCCGCCGATGGCGATGTTTGCGACGGCCGGAAAAGCCAAGGCGATTGTCTTGGACGAAGACGCGATTGCGATTGCCGGCAGTTTCTTATCCGGAGGCACCTTCAGCAGCAGCAGATCGTCAACAAAGTTCGTCGTTCCAGCTGCAACTTCTGCAAGTACAACAACTCCAGTGGCAACTTCCTTCTCCTCGGGAAATTCGCCGCCGCCGATGGCGATGTTTGCGACGGCCGGAAAAGCCAAGGCGATTGTCTTGGACGAAGACGCGATTGCGATTGCCGGCAGTTTCTTATCCGGAGGCACCATCAGCAGTAGCAGATCGTCAACAAAGTTCGTCGTTCCAGCTGCCAAACCAACAGTGTCTTGCGCTAGAGTACCAACCCCACCACAGAACAACTCATCAAATATGAAAGTGAAAAAATTTGTCGTTCCACTGGCAAAAACGCCTTCCACTACCACAAACATCCCCTCTGAAAGCTCCAAAAAATTGAAAACTTCATCATCATTGTCCACTCCAGCCAGAAATGTATTCGATCCCCTCCTTCCCTCTCCAGCAACCCTCACCGCAACGTTTTCACACATAACTGGCACGTTTGCTGGGAAAGAGCTGAGTGCTGAAGCAATCACAAAAGCGAACTCTCTGTTCAACAACGTGAACCAACCAATAAATTCCCGCTCAGTTGACCCTTACAACATTGTTGGAATCCAGAATCAGCTCCACTCCTCGCAGAGCTCTGCCGTAAATCCTTACGCGTCCTTCAAGGACAAAAAGAAAGAGCAGCTAGCCTTGGCGAGTGGTAGCCTCCAAAAACTTCAAAAAAACAGGTCTTCTTCCGTGTCGAAGCCGGTCCAAACTTCCTCGTTTCTCAACCACCCCTCAAACGCGACCGAGGGGAAAACAAGAAACGTCATAGGACCCCCCCCCCCCTCTCAAATTCAGAAACCTGAGAATAGTCAGGTCAACATTTTTGAAACCAACACCAACACCCCCGAAAAGATATCGCTTGCGATCCTGAACCAAACCGAGCAACAACATCTGCGCCTGTCTCTTGCGGGAAAACAGCAATTGCCCCCCCCCCCCCTCAATCCAGTAACGAGCATTGTGTCAATCACAAATGCCGCCAACGTTCGCTTTGGAACTTGCGAAAAGCCCGTTTTTTTTTCGACTGAAAACGTATCCATTTTTAAAAAAATTGCCAGCACCGGCGTGGACGATTTTTTCAGCATACTCAGGGAAGATATCGCGAATCCCGACCTCCTTACGAAGGCGTGGCTGCACAATCATTTTCGGCAAATTGTTTGGAAATTGGCTTCAATGGAACGAAAATTCCCAATTCAACTTGCGAACAAGTATTTGACACCCGAGAGGGTCTTGAACCAACTTAAATTCAGGTTTGAAATGGAAATCGTAAATTCGATACGTCCTCCAATTCGAAAGATTCTTAACCGTGATTGCAGGTGAGCAAAGGGTTTCTCAAATTCCGCTTCCGTTTTTTTCACTCCCACAAATCCCGTTAGAAAGAAATATTAACTCTCCCCCCTTCCATCAACCACCTCTTTAATTACTTGCTGTAGCTCCACACAACTAATAATTCTGAGCGTGAGTCAGCTGCTTAGCAGCGGTGACCATGACGCCCCGCACTTGGTCAAGGTTGAGCTCACTGATGGTTGGTACACGATCCAAGCTCATCTTGACGAGGCCTTGTCTTGCTGTGTTAAAGATGGTAAAATTGCAGTTGGAACAAAACTAGGTGTCGGAAACGCGCTACTTGTTGGTTCTGACGACGGAATTGACCCTTTGGATCCAGCTTACTCCTCCTCCTCTGGGAAATGTAAATCGCACTTGAAATTATTTTTCAACACAACGCGACGCGCGAGGTGGGATTCGAAGATGGGTTGGTTGGCAGAGAACACTTGCCTTAAGACCAAGATTGAAGATTCAAGGCCTGGAGGGGGCAACCTCGGCCCTATTGAGGTGGTGATTCATCGCAAATACCCGAAGCAGTTTTTAGAAACGGTGAACGGGAGGAACACCGTCTTAACAGAGGCTGAGGAATTCCAAGCCCGCGAAAATAACGACAACAAGAGAGACGAGTATTCGGCTTCCGAGTTGGTGAACGACGAAGTTGAGGCTGAAGTAAATACCAATGCTCCTTCGGTTTACGCTGAAATGATGAGAACGAACGATCCGGGAGAATTCTACCAGACGTTGGGTTTCCGGCAGCAAAAGGTTATTGATGATTGGCGCGAGAGGTTGCCAATTCTGCGCAACGACGCCTACCAAAAACGAGTGAGTGCCCGGATGTCCAACCACGAAGGGGGAGCTCGAAAAAGTAAACCATTTGTGAAATTAATGGTGTCGACATTGACATTGGCCAGATTTGGAGAAATTCATTCCCAGAAAACGTTTAATCTCACCTACTGGGACGTTTCTGACGATGCCTACGCCTCCCTCGCGGAAACACACACCCTGGCCATTAAGGGAGCCACAGTTAAGTACTTGAATGGAGGCTCCGCGATGGAAGTGAACGTGTCTCGCAGAACTGATATCAAAACCCTTGGGATAACGAGCGATGACAACCTTTTCGCAAGCGCGTTTAAGGGCAGGAGCTGGCTAAGAAGTATCAAGGACTTCGGCGAGGCAAGTCTAGGAGCGAGGAACACAGAGGTCGACATTTGCGGAGTCGCGAACAAAGTTGTTGTCATGAACAACATCTGCTGCGTTTACGTGGCTCTCGAGGAAGGCAAATACGTCAGGCTCGAGAGAGAAAACGGGGAAATTAGCGACATTAGAAGATGGAGTTTGAGCAACAGTCTGACTGGGGCGGGAAACAGCCATAAACGAGGCAGCCCGTTACAAAAAAACAAGGAGTGGATGGTTAGGAACGTCGTCCTTACGGGATACGATCAATACGAGGGTTGCCATGTGGTCAGGTGGGGACGAAACAGCGAGTGCAAGGAGCGCGATCAAAATAGTGAATCGATTGTTTGGTGAGTGAGAGAGAAAATTTAGGAAATTTGATATCTTAAAAAACATAAGTCACGTCAAATCGAAAGCTGAAACCACTTTTTGCCCGTCTTATCTACACGGTCGCCCTTTTCGTTCGCACTGCCCCGCTGGTCGTTCCTGTGAGTTTTCACTCTCCGATTTGAGCTCTTTGGGTGCAGAATGTGTTCAGCGGCAGTGGCCGAGGGGTTGACGACAGAATCGACCTCCGTTGTTTCTGGCCGACAGGCAGCCGCACAATCGCCTTCTTTGCCCTCCCAACACCCCATTACGTAATCCTGTCGCTCGCCTGTCACGATGCCTTGTGTCTGGAACACAACCTTGTCATTGGTTTCGTTGATTGATGGAGGATACAGAACCTTTTGACAGTCGTACACGGGCCCGAGACCAGTTTCACCCGTCAATGCAGGGGTTAGCCCACCGGGGGGGGGTTTACTGCTGCTAACTCGCTCGCGAAGCTGAGCAGCGCTATTGGGGCGCTTTTTTGCCGGAGAAAACTCGGATTGCTGCTTAACTAGCCGGCTTCCAGGAAGAGCATCAAAAAAGTCCGGCCTCAGGATTATCTCAGCCAGTTTCTTCACTGATTTCTCCAGCTCGCCTTGTAGTCGGAATTGTTCATGTTCGATGTCATTGCCGACGTCACGAAGAACATCTTCCGAGATGTGGCCAGAATTTTCACTCGTCACACTCACTACTTCATCCTGATTGTAACGCTGCAGGTATTTTTGATCCGGAAAATGCCCAAATAATTTGGAAAATCTCTGCAGAGCCTTTTTCCTCGTTTTTGCGTTCAATGCCTGTGCTTGGTGTGAATTATCGTTCTTTTTCATGCAGCCCCCCCCCCCCCTTCCATGTTTACCTCCACTAATTCCCACCCGACCCTCGCTTTTGTGTGGTGTTTCTGGAGTGAAATCCTTCAGCAGTTCCTCAATTGCATAGCCGATGCTCCCTTTATCAATATTTTCGAAATCTACTCGGTCGCAATTCCTTGCGTGTATTTGGAGCTGGTCTAGCATCTTCCAGAGCATGTTATCCGCAACAAATCTAAAAGGATATAAATGTTTTGTGAGTTTGAGTTTGCGTTCGACACCCCAGATAAAAACTTCCCGACCCGACCCGACCCTATATACACTTACCGATGCCGCCGTTTGTCTGTTTCCTCGTCACGATCACGATTATCCCCACCTTCCCTTTCGCGCTTACTCGAAACTTGTTCTCGCTTCATGACAATGTGTTTCACCAAGTGTTCCCGGTAGTATGTTGCAGCGTTTGTTTTCTCCATTGCTGCAACATTAGCATTTTCCCCTATCAACCGTGTTTTTAGCTGTGCACAGTTTCCGAACGCTTCCTCGTCAATTTTGGGGTGAATCGAGGCAGATACATTTGACCCACAGGTCAAACCTGACGTGTGTCCACTTTTCGGTGAAAATAAGCTCTCGTCTGGTCTCCACTCATACTTTGGCCGTAGATCCCGCGCGCGATTCAGATTATTGCTCCCAACTCCTAGTTGTTCAGCTTCTGGTTCGCTGCTGTCGGAATCTTCCGTTTGGTAAACTGCACTGCGGTCCAAGACCTTGACAACCTTTTTCTCAACCTGGTGATCACCTCTTTTCAAGAAGCGCTTTTTCTCTGTGTTGCTGTTTTCGTTATGGAGAGCTCCCCGCTCCCTCGTCGGAACAAAGGGGTTATAGTCATCCTCTACAACGACATTAGCCGCCCTTACTTTGGCTGCCCTTACTTTGGCTGGAACTTTTTTGTGGACAACGGGTTCCAACGTTGTTAACTCGATGGCTATAATCTTCTCCTGCTTCTCAGCTTTGGAAACTATTTGTGTTTTCTTGGCAGAACTTTTCTCTCTTTTAACCTCCTTCGCAATTTTTATTTGTCTCTCTTCCTGCTTCTGCTCGACAGCATCGGCAACTTTGGGGGAGAAGGGTTTTTCTTCAACTTCTCTCTCCCAACGCCATTTTCGTACTCCATCATTAGACAGAAACGACGTTTTTTTGAGCAAGTTTGTCAGCACACTTATATACGATTCAACATCTGTGTGAGATTTGGCCCACGCATCGGCAATTTGGAAAAAGCACAGCTGAAATCTCGTGTAGTTCAAGAACTCGTAACCTTGACAGTCCATTTGCCACTCCTTTCTGGCATTCTCTAAAGCCTCCTTTTCATTGAAAAATCTCTTCTTTCTTAACTTTGCGTCCTTTTCAAACATTGCCTGCTGGAGATGCAGCGAGAGCTCAGTATACTCGTCAATGTCAATTTCCCCGTTACCGTCAGCGTCAACCAGCACCCAAAACTGGTCAATTACTCTCTTAATGTTTGGCTGGAACCGCATCGACTCCCTTGTTAGGAGGATACGATCATTGAAGTGATCACCTTCACGAGCCCGACGCCGGGCGAGCCACTTATCGCTCTCGTCAAGAAACCAAGTCGAAAACTCGTACTCGTCGACTTCGCCACTGTCGTCAATGTCCAACACCTTCATGATTATCTCAAGCTCCTCGTCCTTGACTTGCTGACCAGTATGCTCAATCATGATTCGAAGCTCGTCCTCGTCAATAGAACCGCTACCATCCTCATCAACCAAACCAAACAAGTAATTTGCCTCTGCGTTCATTCGATCAGCGCGCGATAGAAAAGGGCTGCATTGAACCGCTTCAGAGGCCATAATCCGCAGCTGGCACTTTACCAAAAATGTTCTTTCACGAGATTGGAGAGGGTAGAATTTCGTGAGGGGACTGTTATGTTACCGCAACAAAAAAATAAAAAATAGCACACAAAGCCAAAGCTCACCTATAAGAAACGTCGTAAAATTTACGCAGTTCGTGGAGCATTGTAACAGCAATGTCAGGAATGAAATGAAAACTATGTCTCCGTATTTTCTTTCCATCAATGTTGAATTCTTTCATCTCGTCATTATTTATTTCTTTCCCCTTCTCTTCAACAACTTCCCGCTTGGCTTTTATGTCCGCTTTGCTGGATAAATCCAATGCATACAGTGACAGAGAAAGTGGTTTTGAAACTTCAGAATTTGAAGTGCTGTGAGGTAAAGATGCGAAACTTTTTGATATCATTCTGTGTCGTTCAATCTTACACCATCGATTGGGCAGGAAGTGAGGAGGGTTTGGTTTGTGCGATTAACTTAATTTAAATTTGCAAATAATTTTTCTAAGATGATTCAAGAAATCAAATAATCAATCCAGTAGATTGTATAGTTTTATTCTTTGTTATTGCATAGTACAACCTTCATTGTGCACGTGTAAAGCAACGCAATAAAACGTTATTCGAAATCATGCCCAGCACCAGCATCCACGATGAAATAATCTTGCTTGCCAAAGATTCCAAATACAAAGCAAACTTACTAGATTACCTAGCGGGAGATCTTAAATGCAAACCGCTTCAACAATTCAGCACAAAACAAGTGCCAGAGACACTCGTATTGCAATTAAAAAGAAAATCTGAGGTGGCAGTCAACTTTCACAACCAAGAACGATTTTCTTTTCTCTTGCAGAATAGTTTGGCCAAGCGCAATTCTAACAATGAGGTTCCTCACGATATATCTCTGGGCTTGCACACGTTTTTCAGCCTCTTGTCTTATTTGCATACGGACAATGATGAGTACCATCAATTGATATTTTTTCTCAGTGAGATTACACCAGTTTTGCGCTCATTGGGTCCGCTCTCTCTCGAGGCTCTACCCATTTTTTCGAATTCCCAGATCATTCACAAATTGCGGTCGTTTTTGCAGAGCGCGGCCACGATCCCATTGACTTGCAGCATCAAGTCCCAGAGCCATGAACAAAATCAAGACCAAATCCGATACAAGAACAAAAATAAAAACCACGGCAAAACCAAAGCAGAATTTCAGGAGCAGAATAAGGCTGCAGTTGTTGCGCTGGCTGCCTTGGCCTCTGCGCGTGGTCAAGCCTCGGACATACTTGTGCTTGTGACAGTACTGTTGGGCTTTGACCACAAACTTGATTTCGATACCAAATCCAACTCCAACAAACTCAAAATCACCACCAGCAACTCCAACTCCAACTCCAACACAAACACTAGCAACCAGAACGGCGAGCAGAAGAACGTACCAGTTTCAGTTGAGGAAATGGACGCCAGCACTCGCCGCAAATTCGGGGAAAAGCTTTTGGAAAAGGAGCGACGAAGGTTAAAGCAACAAACCATGAGGAAATCCTACAAAAATCCTCCATTTGACAACCCGACTGCTCCCACCGAGGACGCTGGCGATGACCCACAATCTGAAGAGTGGCTTCCTCAGAGAAGCGTCAAGGTAAACAAGCAATCAAAGGTCTTGCCCAAGAAGGTCATACGCAAAAACGCTTCTTCCAGCAACATCATTCTCAATCTAAAAAACAGCCAAAACATCAACAACAACGATCCCGAAACAACTCCTGCACTGTTTGTTGCCCTAGACAATGACAACTTAAAAGGCAACCCCGTGAATCTTCTCACAGTAGACATCAGACCTTTTCTGTATGAGATCTCTTGCGCCAAAGAACAAAATTCAACTTTCGTTTGCAGCCATGACCGCAAAAATCGGACCATTCGAGAGGTCTGGACCTGTGGTCAGAACTCGTACGGAGAGCTTGGACACGGCGATGCACTTTCTCGACATAGCCACAGCGAGGTTCTGCATTTAAGAGACATTGACGTCATCCAAGTTGCAGCTGGTAATGAGCATACTGTTGTTTTAACCAGCGACGGACAAATTTACAGCGCTGGCTACAATGACAACGGGCAATGCGGTCAAGGTCACCAACATCGTGTGCCAAAGCTGTCCTTAATAGAGCATTTACCGGGCAAGACGAAAGTTGCCCAAATTCACGCGTACAATGGTTGTGAGCACACGATGGTGGTCATGGAGGACGGACGGCTGTTCTCGTTCGGTTACAATTATCGAGGCCAGCTTGGCCATGGCACAACTGTGTCGGAGCTAGTACCGCGTCCCGTCCGAGGTTTGGACAGCAAGAAGGTGAGACAATTTTGTCGCAACAACAAATCCGCAATTTTTTTATGAAAAATTAAAGACGTTCTCACGCAAAAACAACCCTCTCGTTCATACAAAACAGGTCAAAATGGTTTCCTGCAGTTATTATCATACGGTTGTCGCATGCAGAAGCAACGAGGTCTACTCGTTCGGCAGAAACGACTTTGGTCAGCTCGGCCATGGTGACATGACCGATAAGAAGTTTCCCCAGTCTATCGAATCACTAAAGGGCGAGAATATCTCCTCCGTCGGTTGTGGACAGTACCACACGGTTGTCGCAACCCGCGACGGACATGTGTTTGCCTGTGGGAAGAACGATTACGGCCAGCTAGGCATTGAATCTGGGGAAACTCAAAAGAGGATGATAAAAGTGCTTGGAACCCTTGAGAAGGAAATCATTGTTGATGTTCGATGCGGCTACTATCACACTCTTGCCCTCACCAGAAAGGGCCGAGTTTACGGTTTTGGCCGAAACGACTACGGCCAACTTGGTCTAGGTCAAGTTAACACCCAGAGAATCCACGGAGCGCAAGTAATCGAAGAACTGGAAGAGAAAAACATCGTCAAGATAAGTGCTGGTTGCTACCACAGCGTGTTTGCGGCGACCAGCGGAATGGTTTTCGTTTGCGGGAGGAACAATCACGGACAGCTTGGAACTGGTGATACCAATGGGCAAAGCCTTCCTATCTCCGTTGAAACTTTCGTTGGCAAAAGAATTTCTCAGCTTGCGGCTGGTTTTTACCACACTATAATTCTCACAGGAGGAAGCGAGCTTGATTTCAGCCTCGAGAGAAAAGGCTGCACCTCCGAGGCCACAAAGTTTGAGAGCAGCAATGGTGAAACAAATACTATTTCGTACAAGACCGTACTTTCGCAAAAGTTCATGGAGTGGAAAGAGTCGCCCCAATCAACTTCATCAGCAGCAGCTAAAAGTGAAAATATACCTAAGCAGATTGCAACAGCTGACAGCACTACAAAGGAGAACCCAACATCCTTATTTAACTTGTCGTTGTCGTCGAAAGATAATTTAGGTTCAAAATCTAAAATCATTGATCCACATGGCGCAACTCTGCTCGAGCCAGATGGCAGCATTCGGCAAGACAAAGCCGCGCTGTACATATTGGCTCACATGGAGAGGGTTTCAACTCCACACATCCCAGCGCCGTCGTTATTTCCGACCCTGGGTGTGTTGCATGATAATGCAATTGCCAACTCTCTCCTCGAGACAATTCAGGATTTTGACGAGTATCTTGAAACCAGCAATAGCATTCATGTTGACAAAATCACCAGCAACCACAAGAACTTCGTCCCGTCCTCGAACAACGTCGTCCCTGCGCTGTTTGAAAAAAAAAAAAAAAACAACGAGCAAAATAAATCACACATAAATCCATCACACAAAAGCAGAAAGGAGCGTTATTGCGTGGATGTTTGTCCTGCAACTTTTCACCTTTTGCTTAACATTGTGACTTCGGTCGCTTTCGAGGACAGGAAGGATTCCAATAAGTCTTCAATCAATGCTGCTGGGCGAGCATCGTTCACTCATTCTCCTTTCCTGTCTCAAAATTCTGAAAGCCAACCTGGCCAAGTTTTTATCAATTAAAGAATTGAGTGGACCCGTACGAGCTTGCTTGACCAAGATTCACCCAAAAAAAGAAGTCCTTAACGGTCACAGCAAAAAAAATTGTTTAATTCCACCACAGCACCACCAAAGCAAATCTGTTTCCACGCCCGCAGACAGAAAGAATTCAGGGTTGGTTGAGGACTTTGCTTGTGCTTTTTTCGGGCTACACAAAATTCTAGTCACCTTGATTGAGAAACATACGATCACCGCTTGCTCCAATCATGTCACCTGCGTCCAGACTGAGGCAGCGAGTACTCTGGTCCTGGGAATTGAGCTTTTTTTTCCATCACAGCATAGCCAAATTGAGCTGCTGACAAATCTGCTCGATGGCACTGCAACAAGCAGCAATAGAGACAAACTTCCACCGAGCATGAACAACGAAGACGACAGCGAATTGTTAATTCACGAAATCTTTGACTACGGATCAAGCACAATTCGTCGTTTCCTTCTTGGGCCTGTGCTGGAGCGCCTGACCGACGATTCCTTGGTCTGTCTTCTCGTTCCCGACCCAAATAACTTTGAAAACGACGAAAACGAGGGAATATTTACAGCCGTCCCAGCATCTCCAACCGTTTTGGACCTGAACCTGATCCTCAAACATCTCGTACGGAACCTAAACAGAACGACACCTGTTGCCAACTTGCATACAGAGAAGAACGAGAGAGAGAAAACTGAAGATGAAAAAACCAGGATCAAAACGAAAACTCAAATTGTCAACCTGATCCTTTCATTGCAGGCACATGTCATGCACTGGGCAACTGAAGAAAAAAATCCTGGCAGCAGTAGCAAAAGTGCCTCTTGCACCACCAAATCCACCACGGTTGACAAAAGCTCACTTTGGGACGACTCGATCAGAGCTTTCGAATCTCAACCAATCTCAAAAGGATCGTCATCTATGTTGGAATTCAGCGTTTTTGTCTTACTGCAGGCAATTGAGTTACTTTCTGGCTGGACGAACATTTCTCAAAGCTGCAGCAGCAACGTCTTTAAGGACGACCTGTCTCGACTCGAAAAATCCTTGATCGGGAGAATTCTCCCCAGTCTCATTGTTGGGTTGCTACGATTTTCAAATCGCAAACTTTTTGCCAAGAAGCTACTGCCTCTTGTGACTAGACTCACAGAACGCCTGGACAGCTTGGTCAACTACCAACTTCTCTCCATCCCAAGCACCGCAGGGAACGGAAGGAAAGATTCAGTGAGCAACAGTAACAATTGCAAAACCAATTATCCTCAATACCAAAACGATATTCAATTCCAGAACCAGAAACAGAACCACACGTTGCCTTGGCTGGCAACTTTGGTGAAGACGAGCGCGCTTCTCTGCGGTTCTTTCTCCAAGACTCTCCTCACGCTCGATGAAGAATCGCAGACGACGAACACCTTGCGCATTGCCAATGATATTGTCTCCTCGCCCCTGATGAAGAATGGTCTTGACCAGTCGCTTTATCCAGCTCTCAGCTACCATGGTCTGGTTGCACCCCCCACCCTTTCGCTGCCCAAGCTCGCCGGAAGAGAAAAAGTTGCGGCCTTTCTGGGAGAAATCAGTAATGGCGAAAAAAGGGGGTTGGCCCTAACAAATTTCCTTCGAGACAGTTACACAAGAGCAGACATGTCGTATGCAGCTGTCTTTAAACAGTCGCAATCGGCTTCCTCTGGGGTTTATGCGAAACTTGTTGTTCGCGTTGAGGGGATGATATTGTCATCGATGCTGAAACACGAACGCTTGGCCAGCTTTAGGATGCTTTTCGTCCCCCCTGCTTCCAGTAGCAGCAACAACAAAATCCCAGCCGTACTTCTTTCAGTGTGGCGAGCGGTTGCAGAGGACACTCGGTGGATTTGGAGCAGAAGGAGCCAATTGTTAACAAATTCGGGTGGTTTGGGAGATCACGAAAAACACACAATTAACATTTTTCGTTCAGTGTCATCGGCTGCCTCAATGCTGAGTCTTTTCGCCCCGGCCAAGTGTATGCATGCACTGCCGAGGTGCTTTTTTCCATTTCGCGCCGGATCGAGCAGATACCAAAAACTGTGGCAAAAGGCTATTAGTTATGTTGTGTGTGGATTGAGGTGGAGAAGAATATTGACCTACGCCAAGGCGTTCAAGTCAAAACCAACCTCCGCACAGTACAACAACGTAGGTAAAGAGGCCAAGGGCATATTTAATCTTTGCAAAAAGATAAGCGTGATTGAAATTGCAGAGAATAAAGATGAGGAGGACAAGGAGGTAAATATTTCAAAGACTATTCTCGAAAGTGTTCTTGGGGGCTACAAGAGAGCATCCTACCGCATACTTGGACTGAATGGTTTCAGCAAACTGCTCTCGTCAGTCAAAGTGAGTGACACGAGGTGCATCATTCTCAGAGAATTCACCACTTCGATTGAGGATCTATCTGCTACTGTCGGCAAAAATTCCAATGAAGGCAGCACACAAATGCATGCAATAATACACGGCTTAGAAGCAACTTCGGTTGACGTAAAACGGTCCGTCTTAAAGGAATTTGAGACAATCTTTACGGTGTTTCTTGCCTCGTTGGAGAATTTCATACAATCAAACCATCACAACAGCAACAACGAGATTGAAAACGAGATCGAAAACGAGGTCGACAATGAGGTTGACAATGAGGTCGACAACAACAACAACAACAACAACAACAACAAAAACAAAAACAAAAACAACATCGACAACGACCAAAATATCGACGTGTTCGAAGCTGACATGAAATATATTTTGTTAATTTTGGAGGCATGGGGAATGAAATTTCACGATAAACATTTCCTCGTAGGTTGCGGGATATTTGAAATGCTTAGGAGACTCCTTTTGGTGTTCCGACAAATGAACAGTGGAACGAAAAGCTCCACGAAGATCGCAAGTGGAGCTGGGACTGCAAACAGCAGCGGCGCTGACGAAAGCATTGACAACGCCGGCGAGAGGGTTCGGCAGACGAACCAGTGTGGAGGGAGCGTCGCTTTTCATTCACGTGGCTCGGGGAAGAAGGCTGCGGCCGCACGTGCACTTGGACGACACGAAAGACTGGTAGAAGGGAAAGTTGCAATCTGGTCACTATTGAGATTTCTGTTTGTTCAAGCTTGCTCAAGCGACGACGACAGTGACGCAATCTGCAACTGTCGTATTTCTGGTTTGGAATCAGTCTTCAATGTGATGCTCGACGAACTGAGGGATTCAGTGTTGGAGTACACTGACAAAGTGGTAAATGTGGAAATGAGAATGAAAAGCGGAAATCACACCGGTATTGATTTACAAATGGGACAACAACGTTCACCCGACGAAAACAGCAAGAAGTCAGCGTTGCAGAAAAAGAAACAAACTATCAAGAGGAGTCAAGAGTTAATTGGCGCTCCCCGAAGATTCGGACAGGAAGATGGCGTTAAAATTCCCTCCAACCATTTAATACAAAATGCGAAAGGTGACGATTTTAGTGTTGCTTTTTGGGTGAACTTGTCCCAGGACGCGACTGGAAAGCACCGCAGTTTGATCGTGCGAGGTTACAAGAACGAGCGGTGGCCACTCGTTCTCTTGCGGCCCAACGACAGGAAGATCGAAGTTGGCCATAGCGTCACTAGCCCTCTGCTGGTTTCGAACAGCGCCATTCCTCTAAACGTTTGGACACATGTTTCGCTGGTGAGCGACGCAAACAAGTTGAAACTCTTTTATAATGGCAGCTGTGACTGTCAGAGAAGCCACGCAATTTTCTCGCCAAACCGCTCGAGGCACGCCCTTCACATCGGAAAGGTGCCAAAGGACAGCGTGCAACTCGACGGTGTTATCGGTGGCTTCGAAGGAACTTTGGCCAATTTAAGGTTTTTCAGCAGGGCTCTGAGCCCCATACACGTTCGAATCGTTTGCGACGAAGGGCCACCAGAAACGTGCTCTGCTAGTGACAGTACCTGCTACCAGATGTGCACCTGCCTCTACTTGGTTTGCGAGTCGAGCGCTGGAGCAAACATCTTGAGCTCGAAGAAGTGGTTGAACATTTTATTTTACCTCTTTGTCCATGGAACGAGTCGGATGCAGCAGGCTGTTGTTAGAATTTGGAGTATCCTACTGCCCACAGTAGATCCAGAAAAAATGGATACTTTGTCCTTGAATATTTCCGAGGACGAAAATGTAGACAACAACGAGGTCAACGAGACCGCCAAGGGTGATGACGATATGGGAGGAGGCATTTTTCAAAAATATTTGTTTCGTCTGGTTGGTCTTTCAGTCTGGCGCCAAGACAACGATGGTGGCGAAAGGGACGAGGGGGGGGGCAAAGGAGGTGTCGAGATGAAGGGCACCAGCTCACAAGACAAGTTATTCTTGAGAAATTGCATGTCAACGTTCGCAGACTTTTTGTTGCACTGTCCGAGTTCAGTTCGCAGCTGTTGTGAGCCTGGCGGAGTGCAGAATAGCGGGACGCGCAGCATCAAGGCCGTCGAGAGTGGTGAGAACGTTTCCAACGTGAATCATGCGAACAAAAACGCAGACTGCGGTGTTGGCAGTGGCACTGGAGAACAAGCCACGACAACATTTTTCGATACACAACTTTTGCTCCCCTCAAAAACTCTTGATGACTTGTCGACGCTGTCGTCCGAAATTGTGTTCTTGTGTCAGAAATTGTTCGGCCAGAGTAAGAATTGGAACAGAACGTTGTGCAACACGATGAGAAATATAATGGGCGGAAAAATAAAATTTTCCGTCGACACGTTTCTCGAGAGTTGCAGTAATCCACTCATTGGCTCTGAAAGAATTGCATCTCTCCTTATTTTGGGGGGTCACGCGGAACGCTTGCGTCCAGGCATCCCCGTTCAACTGGCTCACACAGATGTTAGTGCAACGATGATCAATTTTTGCCAGAATCGCAAATTCACTCAAGTTTTACTAAATAACACCGAAAACGAGATTCATTTGGACGCGCCTCAACCAATTGCGCCCAACGCTGCTGAAGACAAAAGTAGCGACGTCAACAACGTTGCAAGTAGTTTACTAAAAATTAACGTTGAGAACGTAAGCGTGCACCACCGCCACGATTGTGCAAGGGGCATTTCGGACTGGTCGATCATCAAGGAGAGCAAATTGATGGAAGAACTGGTCTTTCCACTGGCGATGCAGTTCTTGAGCAATCCGAGCAATTGCGAAAGTGGTGACGTTGAAAGCGATAAAGAAGAAAATTGCCTCAAAGACAGGGGTCACGAGGACAGCAAAAAGGGTGTGGAAGAGACACCTACCACTCTCGAAGTAGTTGACGACGACACGAGCTTCTCTGAAGATTTCCAAAACGGAAAAAGTCTTCAAGAAGCAAAAGTTATAATTAACAAGCAGCAATCGAGGCAAAACTTGGTCTTTGACTCGATAAAGTTCCACCAGATTCGGTCCACGTTCACACAGATGCTGTACAAGCTGTCGTTGGATGGGGCGTGGGCTTCAATTTTGTGCGAAATTCCGGGCTTGCTACAAAATATCACATCGCTCAGCGTAACTGCTGTCGATGAGGGTTCGCGTACATTTACCACTCTTGACGAGGTTGAGCATCAAGTCTTTTCACTGAAGAGACGACTTTTTCAAAATAATAGCCTTGAAAAACAAGAAAATGCGATGGAGAAGATTTGTCGCAGCATGTCTTTCGCGACGAGAATAAAAAACCGACATGGCGCGGTTTTGGATGCGCTCGATAACAGCACAGCGAGTTCTTTTAATAACGATGAAGACACCACCATCGTGAAACAAGTCAAGTTGACGTGTCCAATCTGCAATTGTGAGTGCTCTTTGGATGGAGAACTTGCTGAACACGTACTGGAGCTTCACGGGGACACGAGGAGTAAACACTGTTGCCCCATTTGCTTCTATAAAAATGGCGACAGTACTTTGTTTCAATTGGCAAGTCACATCGACAAATGTCACTTATTCCATTTACTGAGCGAGGAAAATATCGAGAGTGCTAATGACGGCGGTGACAATCAATACGAACAGCGAGAGCAACAGCTGGTGCACCAGGAGCAACAACAGCAGCAACATATCAACGACAACAACGATATCTGCTCGCCAATCGAACAGCTAATGGACATGGGCTTTCGCAGAGAGTGGTGCGAGTTAGCTTTGAGGGAAACGGGCAACGACGTTGAGTATGCTAGCACGTGGATAGTGGACAACTTGGACTTTTTGGGTAGCATGCAGCCGGGTGTTTCACTAATTAACGAGATTGAACTCACCAGGGAGCAAGTGATGGATTTGGAAGAGAGAGCAAATATTGTCTCAGTTATCGCGTCCACAAATGAAGAAGTAATAGTGGAGGAGAGTGAAGAAGACACCGCGGCAGAAAAGGAGAAGAAAGAAAATGCGGAAAAATGCAACAACGACGATTTGAGTGCGTCGTCGAACACCATTGCAAGAGAAAGAGAAAGAGAAAGGGGCGAAGCAAATAGATCGGAGGGAAGGTTGCTTACGGATTATGCTGCCAACGAGGAAATAAAGAACCTCGTTCAGAGCAATGACACTGACGACGTGGAAAATCACAGAGCTCAGCTAGTCGATAACTTGGAAGCGGAGGGTGCAAGAAGTGTTTACAACGAAAATTACTTTACAAAGTGTCTCCACGGTGAATTCATGCTGGATGTTGAATTCAGGACGAGTTTCGGTGCAAATGTCGATTCAGAACCAATTGCTGATGGGGGTCCAGACCGGGGTAAAATCGCTGGAGAATGTGTTGAAGAAAATGAGAGCGGCAGTCAGTACGCAAAAAAAAAGTTGGTTGAGTACGAGTACGAAATGACCAACCTTGACTTGACTAGCTTGTTCGATTGCTACCTTCAGAGTGAAAAAATACTCGCTATTTTGCACAGTAGAGCAATATTATTGCAGCTGCTGCAAGAGAAAAACAACAAAAAAAATGACGGATTGAAAAACGATGATGATGGAGATGAAGATAGTCAAATTGATGACGTATTCGGATCTGCATCCGCCTTTGTTCACGCCCTTAAAGTAACTTGCTTCCGCGGAAAGCAATTCCCAGTTATCGAGAAACAAAATGAGGGAATCTTCACCCACGACAGCGCGAGAGATTTAGGCACAAACAGCACAACCTTGATGTTGCTACAATCGCCAACAATTATCTTCGAGAAATTTTTGGTTTCAGAAATTCTCGCAAGGAGAGGGGGGGTGACCACTTTCAGTTTCACTGTTCTGCACAGCTGCTTGGAAGACGTAGAAGCTGCTGCTAGCATTGATTCGTTTAGTGACATGATGTGGGGCGCAAGGAATTTGTCCGCTAGCGATTCGCAGGCTCTGCTGCAACCAAATCTTGAGCTTGCGCTCTGGCTTCTAACTTTGCTTTTGGACAACAAGATTCAAATTATGTACACAAGAAGCACGTTCCAGCGCCTCAGCGCGTGCTTGATGAGCGCCAACATGCCCATCAAGGAGGCCGTCATGCATCTTTTGTGGAGGGTTGTCGTTGGTTGGATTGAATGCGTGAAAACAAAAACTGACAAGTTGCGGGATAATTTGGCGACGTTCGAGAATAGTACTGGAGATTTTGGCACCAGCAGTAGCAACAACGACAGCAACGACGACAGCAATAGCAACAGCAGTCCTCCAACTCCCAACGAAATGAGACAGCTAATCAACAATTTCATTCCCTTGGGGAGAATGAAAAGAATCGCCAACCAAAGGGCGAGTGAGGAGCGCAGACAAGAGAGAATTTTCGTCTCCGTCTACACTAAAAAAATGACAAATCTCGTGATTGCTGTTTGCGACTTATTTGACAACATCGACCAGCACAATAAAGTGGTAACCGCGCAAACAAAAATCGAAGAAACATTTTCTGCAATTGTTCAAAACCTTCAGATGACGATCTTGAGCGAAAATGCCATAAGCGTTTGCTGGGATCGTCCTGCTGGATATGTGAGCTGCGCCAGGTACGAGGTCGAACTTGCCACCAACACGAACTTGAACGATGCGCAAGACAAGCTGAGATTTATCAACATTTACAGTGGGCACGACGAGGAGTGCTTGGTAGAAAATTTGCTGCCGCTGAGGCAGTATTACTGTCGGGCGAGGGCAATATCCGCAACTGGAATTCGCGGCGAGTGGTGCGAGCCAGTTGTGGAGAAGAGCGCACCGGGGATTGCCTTCACTTTTGATAGGGCAAACAGCGGTCCGAACATTTTTGTTTCGACCGATGGACTGAGTGCCAGTTTCGGCAGCAACGAAAATTGGAGCACGGTAATGGGCAGCACACCCTTCATCAGTGGGAGAAACTGCTGGGAAATCAGGGTAGACAAAAGCCAAACGGCCTACCTGTTCATCGGTGTAGCAACCAAGCACGCCGATACGGCTACATTCTTAGGAGGAGATGATTTTGGCTGGGGTTACATTGGCGACAGGGCGCTCTATCACAAAAGGAGCAAGGTGAAAGTGTTCGGCGAGCGTTTTGGGCAGGGAGACGTCATCGGTGTGTGCCTGGACTTGGACAAGGGCACGCTGTCGTTCAGCCGTAACGGAGAAGAGATGGGTGTCGCTTTCGACGGGTTGACCGGAGAGCTGTTTCCGGCAGTCGCCTTCTACAACCAGGGTCAACGGGTCAGCCTCGTGCGAGGTGGATTTCACTGCCCTGAAGCTGGGTTGGTCGTCGAAGGAAGTCCAGGAAGCTGTGATTTGGACAATGTGCGGAGCTTCTTCAAGTTGATGGGGTTGATGAAGACGATGGAAAATTCGAATGTGTGGAGGAAAGACGAAAATGCGAAAATGTTGGCGACGGTGTTCAATACGTTTTGCGTCTGGTCAACAGGGACGGGTCTGCGGCACATGACACTGTGCGGTTTCGAGCTGATGTTTGATAGGAGCGAAGATGCTCTGGAAAAGTACGGGGTAAAGGGGGACGAAATTATAAGTTGCGGGAGAGGAAACGCTAGAGTGGTGGGGGTGAGCAATGGTATGCTGTGGATCCACGTGGACGGAGAAAACGGAGCTTGGTTTGCGAGGGACAGCGAAATTATAGAACAGAAAGGCAAGTTTGGTTACTTTGTGACCACCGCGCGAGGAGAGGGTAACGAAGGGGACAAAGAATTTGACCCGGGAATGACTTGTATCGAAATTGGAAGTGGTGTCGGAAAAACTGCTGAAGCAAACGGAAGGGAGAGAGGGGAGGAGGAGAAAATCCCAAGGATCTCTATTGACGAATTCGCAGAAATCCTAGGCGGTGACACTTGGTCGATTGAGATGGACGGGACAATTGTCAAGTCTGTTAACGAGTTTTGCGAACGCTATCAGCTCTCGCCGTGGAACCTGACTTTGCAGTTGCTGCATCAGGCAATTAGCCCCGTGAAGCGTTGGTTGAGCGAGCTGGCTGGTCGAGCAATTCGAGACTTGGAGATCAATTGCCGTTATTGTGTTATCATGCACTTCAATTCCTTGCTCGTCAACGCTATTTACTTTGTAGGCAGTGGTGGGACCAGCGTGATGGATTGTGGAGAGTTGCGGGGGGGGGGGGGGGGGCCGAATGTAGGAACGGAAGATTTGGCCAATTTGCTGAGAAACAGCATCTTCTACGTCACCAAGAAGCGAACCGTCAGCAACTTGCTGGAAAGAACGGTTACTCAAGCGAAGAAAGCGGACGACGAGTACGACTACCCCGAGGACCTACCTCAAGTTCTGCTAAATAGACCTAAGGCGGCGAGCGGAAGAAACCGGGAAAATGTCTTTGCAAGGCTGTCGCTGAGCTTGTTCGGTCAACTTTTTGAAGAGCTGCACTTCATCGATCCCTCTCTTTTGCGACTGGGTTACACGCACCCAATGGACGACGGCCAGGAGAGGACATTCAAGGTGAAGTTCGAAGGCGAAGGGGTGGACGATTACGGGGGTCCTTACAGAGAAATCTTTGGCCAGCTCGCCGGGGAGCTGCAAATGCTCGTGGGAGATGTTGGGTATCTGAAAAATAAAGGGGGCAGGGCTGTTGGAGCGGGAGTTGCGACGGACCAGAGCCTAGATGGCGGGAATAGACTGGTTGAATTGAAGTGTATGTTGCCATTGCTGTGTCCAACAAGGAACTGGAGGGTTGAGACCGGGGAGGATGTGGGGGGGGAGGAGAGGAGGGGGCGGAACAACGACAGCAACGAAGAAGGAGACAGTAATTACGCTGCGGACAACAGTGGTGGACGTTTCGTTCCCAACCCAGACTTGACCAACCACATCTACTTGGAAATGTTTTCATTCCTGGGTAAAATCATTGGAGTCGCACTCAGAAGCAGAATATGCACAAAATTCAGATTTCCGCCTTTCGTATGGAAAGCTATTGTCGGGGAAAAGGCCGATGCGGAGGATTTGAAAACATTTGACGAGGCAGCATTCAGCGTGGCGAAAGAAGTTCTAAAAATGGGCGATGAGATTTCTGCGGCAATCACATTCGTAAAACTGAAAAAAGATATTGCAAAAGCTGACAAGGAGAAAGAAGTTCGAGATTTGGCTGGGAAATTCACAAGCCTGACTGGAGAGATCAAATGGGTCACAACGCTGAGCAACGGCAAGCAGGAAAACCTGTGCAAGAACGGGTTTGATAGATTGGTCACAGTCGACAATTACAAAGAATTCGTGCATGAAATGGTCCAGTGCCGGTTGCACGAGAGCGACACTCAGCTGAAAGCAATTAGAGGTGGATTCGTGAGCATTGTTCCTGACACGGTGCTGCCGCTACTGAGTTGTGCAGAGCTGGAGCTGCTGGTGTGCGGGAAGGAGGGTGTCGACATTGACCTGCTGCAGGAAAACACAGAGTACGACGACGACGTGAGTCCGGATGACGAGCACATCCTGTCCTTCTGGAGAGTTATGAGGGGCTTCGACGACGACGACAGGAGCCAGCTGCTGAAGTTCGTGTGGGCCAGGGAGAGGCTGCCAAACAGCAGCGCAGAGTTTCACCAGAGGTTCAAAATTCAAGCCAGCGCAAGGCCAGACCCAGACACCTATCTGCCCAAGGCCCACACCTGCTTCTTCAGTTTAAACCTCCCAAGGTACAGCACCGACGAAGTCATGAAGGAAAAGTTACTGTACGCAATTTACAACTGCATCGAAATGGATGCTGATTTCAAGTTGGCAGACAGCGAAAATTCAAGTTGGGGGTGATAAAAGGTTGGGTGAAAGAGATTTTTTCTCGACAAAGACGATCATCGAACGAGGCGATAATCAACAAATTCTGCAGAAATTTACCGTTGGGCCCATAACTGTAGTTTCCGTCATGTCGGCTTTAAAAAATAATTATTTGCATAGTACAGTGAGGAAAAGCTTAAGCATATGAAATGACGTTAAATTTTATTTTTTTAGCATACTCTTAATATGACAAGCAAATTCAACTTGACAACACAAGCTCCACAGGCTTCATTCCGGCGAAAAACAAATGTAAGGTTTCCTTCAAACTATTCCCTCAACGCTCGGCTATCAACCCGAGATTTGGATATTGATGTGCAAGATCTGCAGGATATTGGTTCACCCAACTCAGAGCTCAAAGATTCACTTGTTAATGTTGTTTATGTACCTGATGAAGATGACCCCGAGGAGCTTGTGCCTAAATATGTTGGACTGGGAGATCAAAGTGTTCAAGCTGATGAGGTGACAAATGTTGTTGATGAGATATTAGCCAAAGAAGATGCTTTGAATCCTGGAATTTCGATAGTGGACGAAACAGTTGCCACTGTTTTAAGTGTTGCTGCAAAAATGAAACCACAGCGATCACCCACTCCTCCCGAAAACAAGATGCTTCCGAGCAAGGGTGCAGATTCAAAAACACTTGTGAAAAGCAGCACTATGGGAACAGAAGTCTCAGCAAATTTGAATAGCGGAGGGGGGGGGTCACCAGTTTCTCGTAAGCCAGATACAAAAAGTGAAGGGGACAACGATGAGGCTGAAGAGAAGATTGCGAATCAGGCTGTAGATTCTGACCCTGGAACTTCTCGGGGCAAGAAGAATTGGGCGAAACTTCGCGTGGCCAACAAGGTCAACGCCGCGCTGAAAGCCGTTTCAAAAGACCAAAAGTTGTACGGAGTTGATGTGGAAGATGACAATGTCGACTGGAAAAGCATTCACGCGCAGGACTTGTCCAACATTCCCAAATACATTATCATGCCAAACTCTCCGAGAAAGCTGAGCTGGGATTTATATATGGGTTTTTTGCTGATCTACGTTGCAGCATTTGTTCCCTACCGTGTCGCGTTCATGTCTGAGTTATCGTCAGAAATGAATGTTGTTGAGATAATTGTGGATACGTCTTTTGGAGTCGACATTGTTGCAAATTTTTTGACAGCTTACACGGACGCGGAGGGCCTATACGTGAGTAGTAGAAATCAACAATTTTTTTTTTGGTTTTTGTGTTGTGTGTGCAATCGAAAGGTGAATGGAACGACGATAACTAACGCTTTTTTTCAGATTTACGATTTGAAAGCAATAGCCATCCACTACATGAAAGGATTCCTTGCCATCGACTTCGTTGCCACCGTTCCCTTTGATCGATTGTTTGGAAATGTGGAAACGGATGTTGGCGCAAATCGCGCCACAAAACTGACTCGCTTGCCACGACTTATGAAATTTTTGAGAATTATAAGGCTACTAAAGTTGTTGCGCATATACCGGCTGCAACAATTTATAAGAAACGTGGAGGCGAACTATAACATCCACCACGGAATCAGCAGAATGCTCAACATCATAATCGTTGTTCTGCTGGCAACTCATTTTGTCGGCTGCTTGTGGTACTGGTTTGGTATCGAAGGAGATTACGATGAGGCGAAGTTGAACTGTTTTTTCAATCAGACGCTGGAGGATGGCGATCTCGAATTCAAGGATGTTTTTTTGGAGGGTGGTTGGGTGTGCAGGGAGGGCATGATGGATTCTGGGGAGGGGCTAAATTACGTGGCGTCGCTTTATTGGGCGTTCAGCACGCTAACTACAGTCGGCTACGGAGACATAAGCGCACGGACGAGCTCGGAACAAGCTTTCAGCATGATCATGATGCTCATGGGCGTCAGTTGGTACGCTTATGTTGTCGGATCGATGAGTACAATAATGAGTTCTTTCGATCGGCAAAACAAGCAAGTTCGGGAGAAAATGCTCGCAGTCAACACATTCATAATGGACGCAAAGCTAGAACCGGAGCTTGCAATTCAGGTCAGATCGTACTTTGAGTATTCACTGAGCAAGAGGAACAACGGACTGTCAACATACGACGCGGACGAGATTTTGGGTGAGCTTAGCAGCTCGCTTAAAAACGATGTTATTACCCATGTTGAGGCTGACCTGATCTCGAGCGTTCCGTTTTTCAAGGGAAAGAGCAGATCGTTCGTCGCCGATTGCATCCAGATGTTTCAGCCCATGGTAGTCCAAGAAGGTGACTTCATCATTAAGGAGGGCACAGCGGCAGATGAAATGTACTTTTTAATCAAGGGTCGCGCCAACGTTTACTACGGGGTTAAGAAAATCAAGGCACTTGTGGAGGGTAGTTACTTCGGTGAAATTGGTTGTATCATTGGTGGAATTCGGAGGGCGGGCATCAGGGCCGTCACAACTTGCGAGTTGCAGTGCCTGAGCAAAAGAAACCTGAATATGCTGCTGGCAGAGTATCCAGATGTGGGAGACGACCTCAAGGCAATTGCAAGGGACCGAATGAAGGCCGTTCGAACAACCGCAAAGTTGAAAACGGTGAACAGCATCAGGAAATTCCTCGAAGTGAGGGAAACAAGACTCCAAGAAGGAGAAGTTATTCCCGCCAAGATGCGATTGAGCGACGTTGGTTCTATAGAAGAAAACGGGAGGGGGGGGCTGGTTGCTTTTGCCGAAGTTACCAAGTTGCAGAAGGAAGAACCTGCGAAGGATGGTGCCAACCAAGATCACAGAATCCGCAGCATGACAAGTAACTTCAGTGGGGGAGGGATAGCCCAACAACCAAAAATTCACGCGGCAGACGTAAAAGAAGATGTTGTCGAAGATGTTGTCGAAGATGTTGTCGAGGATAACGTCGAGGATAACATGTTCAATCCAATCGACAAATACAACAAAATAAGCTCCGACAAACTGAGCAGAGAAATACAAACCCTCATCGACAACAAGATCAACCACATCACAACCATCCTCACCGACAACATTGAATCACACATGATCAGCATGCTTCAAAAAGCTACAAATGAAACCACTTCTTCGTAATAAAAATCCATTATTTAATAAATTTGCCCATTTTGGGTTGGTCATAGTAATTGTATCAAACGTTGGTCGGTAGGTGATGATCCTGATCCTGTTCTAAATCAAAATCAGATTGTCGAAACTGCAGGATTGATAAATATCCAGCGAAAGTTCTATAAACGCCAAAGCCCTTGTCTCTCCTTGTCTGACCAATTCGTTTCCCCCCCGTTTCATTTCTCTAACCATCAACACGCGGCTGCCGCACTCCCCCCCCCTCCTGTGACAACAACTGTTTCTGTTTGGCTTGTGACCATAGTTGTCCTCCTCAGCAACGTTGTATCAAAATGTAGTTTAGTTTGTGTTCATTAACTTTGCCACCTTCGTTGCTGTGACACAATAACCGCTTGGTTGAATTCCTCTGTCTGCCACAGTT
>Ga0302116_1000220_pt1 | contig 33152 bp, 18 predicted proteins | sample AG5_SCM_MG_FD_203124 | JGI IMG/M metagenome (GOLD analysis project Ga0302116, IMG submission 203124) | Marine microbial communities from Western Arctic Ocean, Canada - AG5_SCM | ecosystem: Environmental > Aquatic > Marine > Oceanic | place: Canada: Western Arctic Ocean | collected 2017-10-01 | reverse complement strand
CACCAAGTGGAAGTGGGAGATGAACGACGACGAGATCCTCGTGCGCATCGCCCTCGCCAAGCCCACCACCAAGAAGGACCTCAAGGTTGCCTTTGGCGTCAAGACGCTCAAGGTTGAAGTGCACGGCGACTCCATCATCGACGGGAAGCTCGAAGGGTCCGTCCACGCCGACGAGTGCACCTGGTGCATCGCCGAGAAGGGCGCCGAGCTCCAGATCATGCTCGTCGCCACCTCCGGTAACCGCTGGGTCTCCCTCATGGACGGGTCCGACTGAAGCAAACGCGGGACTGTAAGAGGGAGGAACTTCCCTACGTCCGGCTAAGTCGCGGTGAAACAAACATCCGCAGCAAAAGTCGTTTCTGATAAAAACCTAACATCTCACCTACATCGCCAGTCGCGCAGCGTGAGCCGCGAGTAACTCCGCGCGCCGTGTCTCGTCGTTTGGAAGGTGCGCCACGAGCGCCATCACCTTCCCCGCGTCCCCGTCGCACAGATACTTGGCGTGCTCGTAGAACGAGTCCGCGTCCACCTCGCCCCGTTGATACCGCCGGGCGAAATCTTTCAACTCCGTATACCTCTCGTCCCCGAGACTCGATCGAAGCGCCGCCGCCCCCGGCGCGCTGCCCCGCGTCTCCCTCATCTTCATCACCGTGGGCGTCACCGGCGCTTTGGCGGGCGGGGGTAGGATCGCGGCGGACTTTGTCGATCCAGAAGCTCTTCCAGAAGCGCTTCCGGACCCGCCCCTTCCTCCTCCCCCGACGCCTCGCCTCGCTCGACTCCGTCCATCCTCCTCTCGGATGAACCTCCTGATCAGCTCGGAGCACTCGCCGCTGCCCATGACGAGCTCGTTGGGCTTCTCTCCACCCGACCCGCCCGCCGCCGCGTGTCCGGACGCGAACGAAACGGACGCGCCGCCGCCGCCCGCCCCGATCATCCCCGAATACCCACCCGCCTCCTTCGGCGTCGGTAGCTTGACCCCGCCCCCGCCGCTCGACGCCGCTCCCCCGTTCCGTGAGTTGAGCTCCCGCCTTCGCCCCCACGCGATGATGCTGAACCTCGGGCCGCCGATCCCTCGCGTCAGCTTCGGTACGCCGTGCTTGAACCGCTTGTTCACCTGCGTGGTGAACGCGAAGACGTCTCCGTTGCGTTGCGGAAACGAAAACTGCGTACCGGACGGTTCGTGCAGGAACGTGAGCTCGCGTTCGCCGCCGAAGGACGCGCCCATGGTGAAGTCCTCCCTTTTCTCCCTGCCGCCGAACGCGTGTGAGTCGTGGTGGAACGGTTTCCAGTCCGTGCCGTCGCGGTAGAAGTTGAGGCGTGTGGCGTAGACCTCGACGTCGAAGTACTCGGACATGGCGTGGACGATGCGCGCGAAGGTTTGGGAGAACTCGGGGTTCTCGTGCTTGAGGTGCTTGGACCAGTTGACCATGCCGCCGCCCTCGGAGGCGAGCTCGTGCGTCTCCATGTCCTTGGCGAGCCCCGCGAGCAGTGCGAAGTCGGTCTTGCCGCAGTGGAACTCCGGCAGGTAGATGGCCTCGCCCTTGATGACGCTCTCAAAGTCCGCGGCGAGTTGTCCGTCGGCCAACGAGATCTCCGAGCGCATGGCGCCCTTGGCGAACTTGGACGCCATGTTGCTCGCATCGGCCCCGTCCTCCTTCTTCACGAACGTGAAGGAGGCGCCCTCCTCCGTGTTCTGATTCCAACCCATGGTGCCCCAACCTGTTTTGTGGGGGTTGGGAGTGATGGGCGGGGGGCGAAAGCTTTTTACTTCAACTGTTCAAGCCGAGTTGACGCGTCACTTGGTCGTTTATTACAGGTACTAACCCTTTACACAGAAACTCATCAACTCATCACGCCGCGTGCTGCGCCGCCGCCTGATCGAAGCTCTGCTCCAGCGCCTCGATCGTGGCGATGCACGCGGGCTTCGGCGTCAGCGTCTTGAGCTGGTTCACGAACCTCGTCACCGGCTTGCCGAGGTGAAGCGAACAAACCGCCAGGTTCTGGAGCGTATCCGGATCCTTGCTGTCCCGCTGAAGCGCCTCCACCAGGTCCTTCTCGGCGTCGTCGTACCGTCCCATCGCCATCTGGCACACCGCGCTGCCGTTGTGGAGCTTCGACGTCCACGAGTACTTATCGCCGAGCTCCTGGTAGACGTAGAAGGCGTCCTGGATCTTACCGCCGCCGCTCGCGAGGTTGACCCACGCGGTGGCGAGCTGGGTGAGAGTAGCGTCGTCGTCCGCGCCCTGCATCACCTTCAGGTGCTTCTCCGCGAGCTCCGGCCTGTCCATCTTCACCAGCAGGTGGCACATGAGGCCCATCAGCTCCAGCGACAAGCCGGTGTGGCAGCACTTGAGCGCCTCCACGGTGTTGCCCTCGTCGGCGAGGATGAGCGCTGCGACGAGCTGCACGGTGGCGTTAGCCTTGACGATGTCGTCCGCGAGCCACTCGGTGACGGTCGCCACGCACTGCTCGCGCTCGAGCTCGCGGGACTTGTAGATGGCCAGGCACCTCACCGCCAGCAGCGCGGTGGCCGCGTCGTCCTGGATCTCGTCGATGACCAGCTGGCAGGAGCCGAGGGCTATGTGCGAGCGGTAGAGGTAGCAGTCGCGCTCCGTGGCGTCGCTGCCGCTCAGGTGGGACAGCTCGTACGCCTCGTTGATGCAGACCTGGTAGTTGCCGATGAAGAAGTTGTTGTACACGGGGAACAGCGCGTCACCCATCGTTCTCGTCCGTCCTTCGTCTCCAATCCCTAAAAGTTGATCGTTCCGCGGCCTCGAGCCTCGGTTGATGGACACGCGGGTGGTGTGTTCACGCGCGGGTTGGGGTTACCCTGAGCTCGCGACTCCCTTCCGTGGAGTGCGTTTTGCGCCGCGGATGCAACTCGCGCGCCTGCTTCTGGCGTGGAGGCGGGGGTTGGAAGGCGCCTCGTCTAGCCGAAAACGGTCGGTTGCAAAATGGTCGGACCGAAAATAACTCGCACGTTCAAACTCCGGGTGCCATCATCACAGCTGTGCCATCTCACTCAAACCCGCGCGGAACCTGGGGGTTCCGGCTGAAGCGGAAGGTGAAGCGGGCCGAGGAGGCGGCCGAGGCAGGCATCGGAGAGAAGCGCCCGCGCCTGGGTCGGATAGTCGTACGGTGTGGATAGTGCCACGGGGGTAGTCTAGACGGAGGCGACATGAGCGAATTCGTCTACAGCGCGTCGAGGGATCCCATGGTGGCGCGTCGACCGCCCGAGGGGACGCCGGTGTTCACCCCGGCGGCATCCTCCGATCGCGTCGTCCTCCGCGGTCTCGACGAGTTCCTTCGCAAGCCCTACGTTCGGGTCAACGCGCCCCCGGTCGGGGTCGGCGCGACGACGCAGGGATCGGGTGCCGAGGTGAAAACGTATGCACCCCCTCCCGTGCCGTCGACGTCAGGGACCGCGCCTCCTCCCGGGGGTAATAATCCCAACCCGTTCCCGCCGATGCCGACCAAGAACACGAACAGGGCGGCGATGCGGGATAGGACCAACGTCGGCGCGGCGGCGCCCAGGCCCACGCCGCCGGTCATCGGACGCGGTGACGCCGCGCCTTCCTCGCCCGTCATCGAGATCTTCGAAGACGACGACCTCGCGATGGCCGCCATCGACGTCGACGCCGTGGTACAGCAGCAGCGAAGGACGAACGCACCGCCGGCGTCCACGGCGGCACCTGCATTCACGCCGACACCGCAGTCCATCCCGCCGAACTCGAATGCGAGTGCGCGAACGGGCCCGGCCAAGGCGCCCGCGCTGGACGGCTCCGGCCTCGACTGGCGGTGCGAGCACGGCTGCGCGATGCGTCACTGCGCGCGGCTGATGGACCACATGGACGCGCTCAAGGAGTTGGTCGACATGTACGACTACCAGCTCGGCGAGGACGACGCGCTTGAGAACATGACCGGTAAGGAGTATAAAGAGACGGAGCGGAAGTTAAGGGAGGGGCGCGAGATGCAACACGGCGCGATTCGAGCGGCGATGGAGCTGGGACGGTCAGCGGGGGGGTCGGGTGGATCGGGCGGGTCGGGCGGGACGGGCGGGTCGATGCCGCCGCCGGCGTCGAGGCCGGCGTCATACGGGGCGCCGACGTATCAACGGCAGGGAAACCCACCCGCGGCTTCGCAGTTCCAGACGCCGCAATACAATCAGCAACCGCAGCAGCAATACAGTCAACCTCCGCAGCAGCAGCAGCAGCAGCAGTACAGTCAACCTCCGCAGCAGCAGCAGCAGTACAATCAGCAACCGCCGACGCAGCAGCAGTACAACCAACCGCAGTATCCGAGCGGTCAGGAGTCGTATCAGACGGGCACGATGCCGCCGGGACCGGGTGATGCCACGGCGTCTTACGGCGGAGGCGGACACGAGAACGGCGGGTACGGAGGCGGTGATTTCAACGGCGGTAACGGAGGGGCCTTCCAGGGTGGGGATTTCGGCGGGCCCGGGCCCGGCAACGGGAACGAAAACTGGGACAACGGCGGGGACTTTGGACCCGCGCCCGGGGACCGGGCGGCTAGCATCGCCATCCCCGAGGACTGCCAGTTCGTGGACCACCAGATCAAGCGGTGGATGAGGGACGACTTCGAGTGGTCGAGCCGCGCGAGACAGGTGCTGAGGAACACGTTCAACGCGCAGGACTTCCGCGGCATGCAACTCGCGACGATCAACTGCACGATGTCGTGCGAGGACAGCCTCGTGCTGATGCCCACGGGCGGCGGGAAGAGTTTGTGTTACCAGCTCCCCGCGGTGCTGTCGCCCGGGGTGACGATCGTGATCTCGCCGCTGGTGTCGCTCATCCAGGACCAGCTTCACCACCTCAGCGAGATGGGGATCCCCGCCGGCGTGCTCGGCAGCATGGAGAAGGAGGGAGCCGCGGTTCAAAACCAAACCTACGCTCAACTTCGGAACAACGAGCTCAAGCTGCTGTACCTCACGCCGGAGAAGATCGCCAAGAGCAACAAGCTCATGAACCTCCTCGAGCAGATGCACGGCAGAGGCGAGCTCTCGCGCATCGTGGTGGACGAAGTGCACTGCATCAGTAGTTGGGGGCACGATTTCCGCAAGGATTACCAGGCGCTCCGGATCCTGAAGAACAAATTCAGGGACGTGCCCCTCGTGGGTCTCACCGCGACGGCGACGAAACGAGTGCAGGACGACTGCGTCCGGCAGCTCGGCCTACAAAAGTGCACACGATTCTTCCAAACCTTCAACCGCACCAACATCGTGTACGAGGTCAAGCCCAAGAGCAAGGACATCGTCAAGGACATGAAGGCGCTGATATACGAAAAGTTCACGAACCACCGCAACGGGAAGGTTCAGTGCGGCATCGTGTACTGCTTCAGCCAGAAGGACTGCGAGAAGATGGCCGAGGCGCTGACGTGCGGGCGCGGGAAAGACGCCAGGTGGCCGAAAGGTCTGCTCGCGCTGGCCTACCACGCCGGCATGAAGGAGAATGATCGGAAAACCGGCGTTCCCAAGCGCGAGCTCCACCAGCGAATGTGGAGCGACGGCAGGGTTCCAATCATCTGCGCCACCGTCGCCTTCGGCATGGGCATCAACAAACCCGACGTCCGGTTCGTCTTTCACCACTCCATCCCAAAGTCACTGGAAGGGTACCACCAGGAGAGCGGCCGCGCGGGTCGCGACGGCGGCAAGAGCTACTGTACCCTCTTTTACCAAGCCGGCGACGCGGTGAAGATGCGGGCGTTGCTGCAAGACTCGGCGAAGGAAACTAGAGCCCCGCCTGAGATTCTGCGGTCCAACCTCGAAGCCATGGCGTACCTCGAGGCGTACTGCACCAACCAGACGACGTGCCGCCGTACCTTGCTTCTCGGTCACTTCGACGAGCGGTTCGACGCGGCGAAGTGCAAGGGGATGTGCGACAACTGCCAGGACCGGCAGAGCGGCGCGATGTTCGAGGACAAGGACATGACGGCACCCGCGTTGGCCGTCTGCCAGGTCATCCACGGCATGGGTTACTCAGGCGGGACGAAGACTGGCGTCTGGGGCGCGTTCAGCGGGTCCAAGGCGAAGGATATCCTTAACAACGGGTACGACCGGCTGCCGGGGTACGGCGTCGGTAAGAAGATGAAAATCACCAAGCCGCTGTTTGAGAACCTCCTCATCAAGATCATCGCCGACGGGTTCGTCCAGGAGAGAACCACGCGTAACAACGGACCGTTCGGCGGATCCGTCACGCACCTCCACGCGGACCAACGAAGGCTGAACGACATCCAAGGCGGCCGGACGCGTGTGGTGATGCAGACGAAGCTGACCAAGGCTCAGGCGGATCAGCGGCGGGGCGAGTCGAGGGAGGCGGCGGCGAGCCGAGGGGAGTTGCCGACGGCGCCCGCTAACCCGGCTAAACGGACGCCGGCGCAACAACGAACACAAGCGCCCCGCGACATCGACGCGATGGACGATTTCATCTACCCCGCGTCGACCCCCGCGCACAACGCCGCGGGCGCTGGAATCGACGGCAACAACAACGAGGTGGTTCTCATGGACACCACGCCCGTGGCTGAAGAGGCTGAGATGTCCAAGGAGATGGGTATTCGATACGACGCCTTGTTCGAGGCTTTGTTCACGATGCGCGACGAGTTGGCGGAGCAAAGGTCGAAGCGCGACGGCAAGTCCGTGCGAAACTACATGGTCTGCAGCGAGACGTGCCTGCAGGCCCTCGCGCGAGCGGCCGCTGGAGGAGGCTGCGCGACCCTGGAGGAGGTTAAGAAATTGACGACGTTTACGGATGCGGCTTGGAACGTGTTCATCCGGCAGCACCACCAGAAGATCTGGGCCACGATGGTCAAGACGCGGCGGGTGCTGGACAACCCGGAGCTCATGGCGGACATCGGCGCGGCGTCGGCGAACTTCGAGGCGTTCGAGTACGTCGCCACGCAGCAGCGGGATGGGCCCGGGGCGGGGGTAAAAAGAAGTCAAAGCGACTTGGATCAGGATCCTTCGCCCACCTGGCAAAAGGCGAAGAGGTGAACGCCGACACGATCCAAGACGCGACGTCGTTCATCATCATTAGACTACGTTAATTAGCTACACGTTTAGATACGATGCTACGCATTCATCCGTTCGTTCGTTCAGTTCGTCATCGAATTCCGTTCACCATCGGCTCGCGCGGCCGGCGGTGAAGGTGTACCCGTCAGACTCGAACTGCATAATCTCAGCCCGCGCGATTAGCAAGTCGCAGTCACCGAGTTCCGCGTTTGTCACCCCCGCGTCCACGCACATCTCCTTCCCCTTGATCCGGTACGTCAGGCCCGATACTATCGGGACCCTCTCGCTCGCGCCCGCCACGACGCCGCGGACAACCTGCCAGCGCACCGGCCCCGGTCCGACGGGGCGCCCGAATCCGTCGACGAGCCCGAGTTTCACCGCCAGATTTTTGGTTACCAGCGTCCCGCCCCCGTTGCCGGTGTCCAGACACGCACGCGCGGAGTACCACCCGCCGGTCACGTCGAGGCACTCCGCCGTCTCGTCCGTGCCGATGTTCATGTCGTGGCGTGACTGTCCAGGTGGTGGGATGTAGGCGCCGGGGGGATTCAGCAGAGGGTTGACGCCGCCGCCGATCGCGCCGGGAGCGCCGGAAACGATCTGGCCCCCGCGGACGTACCCACCGCTGCCGGTGCCCCCGGCGCCGCCTCCGAACGACGCGATGTGCGCCTCGTACTGCGCGCGTCGCTTCGCCGCCGCCGCCGCCAGATCCGCGCGCGTGGGTTCCTTGGGGGGGATCACCTCGACTTCGTCCGGGGAGTTGTTTTCCTTGTCACCGTTCCTCGAAGCCCCCTTCTCCTCCTTCATCACCTCGACCGAGTCCTCGTCGCTGTCGCAGAGGTCGATCACCCCGTCGTCATCCTTCGCCTTCGCCTTCGCCTTCGCATTCGCCGCGGCTGCGCGCGACTCCTCGCGTTCCCGCCGACGCCGCTCGGTCTCGGCTTCCTCGATCTTCGCGCGCTGATGTTCCTCGTGAGCTCGAAGCGCGCTGAGGTCCTCGACGTCTCGCTGCGCCGTGGTCCACGAGTTGCGGATGTCGTCGGTGTTGACCTCCTGGCCCCTGAGGTCGTCGGGGTGGTTGCCGGCGGCGCGTGACCACGGGTCGCGCGCGGGAGACGCCGCGAGTTTCCTACTCGAGAGAGAGGGGAGAGAGGGTCAGGCGAATCTTGTGAATATGGGCACCCCAGATCTGGTGAAGTTGACTGCGCGTATCGGGGGGATGAACTCACCTCGCGCCTCCTTTGAATGCCTTGAATTCTCCGGTGTCCTCGCGCTTGGCGCGTTTGGCTCCGCCGCGGCCGCCGGCTCCCCCTCGGCCGCCAGCTCCCCCTCGGCCGCCAGCTCCCCCTCCCGCCCCCGCGACTGGTGCGGGAGCAGGACAATCTTGGCTCCAGTGGCCCTTCTCTCCGCAGCGATTGCACGTGTCATTGGACCTGTCCCGCTTCGCGCCTCGACCCCGGCCGCCCCGGCCGCCTCGCGACTTCTTGAGGTCCGCGAGGGTCATGCTTCCGGGAGCCATGGCGCCCCCAAGAGTGACCTGTCACCGAGGACTTTCGAAAAACAAAACACCGACGTGGCCAAATATTTTATCCGAGCCGGCGAGCGGTCACTACGAACGACGCGCGCTCACGTCACGTCACAAATGATGCACGCCATCGCGTCCACCCGCGCGGTCGGAGCGCCGCGCCGTGTGCGCGAGCCCCGGGCCGGCTCCGACCGCGCGCGTCGGTTCAACCGACGCGCCACCATCGCGAGATGCGCCCCTCCCTCGTCCACCGCCGACGTACCCTCGGAGCGCTTCGGATCGCTCGTGAAGGAGACCTTGCGCGAGATGGAGACCGACGAGGAGTTCCAGACGGCGCGTCGCCGGCTCAAAGAAGAGGGCCAGGCGGCGCTCACCAAGGAGGAACGCGCGCGAAGGAGGCGCGCGCTCGACGGCCTCGACGTCCCTCACTTCGACGAGTTCATCGTCCAGAACGGCGCCGACCCGCTCGTCCGGAAACCCACGACCATCCTCCAGGTCAACATCGGCCTGTACTGCAACCAGGCGTGCTCGCACTGCCACGTCGAGTCCTCTCCACTGCGCACCAGCGAGGTCATGTCCAAAGAAGTCGCGGACCGCATCGTCGAGCTCATCGACGCCGCGGACGGCTCCATCGGAACTCTGGACATCACCGGCGGAGCGCCCGAGCTCATGGAACAGTTCCGACCCTTAGTCATCGCCGCACGCGCGCGAGGCGTGGACGTCATCGACAGGTGCAACCTCACCGTGCTCTACGAACCCGGCCAGGAAGACCTACCGCAGTTCCTAGCGGAGAACGGAGTACAAGTGGTGGCGTCGCTGCCGTGCTACTCGGAAAGTAACACGGACGCGCAGCGAGGCCGAGGGGTTTTCCAGCGGTCCATCCAGGCGCTGAAGGACCTCAACTCAGTGGGATACGGCGTCGAGGGGACCGGCCTGACGCTGGACCTGATGTATAACCCGGGCGGCGCGTTCTTACCCCCGGCGCAGGCGAACCTGGAGGCGGCGTACCGGTCCGAGCTCGGCGATACTTACGGGATTGACTTCACGCGTCTCATCACTCTGACCAACATGCCCATCAAGCGGTTCGCGGATGAACTGCACAAGACGAGCAAGACGGAGGAGTACATGAAGCTGCTCATCGAAAACTTCAACCCGGCGGCGGCGAACGGGGTGATGTGCAGGGACCTCGTGAGCGTGAGCTGGGACGGGAAAATGTACGATTGCGACTTTAACCAGCAGCTCGATCTGCCGATGCCGCGGGAGAAGGGCGACGGGGGGGACGGGCCGCTGACGGTGTTCGACGTGGACGCGCTCTCGCGACTGACGGGGCGACGGCTCGCGGTGGATAACCACTGCTTCGGGTGCACGGCGGGCGCGGGATCCTCCTGCTCGGGCGCCACGGCGTGAGTTAGACGATTGTCAACCGTTCGATTCGATGTATTTTACAGAAAAAAATGCCACCCCTCTCATCACTTCTTTCCCTTCTTCCCCTTGGGCTCGGGCTCGACGGGCTTGACCTCAAGGTGCGTCACCCACGACATGTACGTGTTCCACATCAGCGCGATGACGTTCGCCGCGCCCACCTGCAGGTTCACGGGTACGAACCTAAAGTTCAAAAACTGAAACGGCACCCAAACCTTCCAGTTGGCAACCACCGTCTGCGACCAGTCCTGCTTCAGCTTGGGCACCACCGCGGACGCGTTGCCTTCGACGGTGAACAGCGAGGCGATGAACACCGCGAGGAACGTCGGCGCGAAGACCAGCTGGTCCAGCGCCAGACTCACCGTCGCCGCCGCGGAGCCGACGGCGCCCGTGGCGAGTACAATCTTGTTGAGGTTGGCGTACCAGAAGTGGAGGCACGGGCCGACGAGCGCGGCGCCGAGGAAGGTGAAGACCCCGGCGCGCTTCCAGTCGCATCCCTTGTTCGCGGCGTCCTCGAACATGAACTGCGCGAAGAGGTCGCCGGCGGCGTTGAGGATGCCGGATGTCACGCACTTGGTCAGCATGGGGTTCTTCTCGAGGGACGTGAGGTAGAGGACCCAGAGCCCCCCACCGCCGCCGCCGGAGGAGGATGACGCGCCGGAATCGCCACCACCGCCTCCGGATCCGCCGGAGCCCCCGGCCGCGCCGCCGCCGCCGCCTCCTCCCTCGGCGGCTCGCGCGACGCCCCTTCGTGCCTGGGCGTTGTCTCCCGATGAGGGTCCCTTCAAGTGACGCGCGGGGGCCCAGACGCCGCGGATGGAGGCGGCGTCCGCGCGGACACGGTCACCGACGCGGTTCGCGGACCGCCTGATCGACGAGTCGCCGCCGGCGGCGCACCGAGCGGGTCGCGCGCGGCTCGCCACCGCCATCGCGGACCTCCCGCGGGCGCCGACGGATGATGTGACCCTCATCGCCGTGGCTCGCGTCGTGACCGCCCACATCTTCCCGGTGTGGTTTCCACGCGCGGATGAGGACGCACCCTGTGTCGTGGGTTGGAGCGGGAACGCCGACGAGCCCGAAGGACCCACGCGTAGGTATGTGTAGGTGTGCGCAGACCTCGCGGCGATGTCGAACCGTCGTTTGAAAATCTCGCCTGTTTTTTGGAAATGTCCGACCTCGCAACCGACCTCCAACTCGTCAACACGTCCTCGCTCGCGGCTCCCACGACGCTCACATCGAAGGTCGCGACACGTTCGCACACCAAACGAAGACCACACAATGTCGGGCGGACCTTACGGAGGCGGCAGCTCGCTCGCCACGGTGCGTCCCCAGCCCCGACCCGCCCGATCCCGCCCACCCATCCGCGCGCCCCACATAAAAATATCGTGATCATCGCGACTGACCCAGCTCCCCGTTCCCCTTCCTTTCTCTTCGTTCAGTTCATGCGCGTGGGCGCCGTGGCGGTCGGTCTCGGTTACGGGGCGGTGATGGGCATGTTCTCCGGACTGGTGCGTTCACGATCCATCGCCTCATCACTCCCATGGCTCACCCGTTCGGCTCAGCGCTGAAGCCCCGAACGGGTGATAAAATAGGGTTACCCGAGTCCCTCCCACGCAAAGCCACGACTCACCTCTCTCACCTCCCACCCACCCCGCCCGCAGTTCAAATAAACAACACGGCGATACGCCACCGCGGGAGCCACGACGACCGCGGCGTCGGCAGACTACAGTAGACACCTAGCATCGATCGATGATGAAATAATCCATGTGTATTTTTGCAAAAAAATCGTCGCGAGCTACTCGTAAGGCGGGTTCGGGTCTTCCCACTCTGTACAAATGTTTACCCGGCGAGGTCCTCCATGCACGTCATCCACCGCTCCAGCGGAACCTTCCCCGCGGACTCCGCGCCCGTCCCACCGCCGTGTCGCGCCATCTCCAGCAGCATGAACAGCCGCTTGATCGGAGTCTCGTGGTCCAACATGGCGACGGCGGGATCCAGCTCGTGCGGTTCAAACGCGCCAAGCTGCGACAGCACAACCTTCGCGTCCGTCTGCGTCAACAGCGGGCAGTGCAGCGAGACGTTGAACGTCGCGGTGAGGCCCATGTCCTCGAACACGTGCGGCAGCGAGGTGGTCCCGATGACCAACAGCTTCCGCCCCTCTGGGGGCTGGCGCTTCAGCAAGATGAGCAGCGCCTGCAGCACCACGTTGCTGAACCTCGGGCCGATCGCGACGTAGTCCAGCAGCCGCTCGATGTCGTCCAGCACGATGAGCGACAGCGGGCTTTTGTACGCGTCCTCGAACACCTTCGCCAGCGCCTGGCACTTGCCCATCTCCGACATGCCCACCATGTTATCGGCGCTGACCAATTTCATAAACGGATACTGCGCGCCGATGGCCAACGTCGCCGCCAGCGCCGTCTTACCACTCCCCGCCGCGCCCTCCAACACGCACGTCAACATCGGGGTCTTATCACTGACCCGCACTTGCTCCACGAGAGCTCTGCAGGTGTGGTGCAGCTTCTCGAAACGTTCGCCGGGTGAGATGACACCGTTGAGTCGGCACCGCTCAAACGTCTCGGTGCTCGCGCCAAACGCGGGTACAACCTCGACGAGCGCGCGTTCAAAGTCGTCCATCTCCACCCGGACGTTGTCCTCGTCGATCTCCATGGACGACAGGTTCTGGAAGTCAATCTGCCGAGCGAGGGCGAAGGACACGGCGGACTTGACCAGACCCTCGATCTCGGCGCCGCTGAAGTTTTTGGTCCGCCGCGCCAGCTCGGCGACGTCGACGTCCCGACCCAGAAACTCGTTCTCGCTCATCTTGCTGCTGTGAATCTTGAGTATCTGGTGCCGCCCCGCTTCGTCAGGGAGGCCGATCTCGATGTGCACCTCCAGTCGCCCGGGGCGTAGGATCGCCTCGTCCAGCATGTCCTTCCTGTTTGTCATGCCGATGAGCAAGATGTTGTTGAGCGCGTCGACGCCGTCAATCTTGGTGAGGAGCTGGTTGACTATGGAGTCGTGGACGCCGGTGCCCGAGTTGACGCTGCCGCGGCTCTTGCACACGGCGTCGATCTCGTCGAAGATGATGATGTGGAGGTCGCTGTCGTCCCCGCGGCTCTTTTGCTCCGCCTCGGCGTCGGCGAAGAGCGCCCGTATGTTCTCCTCGCTCTGCCCCACGTACTTGCTCATCACCTCGGGGCCGTTGACAATCTTGGGCTCTTTCCCGTTTAGCATCTTGCCAATCTGCCGTGCGATCAAAGTCTTACCGGTACCGGGCGGGCCGTGCAGCAGCATACCCTTGACGTGCTTGATACCCAGTCGTTGCACTACGCTCTGGGGAAACACCCGGGATGAAAACGCTCGTCGGAAGATGTCTTCGAACTGCGTGTCCAGCCCGCCGATGCCGAGCTTCTCGAACGAGAATTCCTTCGCCTTGAACAGGCTGCTGTTGACGGTGGTCACCTTCTGGTTGGTGATCTTGATGGCGCTGTTGTGCGCCGCCTCGAAGATCAGGCCGGTGTCGGGGATCATGCAGCCGCGGGAGTTGCGAACTCCGTCGGGTGAGTTCTCCACGAGCATGGAGTTGACGGTGATGAGGAAGTTGTTGCCGCAGTACTCCACGGCGGCTTTCTGCCCGACGGTGAAAACCTGGCTGACGAACGCGCGCTTGATGCTCTCCGCCATCTTCACCGCGTCCACCTGTTCGGATACGAACGAATTGGGGAACGGGACGGTCGGTCGTGGATGGGTTTTAAAGGGACTGCGTGTGGTGGGTGGTGAAGGGATGAAGAGTTGAGTTCGCACCTGCTCGTGCCTTCCCGCGGCGTTGAGATCTGTCGCGGTCCTGAGCTTGGTGAACTCAAGCTCGAGGGTCATGCCCGCGGCGTTGAACTGTGTGGTGGGCGGGGTGAACGGCTCCACCCGCACGGTGTCCCCGGTGGACACGCGGAGGAGCTTGCGCTGCACGCCGTTCAGCGCGATCTGCCCGGCCTCCACCTCGGGGTGGGGCCGCGTGAAGAGCACCAGATCGCCGAGCTCGGCGTAAGGCACGAAGTCGGAGTCGGAGGGGCTGACGAACGCGGCGTTGGTGAGCGCCAGCTCCTGGCTCGGGCAGTTCGCGACCCGCAGCATCGCCATCGTGGGTGGTGTGCCGCTCGAGCGCCTCTCGTCCGCACTGCACTCTGAGTGAGTTTAATTCGTCGCTTGTTGCCTCGGTCTCAACGGGAGGTGCCTTTTCGTTTATTACATTCCTTTTCCCGAGCGGCTTTCCAGGTGCCCTTTTCCGGCTGTATGTGTTTTTAGTGAGGACGCTTTATTTGTTAACCGCTATTAATCCAATCCATAACACGCAAACAGATAGACGAAGGTGGACCAAAACCAAAATTGGCAAAACAATTTCACCCCAATCCGCTCCCCCTGATTTTGTGGCTCCGACGAGCGTGAAGAATCTCTGATTGGCTCAAGAAACGCCTTCTGGTTGGTCGAGGATCTCACCGAAAAGTGCCCCGGTGGAGGCGACGAAACCGTTCTGGTGCCAACCGCGCGCCCGCATTACACGTCCCACGGCGTCCCGCGACGCTTCAGAGTAGCCTTAGCACGTTCGAGTGAGATGATCGCGGAGACGATCATGCACAACACCTCCGTTCACGCCGGCGCGGCATCCCGCTCCGCGCTGGCGCAGCAGTCCGCCGGAAGGTGCGTTTCGGCTTGATGAACCTTCTCATCCCCGCTCTGTGGCGCTTTTTGAGTGTCGGCGACGAGCGCCGATGGCCCGCGCGACGCGTGCCCCACCTCGAATTCGATCTGACCGCGTCGCATCCACCCCATGCATATCACGCAGGGCCCAGCCGCGGGCGTACCGCACCAGGAGCAGCACCGGCGCCTCCAAGGTTCGTCCCGCTCCCGAACACTTCGCTTTTCGTCATCGACGGTGTGGCGTGTCCTGTGCCAGCGGTTGCCACCTCAGCATCCGCCGCCGGACGTCCCCCGACCCGCCTCATCCCCGTCTTCCGCGATGCCAAATTCGATGGATCCGACGTACGAGCGGCGCGGGCGGGGCCACAACGCCGGCGCGATGGACCGAATCGCGCCGCGAGGCATCCCGCGGCGCCCCTCCTGTCGTCGACGACGCACCCGTAATCATCAATCAAATCCACCCCTCGCCTCTTCTAAACAAACGCAACATCTAATAAGATTCCCCCCCTCCCTCCGTCCACCACCACCAACAGAAGAGCGACGTGGAGACCGCGCCGATGGACATGGACGTCCAGATGGACCACCGCATGTCCATCAACGAACCGAACGAATCCGAAGACGGGTACATGATGAACCGCCGCTCGTCGCTCTTCGGCGTCTCGGGCGTCGCCGCCGGCCTCGCCACCGTCGTCGCCGGCGCCATCTCGCTCCCGACCGGACCCGCGACCGCCGCCTCGGACCCGGCCAAGGTGGTCGCCGTCCCGTACACCCCGTACCAGGTCACCTCCGACTCCAGCGCCGAGTCCATCGAGATCGCCAAGCAGCTCAAGGCTTCCGGCGCCAGGCTGTACGGCGCGTTTTGGTGCGAAAACTGCAACAAGCAGAAGGAGGTGCTCGGGAAGCAGGCCATGGAGTACGTGGACTACGTCGAGTGCTTTCCCAACGGCGTGTACCAGAACTCGCCTGGGCACGATGACGTGACCAAGCCGGATGGCGTCTGCACCGGGTACACGAGCGCGTGGCCGCTGTGGGTGGTGCCCAAGCAGGACGGCGAGCCCGGGGATGAGATTGGCATCCAAGGGCAGATCAAAAAGCCGAAGGAGCTGCAGAGGCTCGTGAAGGAGGCGACGGGTGAGAAGTTCGACAAAGTGAAGTACCTCACCACGGGCTCGGACGGCTACGACCAGAGCCAGGGCGTGGAGTCCAAGTAAGGAGGGTTCCACCGAGGCTATAACACAAGGGGCATGGGGGGGTTTATTATGCTATTTTGAATATAACATGAAATTTGTACTACGACTCGTCACAGCATCCTGGAGAGCTGACGCTCGACGGTGGGGCTCTGCATCAGCAACTCGCTCGCGCTCTGCGCCCCGAGCGCGGCGAGCTTCTTGTACAGGTCTCCGACGAGCTCGCCGCGCTGGTTGGTACCCTCCGAGGGCGTCGGGCTCGTCGCGCCTTCGATCGAGCCCTTCGCCGGCTTCGGCGTTATCAACGGAGAGAACCGCTCGTCGACTGAGATCAAATCGTCCTCGTCGCCAGTCAAATCCGACGCTTCCCTTTCAATCTCATCCCCCGATGAATCACCCTCCGTCGCTTCACCCTCCGAGCGCGTCTCGTGTCCGGGCGTTCCGACGTCCGGGCGTAAAGCCGGGGCGTCCGCGACGGATTCGACGACCGGACCGGGCCCGGAAGCTCTCCGTTTGTCCGCCAAATTCGCTCGAGTCGAGTCCATGTCCGCGTACGCCGCTTCCCAGTCAACCCGCGGCTTCCCTTTCGGACTCGCGAGTGGAGCTGTGGCGGCCGGCCTGGGCTCGATGGGAGAATCATCGGGCTGGTCATGAACGGTGTCGCCGGCGGTACCTTGAAGGGGCGAGTCCGGGTTCTCTGACACGATGGCGGAGTGCAGCTCCTTCCTGAGCTCCGCGATCATCTTCTCCTGGTTCTCGATCAACCGCGCGGTGGACGACGCGTGCCTCTGCATCAGCTCGATCGTGGCGCGCGTGCCGATGGACTTACCGGCGTTGAGGACGTTGGCGAGGTCGTCGTTCTCGTCGAATGCGCCCGACTCGGAAGACGAGTACCCGTCGGTACGAGAGTCATCGGACGACACCGCGACCCGCCGGCCGCGCCTGGGCATGGACGGGGGCGCCATCGGGGTGTTCTGCCACCGCGTCATCGCCGCGGCGCCCACCTGCGACCGCAGACCCGCGAGCTCACCCTTCAGCTCCGCCTCTCGCTCGGCCCACCCGATTTTTAAACGAGCCACGTCCTCCCGCGCGTCTCTCAGTTCCTTAGCCGCCTTCTCCGCGCGAGCCTCCGCGAGCGACGCCTCGCGTCGCGCGGCGGCCACCTCCGCGGGCCCGACGTCACCGGCGCACTCGTCGAGTTGCTTTCGCAGGCGACGAGTCTCGTGCTCGTGCTCGGTTCTCATGTCGTGAACGACTCGTTCCGCCTCGAGTTTCGCCTCGGCGTTTTCGCGGTACTTGGCCTCGGCGACCGCGGCGCGCGACTCCGCCGCCGCGATCGCGGCCGCGGCGTCGGCGTCCGCGCGTTCCCTCGCGAGCTTCGCGGTGGTGACCTCATCGGACCGGAACTTAGCCTCGGCGGCGTGCAGCTTCGTCTCCGACGTCGTCGCTCGTTCCTCGGCGGAAATTCGGTGTTCGGTTTCCGCCGCGAGGCGCTTAGCGGAAGCCTCGTACGCCTCGCGAGCCTCCGCCGCGTCCACCCGTGACTTCTTCTCCGATGCCACCAGGCGCTCCATCTGCGTATGGAGCCGGGCAGCCTCCTGCTCGTACTCGCGCGTGGTGTGCGCGACGTCCTCGGCAGCCTTGGCGGTTTCCGCATCCGCCGACGCCACCGCGGCGGCGGCTCGAGTCGAAGCCTCCCGCATCTCTCGCTCCGCCGCCTCCGCGCGGGCCAAGGCGCCGTCGAGCGCGCCGCGCGCGTCGTCGCGTTCCTCCTGCGCGCGCTCGGCGGCGGCGACGGCGGCGTCCGCGGCGGCGGCGGCACGGATCGCAACCTCCCGTTCCTCCCTCAGCTCGGCGTCGGACGAAGCCAGCGCGTCCTTCGCCTCCGCCTCCGCGGCTCGCCTGCGCTCAGCCTCGCGCTCCGCCGCGTCGGACGCGCGCTCCGCTCGCGCCGTTTCATCTTCCGCGCGACGCTTCGCGCGCTCGGCGAGCGATCTTGAGGCTTCAGCCTCGGCGACCGCGGCGTCGCGTTCGCCCTCCGCGGCGATCCGTCGGGTTTCGGCTTCGGAGAGGCACCGCCGAGCGTCAGCCTCGGCGGCGTGCGCGGCGGCGACGCGGGCGATGGTGTCAGCCTCGAGCTCCCGCCGCGCCGCCGCGGACTGCGCGCAATCGCCCATGAGCCGTTCTCGGCTCGCCTCGGCGGCGTCCGCGCGTTCGTTCGCCGCGGATGCGTCCCTGAGCGCCGACCGCAAGTCAGCCTCCACCCCGGCGAATTCCCGCCTTAGCGTCCGTAGCGACTCCTCCTTTTCCTCGATGGCGGCGCGGAGCGACGGGATCTCGGCGCGGGCGGCGTCGAAGGCCACCTCGATGGCAGCCTTCTCGCCAGTCTCCCGGCCCAACGCGACCTCCGCGTCCGCCGCTCGGCGAAGCGCGGCTCCGAGTTCGGCTTGAATCTTACGAGTCGTTCCCTTCGCGTCCTCTGTGTCCGCCGCCGCCTTCGCCGACGCCATCTCCGCGTTCTCGCGGTGGCCGCGGTGCGCCTCGCACTCCGCCTCCTTGGCGTCCAAACGTTTAAGCAGCTCGGTCTCGCGCGCGGCGGCTTCGGCGCGAAGCGTTGACTCGCGGCGGGTCATCTCCTCGGTGGTTTCCGCCTCGCGCGTCGCCATCCGCCGACGGAGCTCCTCGCGAGTCTCCGACAGCTCGCGCGTCAATCCACGCACTCGTTCCTCGCGTTCCTTGTCGACGTCCTCGAGCGCCAACGCGTGAGACGCCTCGGCGTCGGCGAGGTTACGCGCGAGCCGGGACGCCTCCGTCCTAGCGGCGTCCGCGGCGGCGTTTGACGCGTCCCTCGCGGCGGAGACGGCGCCGAATTCCGATCGAAGCGTCTCGCACTCTCGCGCGGAAGCCTCCGCCTGCGCCCTCGCCGCCGCCGCCGCGTCCTCACCGCGTTGAACCGCCGCCGCATTAAGCGTCCGCTGCTTCTCCACGACGGTTCGCATCTCCGCGAGCTCATTCGCTAACCGTTCGCGTTCCCCGTCGGCGTCGAGCGCGGCGGCTTGAAACGTCTCTGACATCTTCTGTAAATCCCTGTATTGCGCCGTCGCCGCCGCGGCGTCGCTGACCATCCTCGCGTGGTCCCGCTCCAGTTCACGGAGCCGCTCGGCGAGCCCCGCCGCGCGCTCGCGCTCCGCGTCGGCGCCGATGGACGCGTCAATTCCCCGCACTTTGTCCTCGACGTCGCGATCGGAATTGTCCCGATGCAAAGCGTCGAGCCTCAGCGACGCAACCTCGAGCTGCGCCGCCATGATATCCGCCTGCCGCGAGAGCGTGCGCAGCTCGCGATCCGCGGCGTCCGCGCGGCGAGTCTCGGCGTCGCACGCGTCCAGCGCGGCGCGTTCACGCTCCGAGGATTCGCGCGTTCGAGCCGCCGCGTCTTTGGACGCGAGTCGCGCCGTCTCCGCGTCTCTTCGCATGGCGTCGACGTCGAGGTCCAATTTGGCGTTCTGCTCATCCTGTCGCCACCGCTCGTCCTCGAGCTGCGCGAGCTGCACGTCCCTGTCCGCGATGAGGGATTCGAGCTCGGCGACGCGGCGCGCCAGGGACGATACCGCGGCGTCGTCGGATTGCGGTTTAACCGATTCACCGGGTCCGAGTGGAGGCGCCCCTTCCGATTCGATCCGGATGGGCGTTGCCTTTCGCCCCGAATTCTCTCGCGGCGGCACCGGCCCTTCGTGTCCACGCTGACCGGTACGGATCGGGAACAGCTCGTTCACGCCTCTGAGTAAGTTCGCACCCGCCGCCGCGGCCGCCGCGACGGCACGTCGCGGGGATTCATACGGGGACCCGGTCTCGTCCTCGTTTTCGTCTGGCTCCCCCGATTTACTCCCCCCCGATTTACTTCCCAACGCGGACACCCCGAGGTCGTACACGCGCGCCCCCACGAGCGACCTGACCTGCGTCTCAGCCTCCTCCACAGATCGCTGGTCCTCGCGTCTGCGCCAGTCGTGCGTCGCGCGCCACGCCTCGTACCCGCCCGCCTGCTCAACCTCCTTCGCGCGTCTCAGCGGCGAGTCGGAGTCGACTCTCAATTGATGACTCGGCGATTGAATCCTCGAATTCCCCGCGCGTCTCTCCGCGTCAAACTCGGCGAACATCCGCTCCTGCACAGCCTTGGCGGCTCGCGCGCGTTCGGTATCCGGGCGCTCGCGCGTCGGCGACGTCACCGGGGATAACGCGCCCAGTTTCCCCGGCGACGCGGCGACCGCGGCGGAGGTGTGTCGAACAGACTTGGCCGCCGACGACGCGGTTTGTTTGTCCGCGACTGACACGCGCGGGGATCGAGGCGGTGACCTCGGGGACATCGGCGGGGAGTTTACCGGTGAGGATGCAGCCTCGTCCAGCCTGAACGCGAACGGCCCGCCGGATGCCGTGTGTGTCGTTGGGTTCATCGAGGTTCGCGGGGAGGTTCGGGGTGACCGGCGGGGCGAAGCCGGCGGTGATGACATGGAGAGGTCCGATGGGGTGACGCTCGAGCTCGGCGAGCGCGGGGACCTCGGGGGTGACGGCGCGGGGGACATCGCGGGCGACCTCGCCGGGGAAGCCGCCGGGGCACTCGATCTCGCGGGTGATTTGGCGACCGGGGATTTAGCGACGGAATGCGTCGTCGGCCGAGTCCCCGATGATGATGATGCCCGCCCTTTGGCGTACTGCGTTTGTCGCTCGACGAGGGAGACCCTGCGCTTGGGGGTGGTGTTGGCGCCCCACGCGGGCTTGGGGGTCGTCCTCGGCTTGGGCGCGGGCGCGGGATCGTACGGCGAGCGCGCACCCGAGGACGAGGGCGGCGGCGGGGTGGTGTTGAGCTCCGCGCTTCGCCTCGCGGGCGACGCGGGGGCGCCGTGGAATCGGGACGCGCCGGTCCCTACGGTTCCTCTCGCCGGTGCCGGTCGAGGCGCGGAGCCGGGCGGGGGTTTCGCCTTCGCCCGCGCGCTCCGCGTCTTCAGGCCGTCCGAGGACATCCCAAACGTGGACGACGTCGGCATCCTGGCCCCTCCGACCGCGCGACGCCTCTCGTCAGTGTGCGCCTCACCTCGGCTGCTCCAACAATTTCAAAGTAAACGTCTCAAAACTGAAGCGAGGGAAAAAGTGGCCCGCCCCGCACTCGTGTCTCGCCCGGGCACGATGTCCACGTCTTGTACATTCGCGACGCCCACCCGCCTGGCCGCACCCGGTCTCGGTACCTCGCGGCCGCGTCGCCCTCAGGTGTCGTCAGCCGCGGCGTCGTCTTCCTCCTCGGCGGCCACCACCGCGTGGCTCGCGCTCGAGCGATGTACGCGTGGGACGGAGAAGGGCCTTCGATGCGATGAGACGCAGAGGGCGACGATCGAGGAGGCGATAGCGGGGCTAGAGGCGCTCAACCCGAGCGTAGCGCCCTCGGACAGTGAAGCCCTGGAGGGCGTTTGGGAGGTCACCTACAGCAACGCGCCTCCCCCGTCGAACGGAAGCCTCGGCCCGTTCAAGGGCACGGCGTATCAGGACATCGACCTCGCGGAGGGCACTTACGTCAACAGGTTACGCGCGGGGAAGGACGATTGGCTCGGCGCGAGGCTGCGCGCGGACTGGACACGCGTGGACGATACCATCTGGCTCGTCACGTTCAGGGACGTCACCGTGAGCGTCCTCGGGTTCGACCTGTTCACCAAGTCCTTCACGGATACGACGCGAGTCTGGGAACACACGTACGTGGATGATGACTATAGGGTGGTTCGTGCGGCGAGGACGATGGAGGGTCTGAGGCGGGAGGGCGCGCGAGGGAGGACAGCCGTCGCCGGGGATGACGACGACTGCGTATTCACGATGAAAAGAGTTTAGCGTAGCACCTAGCCGGTGCGTGCTCGCGCGCTGACGTAAATCTGACGTGTTCCACGTGTCGCTGCAGAGAATTGTATCAGTGCACTTTAATTAACCGGAGTCGGCCGACACAGAGACGCGCACCCCCGCGGGACGAGCCCACTGCCCCGTGAATTCTGTTCACCCGATCCTTCGAACGCGTCACGAACGACCCCGCGGGTAAAACCGCCGCCGCCGGACCCACGTCGTCCACCCGAGGAGTGAATGTGGTCGCCGCGAAAAGCAACGATGCCGTCCAAGAAAAAGAAGAAGCCCATCCTCGACATCCACGACATCCTCGCGTGGATGAACGTCGAATATGCCGGGGTCGCGGCCGAGGAGGCCGTGCGTACATCTGAGGGGGTCGCCAAGAACACCAACTCGAGCCTCGGGTCCAATGACTACGTCACTTACGGCCTCGAGAACCGCATCGCGGCGAACGGCTGGTTCCCTCTGCTCCTGCTCACGATCATCACCTCGGCGGTGCTCTCGGCGGTGGGCGTGCTGTGGTACACGCTGAGCAACGACGCCCCCGACGAGATCTTCGGGCAGAACAGCATAGGAGACAGCGTGTTCTCCGCCCTCCAGCTCATCATCGCCGCCGGGGTCGAGGACATCCCGACCCACAACGGCTTGCGATTCGTCTTTGTCTTTGAGATTCTCTTCGGCCTCGTCGTGTTCGCGGTGCTCGTCGGCTTCATCACCGACGCCATCGCGCAGTTCATGGCTAACCTCGCCGCCGGACGGAGCAAGGTGGCGGCGCACGGGCACACGCTGATCCTCGGCTGGAACGAAGCCACGCTTCGGGTCGTGGTGCAGATATCGTTCCTGCGAAGGCAGTACCAGATGCTAAACGAGTCCAAGTGGCTCGGCCTGCTCTACTTTTTCCCCTGGCTGACTCCCTTGTGCGGGTTGCTGGGAATGCTCGAGCGGCCGTCCACGTCCCTCGCGGTCAGCGACATCGTCATCATGGACGATGGCATCACGAAGGACGAGATGCACGTCAAGCTGGCGCAGGTCCTCGCCGAGCGCGGCATCAACCCAAAGCGCACCAGACTCGGCCGCAACATCATCTGCCGCGTGGGTAACCCTACCAACGTCAACGACTTGATTCGCGTGGGCGCGCACAGGGCCTCCGCGATCCTCGTCATGATGACCGAGCGGGACACCAAGGAAGAAGACGAGAGCGACGGGCGAATTCACAACGGCGCCACCCTCCGGACCACGCTCGCGCTCAGACACGTTCTCTTCACCAACCCGTACTCCAAACGCCTGACGGTCATCCCCGGGCTTCGCATCGTTCTCCAGCTCCAGGGACCGAGCGAGTACGTCGACGCCACGTGCTTCAAACACCCCAACGGCGACGACGTGATCATACCCATGGACCTCAGCGCGTTTCTGAACTCGCTCATGTTCAAGTGCGCGGCGCAGCCCGGACTCAGCGCGATGCTGATGAAGATTTTAGATTTCGAGGGAAGCGCCATTCGCCGGAGGCGCGCTAAGAACCTTCGCTCGGGTCCTCGCAACGCGTACGGCGACTGCATCGGGAAAACCTTCGGCACGGTTCGTAAACAGTTTGCCAAAGCCGTGTTCATCGGGATCGTTCGACCGGGCATGCCCGAGCGGCTCATCAAGCGCCGCGGGTTCGGCCTCTGCCCCGACCCGGAGATTGTCATCGAACCCGAGGATCTTCTCATCTTCATCGGCCCCAAATCGAGCCCCGTGCACTCGCACTCGATGCTGAGCACCTTCGAGGGCTACGTGAAACATGCGACCGGCATTTTGGAGTCCCACGCTGAGATAAGGGAGAGACACGAGGCTCTCGGCGTGAGCACCTCGAAGCGCCTCGGCAACGTGCTCGTGTGCGGATGGCGCGACGTCTGGAACAACTTCCCCGAGCGACTCCACGCGCGAATCGAGGAGGTCGTGCGTCAGCGCCTGCCCGGCAGCGCGATCACGTTCGTCAACGCGGTACCCGCGGACCGGTTCAAGGAGATGATGGTTGAAAACGACATGGTCGCGGACAAAAACGTGGACGAGAGCGGGAACCAAGTCGCGATCTACGGCTTCAAGCCCGGCTCGCCTAACCACGGCGTGACGCTCAGGCACATCGAGGGCGACGCCGCGCAGACGTCCGTGCTCTCGCCGGTGATGATGACGAACACCATACACACCGCCGTGGTGCTCGGCACGCAGACCAGCGTGCGGCTGGGCGCGCACCACAGGGACACCCGCGTCCTCAACATCTTGCTCCTGCTCCGTAAGCTCTGGTCCAACAAGCGCGAAGGCGTTCCGATGCACATCGTCGGCGAAAACAGCGAGGACATGACCGCGAAGCTCGCGCTCGCGCCCAAACGCGTCGGTAAGGTGCGTACGGCACCCGACTTCGTCAACAGCCAGGCGGTCAGCGCGAGGACGCTGGTGCAGACCCTGGCGTACCCTCTGATCCAACCCGCCATCAAGGAACTCTTCGAGGTCTCCGCGGACCACTCCGCCGACATCGTCACCGTCGGAGCGTCCGAGTACGTCCCGATGGACACCCCGCTGAAGTACGGCGTGGTGCGCGCTCTCGTGCTGCAAGCCGCGGGGGAGCGGAGCATATGCATCGGCGTGCTGTGGCAGGACGGCACGTCGCGGCTGCTGGTGCCGCACGACGACGAGGTGACGTTCACCGGCCAGGACCGACTGGTCATACTGAGAAGAATCACAAAGGGCTCGGACATCAAGAACAGGACCGAGGCCGCGATACTGCTCACGCGCGAGTGGAGGAAAAAGATTCGCCTCAGAAAGCTGGAGGCCAAGGCCACCAAGGCGAACGCCGCGTGAGACGGCTGTGTAGTTTCTCTGTTCTGGTCTTACAAAAAAATCGTCTTGTTACAAAAAAAAGATCCGGATGATCGTCATCCGTTCAAAAATCATCCCCCCGCGCCCGCCAGGTTGGTCACGTCCTTCTTACTCGAGCTCCGCCTGAGCCTCGCCTTCTTCCCCGCGACTTCCTCGCCCTTCTTCACGCGCTTGTGAAGCAATCGCTTGATATCCGCGCTCGATATGAAGCCGTCGCCGTCGCCATCCGCCGCTTTCATGAGCCCCTTCGCGACACCCCGCGCGGTGAGCGAGGCGGACACCGGAGGCGCGAGCGACGACCTCCATATCGACGCTCTGTGTTGTACACTCTCGTCCTTCCAGGAGAGCGCCGCCGCCGCCCACCCCACGCCGTTCGCCTTCTCCCTTTGGAGCAGCGTCTCCAGCTCCGCCACGCTCAGCTTTCCGTTCCGGGCGGTATCCGCCCTGTCCACGAAAGCGTCCACGTCAGCATCCACGTCAGCATCCCCGCCCACGACCACGCACCCGCCCACCGTGTCTCCACCCATCTCCGCCAGCTGGTGCGACACCGCGGATTGGATCAGTCGCTCCCAACGAAACTTCCAAAGCGCCTCGTCGAAATCCACGTCGGACGCGAGCGCCTGCGGATGCAAGTCTCCGTACAACGCTCTGGAAAACGTGTGCAGGATGTTCTCGCCCCTGTCGTCGCCGAACATGCCCTCCAAGTCCTCCACCGCGGCGTAGTCCACGAACGCATCGTCATCGGTCCCCTCGAGTAACTCGTCGAACGCGCCCGAGTACCCGTAGGAGAGCGCCATCTCTCGGCCTTTTTTCGTCAGCGCCGAGTTGAGCAAGCCGCCGACGCCGTACGCCGGTAGCATCCGAAGCGATCGGGCGAGTAGCGCCGCGGGTGTGGACACCTTGAGCGCCGCTGTCCTCTGCGCCATCGTGGCCACCGGCGCGTTGACCATGTTCAGCGCGAGCAGGTGCATCGGGGTGCACACCACCTGCGCGAGCGGCGGCGAGATGAGCTGCGCGACGGCCGCCGCCGCGCTCTCGTCTTTGCTCGTACCGCTGGCGACGAGGGCGTTGGACAGGGCGGACGGGAGGAAGAAGGCGCCGCCTATGGTGAGGCAGTCGCGCGCGGCGAAGAGTCCGTACGACGCGAACGGGACCACGAGCGCGGCGCCGTTAGTCACGGGGGCTCCGAACATTCTGGCGAACGCTGCGTCTTTGGCGATGCCGCCGAGCATGTTGGCGCCGGTGGTGGCTGTGAACTTGCCGGCGGCTTTGGAGTTTACGGACGCGTGCGCTCGCTCGCCGACGACGTCACTGAGGTTAGCCGCCGCGTACGTTCCCGCGTAGACGCCGCACACCATCCACAGCGCCGGCTGGCGGAGCGCGGCTCCCGGCTTTCTCACAAACTCCGACACGTTGTCCACGACGCCTCTCCACACGGAGGAGGTCTGCCCCGCGGCCGCCGCGGTGACCGCGCGGTCGACGCACATGAGGAAGGGCGAGACGGACGCGGCCGCGATGCACCCGGCGCCGACTGCGACCGCCGCGTCCGCGGCGGCGGGGACCACGTCGAGCTGGTCGTCGGTCCTCGGCGTGAACGCACCGCCCCCCCCGCCTCCCATGGTGTTTCTATTGTTGACTCCCAAAAGCGACGGCGCGGTGTGACGTCACGCACCGCGCGTATCGTCCGAGGCGCCGTTCGTCTCCGCCGGTATCGAAGCGGAAACTCACCGTCGACACCTCCGAGAAGCGCCCGCGGTCGCCAAAACTCCGGAGACGCGCCCACCACGCGCCCCCCCGAAGTACCGTGCCGTTTGAACAAGCGCGTCATTTGTTGGCACGGGTGACGTTGGCACCGCCAACTGCCAACAGCCACAAACTGCAAAAATGGGTCAAACGAAAACGCGTCTGCGCTTCGCGTCATAGCCAAATATTTAACACTCGGGGCGCTAGTGCTACTACACCCACGCGCGGGCTCTGCGTGTGTTCACCCGACAATGTCTCGATTACAACGGCATCGGAATATCGATACCCCGCCGTCGAGAACCTCTCGACGGCGGATGAGCTATGCAGGGGCGCCCACGTCAGCTGGACAGTCACAAGTCGAGCTCCGAATGATGAATTCAGAGCCGGCGCGTGGCCGTCAGAGCCGGCGGGCGTTGATTAGTAGCGTATTCAACACGGCGGCTCGGCACGTGGGCGATCAACGGCGGTGCGTTGATCGATCCCGCGCGGTGTGTTCGAGCCGCGGAAAAATAATAGTGTCCCGGAAGACGAAGCGTCACGACGTCGCGGATGACCTTTTGGCGTCGCCAAAGGATCCGAGGAATCTCCGCCGTGGAATCCCGATCGAATCCGGCCTTCCCGCCTTCAATCGCCTCGCGTCGAATCGCCCAAGCTTCGTCCCGGACGCGCCGCCTCGGCCGCCCGCGTCGCCTCCCTCACCCGGCGTGAACGCCGACGCGTCACCGGCGCCCGCGTCGTCGCCGCCCGCCCGAGGAACGAACCCGATCATCGATCGCCGAGCCGCGACTCCGATGGACGCGAGCGCCTTTCGGCCCTTACCGTTCGCCAGCTTGTTCGCGTTTGTCCCGCCCCTCTTGCCCAGCCGCGCCTTCACAGCCTTCAAGTCCTCCGCGGACGGCATGAACTTACGCGTCGCCGCGTCCCGCCCCTTCGTGGACAACGTCGTGTTGAGGATGCCGCCGATGCCGTACGCGGGTAGCATCCGAAGTGACCGAGCGATTAAAGCTGGTGGCGTGGACACCTTGAGCGCCGCGATCCTCTGCGCCATCGTGGCGACCGGCGCGTTGACCATGTTCAGCGCGAGCAGGTGCATCGGGGTGCACACCACTTGCATGAGCGGCGGCGAGAGGAGCTGCGCGGCGGCGCCCGCGAGTTGCGGGGCCATCCCGAATTTCTCCACCATGCAATCCTTCGCCGCATCCGGGACGACGAACGCGCCGCCTATGGTGAGGCAGTCACGCGCGGCGAACAGGATGTAGGATCCGGTGGGTACCGCTACCGCGGTGGCTCCCGCGGCGAGGGCGGCGCCGAAGAGCCTGGCGAACGCGGCGTCTTTAAGGATGGACCCGCCCATGTTAACACCGGTGACGACGCCGAACTTGCCCCACTCGGCGATGGGCCCGTCCGTGCCGGTGCGCTCGATGACGACGTCGCTGACGTTCTTGGCGAAGTAGGTGCCTCCGTAGACTCCCGCGACCATCCAGAGCGCGGGGGACGTGAACGCCACCTTGGGGTTCTTGACGAACTCCCCCGCGGCGCCGAAGATCGCGCGCGCGAGCGAGCCCCCCGGGGCGGTGCCCGCGGCTGCTGACACGACCGCGCGGTCGACGCACATGAGGAAGGGCGCGACCGCGACGGACGCGGTGAGGCCCGCGGCCATGGCCACGGAGACATCCGCGACCGCGGGGATCGCGGCCGCCTCGTCCTTGGTCCTCTGCGCCACCCCCATGATGTCCCCCTCGGTGCGCCGACGGATAGATCCCCCGTCGAAATAAAAGTTGTAGAATCAACCCTGATTCTTATCTCCGGGCGGAGTCCTGAGTGCTGCCGCGGCCGGGGTATCGGCCGCGCGCGAACTACGAAACGCGTGTGGACCTTCCTTTCGGTCGCACGCTTCCCTCGCGGCGGTCGCCTCGCGGGGTGGTTAACAGTGATGGGGCCTGTTCTGCGGCTGGTGATGGGGGTATTTCTCCGGCTGACTCAGGCCGTCCTTTCACTTTTCACAGGACGCTCCGAAAAAACCAAAATTTGCCTATGGGCTTTGTGACTTGGAAGTCGCGAATTCCAATTGCGTTACAACGGTCGAATCAACAGACTGGCAGATTGCAGATTGTGTGCTAACTACCATGGGCGGCTCGAACTTCCTTTCAACAGTGCTTTCAACTATCATCTTTCAAGTGGCCAAAACGCGATGAAATTGAAAGCGCTTCGGACGTCCTTGACCCACACTCTTGTTAACCGCGCCAAACGAAACGACCAGCCAGCCATTGTTGTTTGCTCCGACAGCAGAGGGGGGAGACCCAGGTACCAGGGGGGGAGACAGACCAAGTTAAACATGGGCTCTCTCCTCCCCGACGGGTTCCTTCGCGCCGCCCCCGCGGACCTCCTCGACGCGGAGGAGACCCGATACGAGCGCGACCTCAAGACCGCGCTGGAGGAGTCCATGCGGCTCGACGAGGTTGAGCGCGACCCGGACGTCTACCTCGCGGTCCAGGCCATGGCGCGGATGGAGGCCGGGGAGGAGGACACCGATATCGAGGTGGTCGATGAAGACGACGACGACGCGGCGTCGGCGGCGTCGCTCAGGTCCGACATCGAGTCCGCCGTCGCCGTGTTAGCCGACGAACAGGTGAGGTCCGCGGCGAGACTCGCCGAGCTCGAGACGAAACTGAGGCAGTCGTCCTCGTCGCGCTCCTCGACGAAACTGAGGGAAGGGCACGCGGAGGCGTCGGAGGAGGCGGCGATGCTCGCGCGACGGCGCGACCGCCTCGAGCGCGCAGCGTCCGAACTCGACGCCATGGAGGTGGCGCTCAACGGGAGCGACGCCCCGCCGGAGGAACGCAGGGCGTTGAGGGAGATCATCCTACACTCGCTGCTCACCGATCTCGAGAACAGCGGCGAGTCCAACGCAAAGCCAAAGCCGCCTTCAGGACACGACACCAAGGACAAGGCACCGGCGACGGCGACCGGGGGCGGGATAGTGTCCAGACTGCTGGGCCGTAGGAAGATCGCGGTCGTCGAGGACGACGAGGAGTCTACGTTCGCCAATCCGAACGATCTCGGCCGAGCCTCAGGGCTCAGCGACGACTTCTCCGTCCTCGACGACGATCCAAACGACCTCGCGCGGATGAGCGGCATGAGCGAGCTGGCGAGGGCCAGCGGGTCCCTCGGCCTCACGCGCGGGCCACGAGGCGTGGACGAGATGGAACTCTTACTCGGGGATATCAAAAAGATGGCGGCGAAGATGCGGTCGAAAAACCAACGAAGGAATCGCCGACGAGGAGACGAAACGGACGAAGACGTTCGAAGTGAACTGGCGCTCTTCGACGACCTTCGCCACACGCTGCTCGATCGCGATGATACACATAGAAAGCCACCAGACACGACGTCATCGCACGAGTTGACGAGGACGTCATCGGCGCTCGGGAGGCTGGAGCGCGAGCGGAAGGCGTTTGGACCTCTGCTTCGTGATTTAGCCGAGGAGGTCCGCGACGCGCGCCCCGCCGATCCGGAAGCCCTTCGCGAGTTTCTGGATAAAATCGACGAGGTCCTCGCGTCCCTTACCGAGCCGCACGCCATCTTACGCGAGATTCCCGAATGGCCCGGGGCCAAGGTTGACGCCATGCGGGAGCTCCGGGACTTGCAGACGGAGCTTCGAGAGATGGCGGGCGCGATGAACGAGTGGCCGGCGCTCGACCCAAACTCCCGGGCGCTTCGACGAACCGCCAAGGCGTCCGCGGTGATGTGGGCGTGCGACGAGGAGCTGGGTAAGATCGCTCGGGCCATGGACGCGGCGGCGCGGCGGTTGGAGTCCATCACGCGGCGGTTGGAGTCCGACGGTAAACGATTCGCGGCGCACGGGCTATCTTTCGACGAAGCCGACGTCGAAAAAACGAGACACGCGTCGCTCACCTTGGCGGAGCGGCACATGCGATGCGCCTCGCTCGCGGCGGACCGCGCGATGGATGACGGGGACGACGTACACGGGGTTGGGAAAGCGCGGGAGTTACTCGCGGGCGCGGTGAGGTTCGCGTTTCGGTCGCATGAATTAGCGGGGGGGTTCAACGGTGGATGCCGAGACGCTCTCGAGGATGTGAGAAACGCGCTGAATTCGCTCCCCGACCGGCGATGACGCGACCCTATTCTTTTCTTCGTTTTAGTCCATGTGATTAATGCAAACATAATGATCTTTAGTTACTCTCGATGGTGGTACACGTACGTATCGTATCGTCGTTCGTATCGTCGTCGGTTCATTGACCCGAGATGTCGAACCGAGTCGGCTCCGGGCTCGTCGCCGGTGGTTTCGCCGCCGGACTCACGAACCTCGGCTCCGGTATCCTCTTCCGCGTCTCCGCTATGAGCCGATCCGCCTCCTTCGCCTCCTCGTCTTCTTCCTCCTCCTCGTCCGCGGCGATGTGTTGGAAGATTGGGAGCCGTCGCGGTGTATCCTCGGCGGAGTCCCGTCGACCCGACCCGCTCCCGCCGCCGGCTCCTCCTCCGGGCTTACCCTCGGGCCGCCAGTCGCTGGGAACCACGACGTGAGCGGCGGCGATGAGTGTCCCCAGCACGCTCTTCGTGGGTGCCCGCTGGTGGATGAACCGGCACCGCGTGCCGTACGGGCACGTGCCGTTCTGCGCGAACGTCCTGCACACCTCGGTCTTGTACTTTGGATGCCGCAGCACGGGCCGAAGTTCATCGCGGCCGTGAGAAAACTGTGGGAGAAAAAAACACACAACGTCATCATACTAATTACCCATACGGAAATTAAAATAAACATACCTGGCATTTGGCGCCGTACCGACACGTCCCTGTCTCCTCATACGACCTGCACAGCTCCGTCTTGTACAGCGAGTGTTGCGGCGAGTGCTGCTGCTGCTGCTGTTGTTGTTGAAGTAGGCGATGGAAGAGCGGGTCCGCGAGCGTCGCCGCGAGAGCTCGCTGCGGTGAATTTAATGAACCGCTCAGAGGGTTTCCTCCGCACCTCGGCGACGTTAGCGGCGATGGCGCGAGTGAGCTTCCCGCGCTCTGGGTGAGGCGCGGGGACCCGGGTGTGAGCCACGGGGGCGGTGGGTGTCGGTGGTTGATCGGGTTGAATCCGCCGCGTGGGGATAGGGCGTCCGGCTGGATCTGCTGGAAGGACTGCGGTAAGTTGTTTCTGGCACCGGGTGGGAAGAAGCCGAAGTCCTTGGAGGGTGGTGGTCGGTGGAAGTAGTCGCTGACGGACGGCTGCGTTGTGCGTGCGACGACGCCCGGGGGACCGCGCATGGGCGACCCGGGTATGGATACGTATCCCGCGAGGGGCGATACGGGTAGCGCGTGCACGCCGTGGGCGTAAGGCGTCGCGGGCGCGGACTTTGGGCCGAGGGGCTGCTGCTGGTGGGCGCCAACGAGCGGAACCTGCGGTGTGGGTTGGGGTTGCGTTTGGCCCCGAGGGACGAACGGCGGGGCCGCCGCGCCGAGGCTGTTGCTCGCGGCGCCGAAGGGTAGATGCTGCGTCGAGGGCGCGGGCGCGAAGGGCTCCATCGCACGCGTCGCGTCAGCGCCCCGTGAACCGCAGTCGTGGCTTGGGTCGTTCTCCCCCCCCACACACACGCGGAGTTTTCCTCGGAGCTCTCGGAAACCCCTAGGCGCGGGAGACACGCGCGCGACCGTCAGCCCGCGCGCGACGTGCCGCGCCGACCTCGATCACGCGTGCGATGCGAACGGCTTCGAGATCCCGATACTCACTGGGGCGCCCCGGGCGCTTCGCGCGTGTGGGGACCCTCGAACCCCAAAGGCAAACCTAGGGGAGGTCACCTCAGCCAGCCCGTCGCGTCGTCCGAGAAAAAGTTCAACTCGGGCGAGTCACTTCGTGGGGCGCGGAGGGAGGATGACGACGTGGTGGCGCCCCGATCTCGAGCGTATCCGCGCCGAAATCGCGGCCGAGGCTGAGCTCGAGCTCGAGGTGAAAGTCGAGGCCAGTGATGGTGATGGGGCGAAGCAGGGCACTAAGCGGAAGAGAGCCCCTCCAACAAAGTATCCCAAGGGGCCCTGCGAGCACGGGGTGAAGCCTCGCTCGAGGTGCAAGGTGTGCAGCGCTTGTCCGCACGGTCGTCAGCGTCGTAGATGCAAGGAGTGCGGTGGTTCACAAATCTGCGAGCACGGTCGTGAGCGCTCCAGGTGCAAGGAGTGCGGTGGGGCATCAATATGCGAGCACGGTCGTCAGCGCTCTCAGTGCAAGGAGTGCGGTGGATCTGGAATCTGCGAGCACGGTCGTCGGCGCTCTAAATGCAAGGAGTGTGGTGGGGCATCAATCTGCGAGCACGGTCGTGAGCGCTCTCGGTGCAAGGAGTGCGGCGGTGCATCAATCTGCGAGCACGGTCGTCAGCGCTCTCAGTGCAAGGAGTGCGGTGGTTCACAAATATGCGAGCACGGTCGTCTGCGCTCTCAGTGCAAGGAGTGCGGTGGGGGCTCAATCTGCGAGCACGGTCGTCGGCGCTCTACATGCAAGGAGTGCGGTGGGGGATCGATATGCGAGCACGGTCGTGAGCGCACTAAGTGCAAGGAGTGCGGTGGGGGCTCCATCTGCGAGCACGGTCGTGAGCGCTCTAAATGCAAGGAGTGCAAGAAGTAGCGAATGTATCATCAATCAAACGAACATCGCATCTAGACGCGTCTACATCGTCGATGCAAACACTCACACGTACGACAGGTAGTTGGCCAGCTTCACGCGCAGGTTCGCCGCGATCTTCTGCGCCAAGTCATCGCCGATGTCGCACCTGTACCGCGCGCTCTCCAACGAGTCCGCACCGCCGACGCGCGATAGCAACCCCAAGCTCACCATGCTCGA
>Ga0302116_1000218_pt1 | contig 33234 bp, 18 predicted proteins | sample AG5_SCM_MG_FD_203124 | JGI IMG/M metagenome (GOLD analysis project Ga0302116, IMG submission 203124) | Marine microbial communities from Western Arctic Ocean, Canada - AG5_SCM | ecosystem: Environmental > Aquatic > Marine > Oceanic | place: Canada: Western Arctic Ocean | collected 2017-10-01 | reverse complement strand
TCGAGATCGTCGCCAAGGCGGCCGTGGAGGTCTTCGCGGCGCACACGCTGGACATGGGACCTGAAAAACGATCCGATTTCGCGGAGAAAGTTTTCGGCGCGGGTTCCGTCGGCGACGGCGGCGTCATCGGCGACGCGGGGCCGAAGACGCGGCAAAAGGCGCTGACGTGGCACCTCCTCCGCCGCACGATGTCCCTCCCGGACCCGACGAAGGGGCAGACGGAGCTCGGCGAGGCGCTGTTGCAGGCGGTGGGCGGCGGACGTAAGTTCAACGCGAGAGCCGGCGCGTTGCTCTCGGGGGAGAAACTACCACCGTCGGACAAGACGGGTAAAAAAGAAAAGGGTAAAAAATCCAAAGACGAGGAGCCGCGACAACAGCAACAGCAACAACGTAAGGAGCCGATCCGCGCCGGTAAGTGGACGCTGGTGGAGGACTGGACGCCGTGCGCGTTCGGCGACATACCCGCGCACCTGCGCGGCGTAGACCCCGGCTCGTCCGATTACCGACCCATGACTTTCGGATCTGGGCCAGCCGCCGAGAAGGCTCCGCCTCCGCCCGAGAAGAAGGATGATGAGGGCGTCGAGTTCACGGATGAGTTCGTGGATCCCCCCAAACGTGCCGCCGACCCGGACCCGCTCGCGGGCCTGGCGGATACCACCGCACCGGACGACCCACCGATGGGATCGGTCAAGGCGATTGCGGAGTTGCTATGGGGCTCGTGGCCGAGACGACCGGTGGTGGGTTTCGGTGAAGCCGTCGCCGGGGTCAACTACAGCGTCGGCGCCCCTTTCGTCGACCCATCGCGGCGCATGGTGACGTTACACAAAGACCAGAGTGATACCCCGTACGTCGAGGACGGCGGCGTGCTGAGCCACGAGGAAATCAGCACGGGGCATAGGCCGCTCAAGAACCCGCCGAAAGACGGCTCGCACCTCAAGCCGGGGTTCGTACGGAAACCCGGTCGGAGCGTGGGCGTGGGACGAGGCGGGTCCGATGCGCTGACACGCGCGGTGGAGGACGGCATGAAGTTCGGGTTCGTGGACCCGGACGACGATGAGGTCACGGAGACGCTGGAGGGGTACGAAGGGCCGGGCGGGGCTGGCGCGGAGGAGGTTGACATGCAAACCGCCGCCGAGGATGAAGAGATGGAGGAGGAAGAGGAGGAGGAGGCGGGTGGCGACGTGGATGGTACGCATGGAGGGGACGACGATGATGGTGACCAGGGTGGGGACGGGATGGCCGTGAGCATCGGGGGGGTGCGGGTGGTGCTGTCCGCTGAGGATAGGGACGCCGTTGCGTCAAACGTGGAGTGTCTCATGTGATACCATTTTCACGAAATTTATCATATCTCGGAACTGGAGAAGATCTACGAAAAGCCACGACTCACTTCTTGGTGCACACTCTCGCCTAGCACCATGGAACTCGTGGGCTTCCCAGCCATACGATGCAAGTTGCGAACGCGATGCAAGTTGCAGGACGATGCAGTCGCCACTTCGATACTCGGTTGGCTCTGCGAGCAGTTTCCCGAGGTGTTCCAGACCCACGTTATGCCTCACCTCACAGACGAAGACTTGCGAAACTTAGCCTCTCTCGGCAGTGTCCCTCGAAGTGCGATACGGACCTCGTCTCGCGCCGCGGCGGTCAAATCACCTCTAGAGTGGTTTGTGCGAGTCCCCGCCACATCCGCGCGCATAAACACGCTTACGCGCCTCGCACGCGGTTGGAGGCAGTTCGTGAAAGCCTTGACGCCTTGTATCACCCCCGAAGAAAATCTTGACGACCAAACTAGTAGACAGGCCCGTGTGGACGCTGCTGCGAAGAGCATCATTTTAAATGACGGCAGACTCATCGTTTATGGCCCAATTCACTACATGAACCAGAAGAGCGTTACTACCGGCCGTATCTACCCGGGCCACATCTTAAAAAGAGAGGTTGGGGTATATTACGGCCGTCACGTCATTCACCAACGTGCTCTCGGAGAACTCGATCATCCGGCACCCACATCTAACACTTTCAGATCTCTGGATGCTGCTAACGTGAGTCACCAAATACTGGACTGCCACTGGGAGGGTGACTTACTGATGGCGTACGTCGAAATACTCGATACCACTGCGGGGAATATGGCGCGAGATCTCATTGTAGACGGAATCAAGTTGGGGTGCCGCGCTCGGGGATGGGCGACACTTATTGGGCGGGATTGGAAAATATACGTTCATGAGGACTACGAGCTCATTACGTTTGCTCTTGAAATTGATGATCTCATGAAAGGCCCTTTCATGCATCCTCTCCAACGCAGGTACGAAAACTTGCGACCGCCGATTGACGTCGAGCAGGCGATCGCTTCATTCAAAAGAGAGATGGAACGTGATCAGAAATAAGTTAGCTACTGATTTCGATTTCAAACGACGTCCGCGTCTCTCGTCAGACCCTACGTCCTCCTCACGACGCGAAGGATGGGAAGCACCAGCCCCTCCGGCGCCTCCAGGTGCACCGCGTGCCCCGCCCCGGGCACCGTCACCACCTCCACTCCATCCCCGCCGTCTTCCTCACTTTCCAAAAACACATTCGCATCCGCCGCCATCGCGTTCGCCGTCGCCACAAACTTCGAGTCGCGCTCACCCGCCAGAAGCGTCACCCCGCCAACGCTCCCGCGGTGAACCCTCGCGAGATCCTCGCCGCGTAACACGCGTTGCCTCCCAGGGCTCATCGCAGACATCACGCGCGCCAGATCCCTCGCCGCGCATACATCCTCCGAGTTAACCTCCGAACCAACCTCTGACGAAGAAGAAGCAGCCGACATCTCAAACATCTCTGCTCGGCGCCTCGCCACGGCGCCGTCCCTCCACCTCGGATGCGCCGACAGGCTCCGGAACAGACCTTGCCTGTACCACGCGTTCACGAACGCGCCGACCCCGCCGTCGGCGAGCGCCTCCGCCATCGAGTCGTCGCGGTCGGCTCGCAGCGCGCGTTGGCGTTCGTCCCGGATCCCGCCCGAGCCGCCGATTGAAGCCACCGCCGCCGCGCATTCCGGGTGACTGGCCGCCGTACGAAGCGCGACCCTCGCGCCCATCGAGTACCCCACGAGCACCGCGCCCGTCGCGCTGGATGGGCACACGCGCTGCGTGATGAGCTTCGCGACCGCCTCGGCGACGGAATCGAGGTCGAGGCCGCTTGAGGTGGTTGACGATTTTTCATCGGTTTCCGCGGCGGGGGTGAAGAAAGATCCGCCGTGCGAAGGCAGGTCCACCGCGACGCACCTTCGCTCGGGCGCGATCGCCGCCGCCACGACGTTCCAGTCCTCGGCGCCGCCCATGAACCCGTGGAGCAGCACCACGGGCGGGGAAACCGGCTCCGAATTGTCCGAATCGTCTGGCCCGCTATCCACCACCCTGAACGAATACACACCGGCGTCGGTCTCCACCGTGTGGTACGCGACTGAACCCCAGTTCGAACTGGATGAAGCCCACGTGTCGGACAAACCCGAACCCGTTAGTTTGGCTTTGGCGGACGAACCCGCGATGATTTCGAAATCGCGCGGGATGGAGCCGAGGTCCACGCCGACGCCGCCGCCCGGAAGTTTGGTCAAGGGCGCCGCGGGTGGGGAGACCGAGTCGCCGTCCAGCCACGCGCCGGTACCCAACCCGTGACGCATCGCCGTCAGCCTCGCGACGGGGTTGTGCGTGATCCCGAATTGTGGCGACTGTGATGACTCGTCGTAAATACCAACACCATCCCCGATACCGTCGCCGCTCGAAGAAGGCTCGAAGGATCCGGCGTCGATTGAGTTCATCAAACGCATGCGAGCCTCGCGGGAGGCTCGAAACGGAACGGCGTCTTCGCCGTCGTTCGCGGCGTCGGCGAGTCTCTCAGCTTCCGTTCGTCTGGTATCATCCGCCCTCGCCTTGGCCGCGGCGTCCATCGCGGCGGCATCGAGCGCCCTCGCCAAGTTGGCACACGCCGCGACGCCCACGCCCGATTCAAACGCGGTTGTCACCACGGCGGCGACCCCCCGGGACCGGGCGGCTTGAGCGGCGGCGGCGCACGCTTCCAACCCGCCGAGCACCGACGGTTTGAGCACCAGCGCGCTTACCCCGAGGGTGGGTTCGAAATATTCGGCGAGTGACTTTTCAATCGACGTCCCGGTCGCCAGTGCGACCCTGAAAGCGTCGTCGACTGTTTCGTCCAGCGCGACGGGTACACCCGTGGTGCAGTGAAACGCGGCGAGGTTATTCGCGGGGTCAATCACCTGTGAACAAAACACGACGTCGGTCCAATCGCCCGCGCAAAGATAAAAATAAAGTACTCACCGGTTCCTCGATGTACTCGAGTCGCACGTCCGCGGCTTGCAGGCCGAAGGAGAGGGCGTCGTTCAAGGACCACCGTCGATTGGCGTCGGCGCGGAGAGACACGTGCGGTCCCACGGCGTCGCGTATGGCTCTCAGTCTGGCGGCGTCTTCAAACGCGCCCGCGGAGCCCTCGCCCCTCGCCACCTTGAGCTTAAGGCACCCGTGCCCGGCACGCACGAGCGCGAGTGCCTCGGCCGCGGCGGCTTCGGGCGTGAGGTTAGCCTCGATCAGGGCGTTGATCTCCACGGACCACGGATGAGGCTTGTTAGTATCGGGTTGAGTGTGCACCGATGAGTCACCGCTCGAAGAGTCGGGAACGGGCTCCTCTGCCGATGCCTCAGCGCCCAACAGGAGAACATCCGCGAGGGGCGCGCCGGGCGACGCCAGCGCGCTGAGCACCGCGGACTCCACCGCGAATCGCACGGAAGGAAGCATCGAGACGTCGGGGTCGACGACGCCGACGACGCCGCGGAGCCAGTCGGATACGCCGCCGCCGAGAATGGGAAGCTCGGGAGGCGTCAATACCCCAACCCCGCCTCTATCGCCGCCGTCGAGCAACGCCGCCATCGCGCGTAACTGCGCGCCGGCGTCCTCAGCGGACTCCGCGTGTAACCCGGGTAAGGGTGACGCCTCGCCCCATCCGACCCGACCGTCGTCCAGCTCGACGCGGAGCAAGTGTCCGCGGCGGACACCCGCCGTCTCCTTAGCCTCGCCCTCCTTCGTCGTCGGCTTCTTCAGCATCGGGAGTTCGAACCCGCGCACGGACGCGGACACGACGCGGGGCGTACCGCTCGACTGGGCATTCCGCAGACGCAGCGCGCACGCCGCGGCTGCGCCCACGCGCGCCTGCAACGCCCGGTGCTGCTCCAAGTTTCGAGCCCGCGACGTGGTGACTTCGACGACGCTGTGCCGGCCCTCGGACCACGCGGCGTCCAGCGCGCGTTTGAGCGCCGCCGGGGTGCTCGGGTGTGAGTGCGCGACCCTGTGCGCGTCGCATAACCCGCGTCTAGAAACGTCCGGAGGTGTCGCGAAGAGCTTCGTGAACGCTCCAGAGTCGATCCGGTCGGCGACTGGTAAAAAGGAAAAGATGCCGCCGCCGCCGTTGTTGACCACCACCACAGTCACCGGCGGCTGACCGGGCCGTTCACGGAGCAGTAAAAGCCCGTTGGCGTCGTGCTGAAAGGACACGTCGCCTATGAGCAACGTGACGGGCCGGCCGAGACCCGCGGCGTATCCCGCGGCGGCGGAGACTACGCCGTCGATGCCGCTGGCGCCTCTATTTGCGCATACGGGTGCGCCGGGACCCGCGCCCGAGCCCAACGCCTGCATAGCCACGCCCGATCCATCGTCGGTGGATCCATTCGCCCGGCTGCTTACGTTTCTTCGTCGAATGCCGGAGAGCATGTCCACGTCGCGTATGGGCATCGAGTTACCGATGAAGAGGCCGGCGCTCGGTGGTAGGTTTTCCGTCACGGCGAGGGCGACGGCCATCTCGGAGATGCCCTCGGCGGCTTCGATGTCGCGAAGCGCCGCGCACGCCTCGCGGCTCGCCGCGGCGTCGCACGCCAGCAGCGTCTCCTTGAACCTCGCGCACGACCGCGCGTTCGACGAGCCGCCGTAACGGCCGGTAACGCCACCCCGGGAATCCGAACAGTCGCCGGAATTTAAAAGCCCGACGAGATCCTTCGCCACCCGGGGCGCGTCGCAAGCCACGTGGAGGGACACGCAGTGACCGGGATCGGCCCGGCGCTCGCTCGCGGATACACACGCCCACGCCGCGCCGTCGTCGAGCGCCGCGGACTCCAGCATCGTCTGCACGCGCTTGCTCGTCACCCGCGGGTTGATCTGCAAGATGACGTCCGGTTTCACGAATTCCCGCATCTTATCCGACGTCAGCATCAAGTCCAGGGTGTTCACAAGCCCCGGGCACTCCGCCGAAGCCGCCGACCATTCCGTGTTTACGTCTTGCGTTTGCGACGAGTCGTACGCGGCACCCTTGACACGCAAGCCGGATGCGGCGTCGGCGACCACCGCCCACCCGAGCGTACGCGCGAGTTCAGCCGCGGCGAGCGCGTCGGCGGCGTCGCCGCCCCCCGCCACCACCAGCAACCCCCGCCTCGCCGACCTCACCAACGACGCCAGTTCGCGCAGATCAAGGTTAGGGTTAGGGTTTAGGGTTATGCTCGACCCCCCGGCGGTGGAGACACCTTGCGTGAACGGCGCGTCGCTTCGTTCCCACCCGTGGAGACCCCGCAGGTCCCGCTCCGGGTTCCATTCCGATTCAATCGGCCCGAGTGGATCGCGAAACTGGCAGTTGACGTGCACGGGCCCCGGCCTCGGTCCGTGCAGGTGCCTTACCGCCGTCGCGATCGCCGTCGCGGCGCATCGCGCGGGTGACCCGTCCCCGGGCGGCGCCAAGTCCACGCTCCACGCCGTGTACGACCCGAAAATCTTAACCTGGTCAATCGTCTGGTTCGCGCCGCTATCCCGTAACTCGGGCGGTCGATCCGCGGTGAGTAACAGGAGCGGCGCGTTCGACTCGCACGCCTCCACCGCCGCCGGGAGTAAGTTCGCGACGGCGGTCCCGGACGACGTGATCACCGCGGCGGCACGGCCGCTGCCTCGGCCGTACCCTAGCGCGTAGAACGCCAAGGAACGTTCGTCGATGCACACGACGACGCGAGCCGTCGGATGCGACTCCGCGGCTAAGGTCAGCGGCGTGCTCCTCGACCCGGGGGCGACGCAGAAGGTACTGACGCCCGATCGCACCAGCTCCCCGACGATGAGTTCCGCCCACGCCTGGTTGGCGTTGGGCGCGTCCGCCAACCCAGGCCGTTTCGCGAGTAACGCCTCCAGCGGCCGGGTCTTGAGGTTCAGCTCGCGCCATTCCGCGGCGGGATCCGCCGCCGCCACCACGCCCACCCCCGCGTACAGCGACAGCTCCGTCCCTTCCGGTGACACCAGCGCGCTTCGAATGGCGACGGCGAACTCGGCGGAGTCGACGCCGACGAACCCGATGGGCCCGGCGTACATACCGCGGTCGAATGGTTCGGCTCGGCGGATCGCGTCAAGCGCGGCGGATCGCGGGTGCCCGCAAACCGCCGGCGTCGGGTGCAACGCGTGTAGTACATCCGCCTCGCTCTTCCCCGGCGCCAGCGTCGCGCCCAGCCGCGCGTAGAGGTGCTGCACGGAGAAGTGACGCAGCACGCCCTTCTCGAGCTCGGCTTTAACCCCGTTCGGTCCGCCCGCCGCGACGGTGGCCAGCGCGCGTCTCACCTCTTCGCGCACGATGGCAAACTCCGTGTGCTCCTTGGGCGAGAGTAGCATCTCGTACGCCAGCGCGGCGTCTTCGCCTTCGTCGGACCCGCGCGGGCGGGTCCCCGCGACCGCCTCGGAGGCGGCGTGTCCGTCCCGCGCGGCGAACAGCCGCTCGGGTGTGGAGCCGACGAACGCCGCGCCGTCGGGGTGGACCAGCGCGAACTGATACGCGTCCGGGTCTCGCGCTTTCAGCGACGCCACGAGCGCCAGCGGATCCACGGGCGAGTCCAACGACAGGTGGGTGCGCCGCGCCAGGACAACCTTGCGAAGGGGAGCGACGTCATCGGCGTCACGTTCCGTGGAGTCCGTTGAGTCGTCGACGCCGATGATTCGGTCGGCGACGAGGTCGGTCTCGTCGGCGGATTCGTCGACGGACCACCCGAGGCCGATGGCGCCGGCGTCCGCGTTGCCCTCCTCGTTCTTCTTCTTTCTTCGGTTGGAGCCGTCCCGCTTGGATCCGAGGACGCCCGGCTCGCCGATCCCGGCACCCCCGATCCCGGCGGCCATCGCGAACGCCTCGAGGTCCTCGAGCACGGACGCGGGGGGCGCCTCGACGCCGGCGGCGCGACCGAGCTCCAAGAGCCTGTCGCGGAGGCTGGTCGTTTCTTCCCCCCCGCCGTTATTTCGAGACACCAATCCGTCGCCTTCACCCCCGCCGCCCAGCCGCCGATCCCCAAATCTGCTCTGACTCTGCGCGGCGAAGTCTTCCATGTACCGGTCATCCCCGTACACGTCCCGTTCCTCCCAAACACGAGGGGGATTCGACCCCGAAGCCTCGCCGTCGAAAAGAGCCGGCGGAAAAGAACCGTCCCTCTCGCCTCCGTCCCCGTCGCGTCCATCCGACGACACACTCGCGGCCTCCTCGCCCTCCCGCAGCGCGCGCAGGAGCCCATCCACGGTACGAACCCACCCGGCTTGGTCCGGCTCCAGTGTTCGCCCAGTCACCTCCGAGGCGCCGGGCGGAAACCTTCGTTCCGTCGTTCCGCCGCGGGTGCGATGGACGGAGCGCGACGCCGCGTCCACCGCGGTCACCGCCGCGGCGACCGCCGCCGCGAATCCATCGCACGCCGCGCCGCTTCCAGAAGAATCCGAATCCCAAGCCACGCAGCACGCCACCGTCGCGGCCCTCGCCCCCTCGCAAACCTCGAGCGTCGGCAAAAAGAAGTAATGCCCGCCGAACCGCGCCCACTCGTCGCCGTGAGCGACGTCCGCGTCGAACCTACCGCCGCCGTACACACGCGGCGCGGTATCGTGCGGCTCACCGGTGTCCAGGAACCGCCGCATATCCGCGAGGACATCGGCGCCGAACTTGTCCTCACCGGTCCACAGACACGCCGCTCCGCACGCGCCCACCGCGCCCCTCGGGTCCGCGCGCCACTCCGGCGGCTCCGCGTAAACCTTAGGAGGCCTGTCTTTCCCGTTCGCGTTCGTTTGGTTGATGACGTAGTTGACCTCGGTTCCTGGTTCGCCGTCGTCGCCTTCGCCCGATCGAATCGCCGGCGGGGGCGTCCTCGGGCTGAGGTAGTACCGAGGTGAGAGTGCGGCGTCGTCGTTTGGTAAGGCGCGCAGCCAGTCGAGGGCGTCGACGGTGCGCGGGACGGCGACGGTGAGGCGGACGACGCCGCTGGCGAACGGCGGCATGGACCGTGTTGAGCTCGATCCGACTCCGGTGGATTCGCCCCACCCCGCCGACGCGTCTTCCGTGAGACCTCTGAGGCCGTCACGGATGGACGTGAGCGCCTCGGCGACGGAGGAGGCGGCGCCGAGGTGGACGTGCTGGCACGTCTCGACGGGCGGGCGTGGCGCGGTGGTGGTGGAGGCCATCGCGGGATCCGACGAAGATGTAGCGAGCGTGCGTTCGCGCTCGGTGTCGACGAGGGAGACGGCGTCGGCGGAGACGGCCGGGGCATCCGCCTTGCGCGTGGGCGAGCGGTCAGGTTGGCGCCTGGGCGCGGGCCTGGCCTTCGCCGCGCGGCCTCGCGCGCGGCGTCCGTCGCCCGCCCTACCGCCGGATGCGGCGGACGCGCGCGGCGTGAACGCGGCGCGCATCCCCGTCGCGCTCATCCCGACCCGACCCGCGCGTGCGTCTCTCTATCCGATTGATTAGTTCGCTCCGACCCTGACAATCACAAATCCCTCGGTGTCCCTATAGGTCAAGATTGGCGCGCGCTGTGCCCCTTGGCGACCTCCCCTCGCGACACCGTTCGCGGCGCGCGATAGGTGTACCGGCGGAAGGTCTCTCCCGACCACACCGGGTGCAGTCGCGCTTCGCGACGGCCGTTATGGAGTAGCCCCAGGCGTGGGCACCACCAGAAACCCACTCCCGGAAAAAAACGAGGAGATCTCCCGACTTTTGGAGATCATCCTTTCCCGGGCCGTCCACACCGGATGATCTGGGAAAAACACACTGACCGCCGTACGAATTTTAGCGTAATTAGGGAATAATCGTATGGGCAAACATGCTGAAAACCGTTGCCAAAAACAAATTTTTTGAATAATTTGCCAAAAAGCCAAAAAGCCAAAATCGTTTGAAAATCGTCAGAGCGTTCGCGCGCACCAACCGCACGCGCGCTGCCAGGCGAGAGCGAACGAGAGCGAACGACGGGCATGACTCTGTCACCGGCCGCGCCCCGGCGCCTGTGAGTACCCCCGCCGCACCCAACGTCGCACCCCACCCCAGATCCCACCCCGGATCCCGCTCGGTCAATCGGTCCAGTCACCGCCCTCGTGCCCACATTGCCCCTTCGCTAACCCTCGCGCCCGCCCTTTCCTTCCCCTTCCCTTCCGACAGGTACGTCGCGCTGGAACTGGACGCGGACGCGGTGCCCGTCATCAACTACAAGAAGCTCAAGAAGGAATCGGACGCCAGGGGCGGAGGCGCGGGCGGAACCTCCCCGACGCGCGGTGGACGGGGTGGCAACAACAACGAGGATCCCTTCGCGGGCAACGCGGCCATCGACGCGCGCATGGGCGGCGGCGGCCCGCCCGCCGCCGCACCCGGTGGCCCACCCGGCCGGCCCCAGGACAAGCTCCCGGGCGGCGGCGGGAACCACATGGCGGAGGTCATCCGCCGCATCGAGGGCTTCTACTCCGCGCCGCGATTCCAGGACTCCGACGACGACGACGACGACGACGACGAAGCCGACGGAGCCGCCCGACCGGAGAACGACGCCGCGTCCGAGTCCGACGGCGAGGAGGACATGGTCGACGACGGACGCGATCCCAACGACCCGGCCGTCATCGAGGACAAGAAGCGCAAAGCCGCCATGCGCGCCGCGGCCAAGGCGGCCAAGAAGGCGAAGCAGCAAACCAAGGGCGGCCAGGTCTACGAGGAATGGTACGACATGGACGACGACTTCATCGACGACGACGAACTCGACGAGTACTTTGAACGCACGGGGCGGACGGATAAGCTCGGCGGGAAAGGCGGTGACCGGTTCTACGTCAACGCGGGGGCGATTGAGTTTGTGGACGACGGCACGGGGCACGCGCAGGCGGAGGCGGCGGCGAGGCGGCGGGCGAAAAAGCTAGGCATGAACGTCGCCGGCGGCGACGGGGCGACGGGCGGGCCGGGCGGGGCAGGCGGCAGCGAGTGGACCGAGCGTGACGTGGACGCGCTCAAGCGCGGTGTGGCGAAACACGGCCGCAGGTGGAGGACCATCAAGCACGACGCGGAGTTTGAAGGGTGGTTCAAGCAGTTTTCCATGGGCGCCATGCGTCACAAGTGGCGGATCATGGCTAAGCGGGGGCTGGTCAGCGACGGCGGCGACGACAAGGTCGGGACCCCGCCGCACCCGTCGGAGTCGCAGCCCAACGGGGGAACCAACTCCGCGCCGTCATCCGGGGGACGCGACGAGGCGGCGGCGAAGCAAGCCGGGGCTTGGGAGGCGGCGGCGGCGGGGGCGAGGGGCGACGTCGCCGCGAACATCATGCACAATTACGGCTTGGGCGTCAGCGGCAACTGGTGCGCGCAGCTGAACGCGGCGATCGATCACGTCCGCGGCGTCGCCGCGCGGGACGGTGCGCCGCAGAAGATGGCTGACGGGCGCTCGCCGCCGCTCTCGGAAGGGATGATCGCCGCGCTCGAGGTTGTCGTGAAAGTCGTCAAGGCGGATTACGGTTCGCCCACGTTTCCGCAAGGTTTGATGGCGGAGATGATGGAGTTCCTGGAGCCGTTCTGCTCGCAAGGGACGCTGGGACGGAACATGAACAAGGTGGCGAAGAAGTACAAAGACGGCGCGGTGCCGCCGCCCGCCGCGGCGCCCGCGCCCGTGAACGTCCCCGCAACCGGAGGCTTGCCGGGAGTGGTGGTACCGGGACCCGCGGCGACGGCTAAACAGATCGCGCCCGTCGCCGTCGCGCCGCCGGTCAACGTGGAGGCGCCCGTTCCCGAGGCGTACGAGGAGGAATCCGAGTACGTGTGAGACGTAGAGAGGCGCGCGCCGGGGACGACGTCCCCTATTTATGAAAACGACGTTGATGGATACAACTTACGTTGAAAAGCCGCTGCTGTCGAAGAATCGTTTAAAGAATGTCGAGGCTCACCACTTGTTCCTGAACCCGCCACCCCCGCGTCCACCCCGACCGCCGCCCCCGCGTCCGCCGCCCCCGCGTCCACCCCCGCGCCCCCTTCCGCGCCCCCTGCCGCCGCCCCTTCCCCCCTTGAAAGATTTACGGCTCCGCTCCGCCATCTCGCGAAGTCGTTCCGGAACCTCCTGCTCGGCACCCTCCATGATCTGCACCAGCTCCCTCGCGGCGTGCGCGTCATCCTCGGTGAAGAAACAGTGCGCCTTACCCTCCTTACCCGCGCGCCCCGTGCGTCCAATCCTGTGAACGTAGTCCTCAACCGCGAGGGGGAAATCGTAAACTAAAACAATAGTCACGCCCGGGATGTCCAACCCCCGCGCGGCGACGTCCGTCGCGACGAGCAGCGGCGCCTTCCCCTTGCGGAAGAGGTCGAGCGCGTACTCGCGCTCCGCCTGGTCCTTATCGCCGTGGATCGCGCCCGCGGACCTCAGACCCATGGCTTTCATCTTCCGGTCGATGAAGTCGCATCGGCGTTTGGTACCGCAAAAAACGATGCCGCGAGCTCCGTCGACCAAATTCTCCCTCAAAACAGCAATCGCCCTGTCCAGCTTCTGGTCCTCGGTGACCAGCTCGACCGTCTGTTTGATGGACTTGTTCGCGGTGAGCTTATCGCCGTTGTTGCCGATGCGAACGAGCGCCGCGTCGGGCTGGAGGAACGTATCGGCGATCTTACGCACGCCGTCGGGCCACGTCGCGGTGAACATGAGCGTCTGTCGAGCGGTTGGACACAGTTTTATGATCTTCTTGATCTGCGGTTCGAATCCCATGTCCAGCATCCGGTCCGCCTCGTCGAGGACGACGTAGGCGGCGTTGGACGCGGACACCGGCGCGGAGAACCCGGGGGGCGGCGCGAGGAAATCGTGCAGCCGCCCGGGCGTCGCGACTAACACGTCCGCTCCCGATCGAAGCGCTCGGAGCTGGTCACCCTTGGACGCGCCGCCGTAGAGCGTGACCGTCTTGGCTCCCGCGGCGCCGCAGAACTTGGCGCACTCGTCGCCGATCTGGATGGCGAGCTCGCGCGTGGGTGCGAGGACGATGGCGTGCGGGACGACTGCGGCTGGTCGGAATCGACCGTCGACCATCTCCATGTCGGGCGCGGCGGTGGCGCCTTGCTTCATGATCTTGGCGAGCGCCGGGAGGAGGAAGCCGCAGGTTTTGCCGGAGCCCGTCTTGGCGATGGCGATGACGTCCTTGCCCTTGACGGCGAGGGGCCACGCCTGCGCCTGGATGGGCGTCGGTGACGCGTATCCTTGCTTGAGTAAGGCTGCGATGAGTTTCCGTGGGAACGGCGCATCTTGGAATTTGGTGATTGGATCGGGGGTGCCCTCGGCGACCACGATGGCGTGTTCCTCGCGGTAGGCGGCGACCTCCTCCTCGGTGAGCTTGGCGTCCCCTTCCTTGCCGGCGGCCTCGGCCGGGACGCCCGGGGTTCCGGGTCGCTCGACGGAGCCGTCGGACTCGTTCACATGTGTGTCGTCGCCGGCGGCGGCGGCCTTTTTGGCCTTCTTCGCGGCGCGCTTGGCGGACTTCTTGGCGGCGGCGTCAGATTCGCCCTCGGCGACGGCGGCGGCGAGGAGATCGTGCGCGACATCCTCGGTGGACTTGCGCTTCTTCCCCGCGGCGGGGTCGTTCGGGTGTTCGACCGCGGCGACCGCCTCGGCGGGGTCGCGTCCCTCGGCGAGTGCCGCCTTGAATGCCGCCGCGCGCAGGGCGTTGGCCTCGGCGGCCGCCTTTTGCTTGGCGGCCTTCTTTAACTTCTTGACCTCCTGACTCACACCCATGGTGACGTGTGCGGTGTGGTTTTGCGGTGTTTGTGACGCGTCGTCGTCGTCGCGTGGACGGCTCGGCGCGGAGGTGTTGTGAGGCGGCGGTGCCCAATTGCTGAGAATATTTCCGGAAGCTTCTGAGGCCAAGGTGAAGACTATATGGGCAAACACACACAGAACATGATTGGAAATTCGAAATAAGCTTTGTTAATCTGGTTTGCAGCACAATCCGTACGATGTCAGTCACATGGCGGCAGGCGGCATCCCTGTCTCCACAACCGAGAGCGACGTGGCACGGGAGCGCCATGACCAGCCTGGGTCCCATACGCACGGGCCTGTCCTCATCGGGCCACGGCTCCCCCGCGCCCACCGGGCACAACACCACGGATTTCTCGCACGAGGTCCTCACCAGGTACGCGCCACGCCGCGCCCACTCTCCGCCCAACCACGACGTCACAACCCTCGAAAAAGCCGTTTCGAACTTCATCCATCGAACACCTACCCTGACCTCGATGACCCCTCCTTCACGCGTCCGCAGGCTCGCCGTGGACCTCAGGGGCGACCACGCGCCGAGCGTGCACGCCGCCGCGATCGAGATATCGCGATTAGCCGTCGCCGCGGAAGGGCCCGGGGCGCCGTTCACCGCCACCCATCGGGGCCAGCAACTCCTCCGCCTCATCCACATCGTCGTCCAGAACGTGGGGCTGGAGGACAAGGTCGGCGCCCTCACCGCCCTACGCCTCCTAAAGGCTGACGACACGTTACTCCAGAAGCTGCTAAAAGCCGGCGTGCTCCCTTCGTTGCTCGACATCATCCGGCGAGACGGCGAAAAGAGCTCGACGGATGGCGATGAAAAAGCCGCGGAAGCAGCCGCCGCCGCGGCTCGCGCCGTGCAGGCGTTCGCATCCTCCGGCGACGTCCTCACCACGCTGCTGCGAGGCGGCGCGGTGCAGGTTCTGTCCGGGTACGTGTGCAGGCGCGGCGGCGAGGTGGCGCGCGACTTCGATCATAACGACGCCGATTCGACCGAGGCGTCGAAACGTCGAATGAATGCGGCCAAGTCGTGCGCGGTTGCGATGGCCCGCGTCTCCGGGTCGTACCTCACCGACCTGGACGAACACGCCGCGTTCGATAACGTCGGTCCTTTTCCGGGAGTCTCGCCGCTGGATCCGGCGGCGGCGTCTGGCGCGCTGTCCACCGCGCGTTCGTTGTTGGCGCTTCTCGAGTCGGATCTCACGGTTTCGCATCGGGAGGCGTGCGCGGGGATCGAACGGCTCGCCTCGAGCGGCAGGGCGGGACGGGCGGCGGCGTGCCAGGTCGGGTGCGTGCTCCCGCTCATGACGGCGGCGCTCGCGGGGAACCCGAAGCAACGGCAAAGCGCGCTGGAGGCGATGGAGACGTTAACGCTCGGGACGCGGGACGGCTCGTTGGCAAAAAGCGGGACCGACGATGGCGTCGGCGTGAACAAACGCCCGGCGGATGCGGTCGGTTGCGACGACGACGCCGACGTTCCGATGGACATGGACGCGGACATGGACGCGGACATGGGCGGCGGCGGCGTGGGGGACCCGAGGGAGATCGCCGCGCGTGCCGAGGCGCAAATCACCGCCTCGCACCGGACTCAAAAAGAAAGAGTCCAAACCGCGGGATACACCGACCTCTCGGCCACAACCCTCGGCGTCATCGGAACCGCCGCGAAGGTTGGCGAAACCTTCTTCGGCAGGCTCGTCGCCATCCTCGGCGAGTTACTCGACCTGAGGGGGCCGCTCGAGAGGGCCGCGGCGGATGCCTCGTTGGCGCTGTGGGCGCTGGCGTGGCAGCCGTCCAATCGAGCGGCGGCGGTGCCGGTGGTCACCGCGCCGCTCGTGAGGCTGTACGAAGAGGGCCGCGACGCCGCCGCGGACGACGCGGGCGCCGTGCTCTCCGTGCTGGTGAAGACGGATGCGAACGCGCGGGGGATCATCGGGGGCATCGCACCGCACGGCGAGGGTTTGGTCCGATACCTCCTGGAAAAGGAGGAGGAGCTCGAGTCGCCGAAAGCGGGCGGCAATACTTCCGCAGATAACTTCTTCAAACGGATGAACTCCGCGCAGAACTCCGGCATCGGCCCGTCGCGCCTGTCCGTGGAACACCCCGGGGCGTCCCCTGGTCTATCGCGGTGCATCAATGGGCAGTACAACTGATCGCCCATCGCGATTGGAGGGGGGTTAAAGCGAACCCCCCCGCTCGGGAGTGATACATTCTTTTTGAAATTCCATATTTTTGAAATACCAGTCGACGCGCCCGCGCCCGCACTACAGGGCCGCGAGGCGCCGTCTAAAATCCTCGGCTCCACCCTCCAAACGCCCGGGCGCGCGGTTCTCCTCCCCGTCCCCGCCCCTCGCCTTCCTCGAAGCCTCTGCGAATTTCGTACGAATCGCCTCGAACTCGTCGTCAACGTAAGCCTCTGCAGAATTCGCCTCTTCCTTTCGCCGTTCCCGCAACTGCTCAAACGCGCGCCTCGCGTCGTTCGCCGCGACCGCCGACGCGCGCGCGATCTTCCCCGCCTTCTCCGCCGCGCGCTCGGCGTTCTCAACGCGTTCCGCCCACTCCGCCTTGGCCGCCTGCTCCTCGAGGAACGCGTCCTCCTCGGCAAACTCTTCTTCCGCTCGTCGCAGCCTCGACTCCGCCGTTTCCACCGCGGCGTCGAAGTTTTGTCGGAGAACTTCGATGCGACCCTTGACCTCCTCGCGTACCCGCTCCTTCTTCGCCCTCGCATCGCGTGCGTTCTCCAGCGTCATCTGCGCCTCGTCGCTTCGCTCCTTGGTCCGCTGCGACGCGAGGGACTTATCCGTCTTCGGTTTAGCGGCTCGAGCTTCGGCGGCTTCGCGCTCGAGCCGCCTGGCCACCTCGTTGGCGCCGTCCACGACGCGGCGCAGCGCCCACCGCGCCTCCTCTTCCGCGTCCGTTCGTGCCTTTTCGAGTTGCTCGTGGAACCCGCGTATGAGCTCCTTCTCCCGTCGTTCCGCGGCGATGAGCCAGGACTCGCGCTCAGACGCGTGCGACGCGGCGCCTTGCATCAAAGCCTTGTACTTTCGATCTACGCCCCGCGCGGTGACGGATCGCCACTGCCGCCAAGCCGCCGCGACGTCCCTCAGCATGATCCGCTTTGCAACCTTATGCGTGAGTTGTACCAGACGCTTGCGCTCGGCGATTCCCTCGCGCCAGCCCTGAAGCGCGGACGCCAGTTTTGTTCGCGTGAACCGGCCGGCGACGATGCGAAGTTTATGGTACAGCTCCACGCTCTCTTTGGTCCACGAGCGCCACGCGTCCATCGCGGCACCGGCCCTTGCACGCGCGAGCCGTCGGATGACCTTATCGGCGATGCGGGCGCGCCGCGTCTCAGCCGCGGCGGTGGTTCGCCACCGCGTGAACCAACGTTTAAGCGCGGAGGCAGTCGCCGCCTTAAGAAGGTTTAACGCTCGGCGCCTCGACACGAACGTTTCCCTCCACCGTCTCATCGCCGACCGCAACTGCCGCTTGGACCACACTTTCACCGCCATCGCGAGTACCTTGCGCTGCGGCGCGGTGCCGCTCGATTTGTTCCTCCACGCCCTGAATGCCGGGTAGCCGCGCTTGCGAAGGTGTCGATGCCTCATCGCTCGCGCCATCCGTCCCTGCCACAGGAGCATCTTTTGGGAGGCGTCGGCGAGCGCGTCCCGCGCGCCCTGTAACTTGCGCATCGTCACCTCCCGTTCGTACGCGCAGCAGCATGTGTTGGCGGCGTGCCGGTCGCAGTCCTTGTGCGTGAACACCCGCGTGCCGAAGCCGCTCACGCCGGTGCGCCAGCGCTCGACGCACGCGCCGTGGAGGTCGATGATTTCATCCATGCGCGCAATCTCCCGGCACGCGGGGAGGTCTTTTGGGACTTGTTTAGGGCGTATCGCGTCGCGTGCGGGCGTGGGCTCGACCTCGGTGGCGGCGGCCGCGGATCGCATGCCCCCGAGCGAGCGCACCGGCGTCGTCGACGGTTGGCCGGTGGGCATCCCCGCGGGGGGTTGGTCCTTTTCTCGGTCCACGGGTGCCGAGCCGACTTCTTCGTCATCGTCCGAACCGGCGTCCCCGTCGCGCGCGTCGCCCGGCGGAATGTTCGCACGCCGACGCATGCACGGCATGAGCTCGAGCGGCTTCGTCGATCCCACCGGCCGCCACGGCCGTCGCTTCTGCGACGCCTCGGCCATCGCGCGTGCCGGCGTTGTGGCGTCAACTGAGAAATCCATACTTGGTAACGGCTTTTTTCTCGAGCTCGCTCGCTCGACCTAAAATAATCCACAACCGATTGCGCGTCGCCGCTGAGAGCGACCGGTGTGTATGCGAGCGCTCCGGAGACTGCACTCCCTCCTGCAGTCTTCCAGCGCACGCGCGTTCGCCATCGCCGCCCACCCGGCGCCCGCGGTCCCCGCCGTCGCGGGGTCTCGCGCGCGCCTTCGCGACCTTCGCAGGGTACCTCCGTGCACCACCGCCGCCGCCGCGCGTCACTCGGGTCACCCGTCCCCGTCGACGCTCGGAGCGCTCACGCGCCGTATCCACGCGCTCCGCGTCTCCCCCGGGCTCGAGAGGTACACATCGCCGGCGCCGCATCTTCGCGCGTGGACCCGCGTCGCCGCACGAGCGTCCTCATCCGAAGATCCCACTCAGAGTTCTCAGAAGGAATCTCTTCGGAGTTTCACATCCACCCCGCCAACCTCCGCCCCGCCCCCCCCCGACGGCGTCTACGGCTCGTCGCACAAACGCCCGATGGGTAAGAGCAAGAGCGGCGACGCGTTCGTCACGCAAGGCCTCGGCTCCCGCGCGTACCTCCGCGTCATCGGCCTCGGCACCGACACCGACGGCGCGGAGACGTCGCCGTCCGTGTTGCTATTCACCGACGCCAAACGATACACGTTCAACGTCGGCGAAGGTTTCCAGCGGTTCGCGGTGGAGCACGGCGTGAACGTCAGGCGACTATCGCACGTGTTCCTCACGCGCGTGTGCGGCCGCACCGCCGGGGGGCTGACCGGCATGCTCCTGACCATCGCGGACGATACGTATGAATCGACGGAATCTTCGCCCACGTTGCACGTGCACGGCCCGCCCAGGACCGATCGGCTCATGGCGGCGGTGGACACCTTGGTGGGTGGGCGTGGCGTGCGGACGGTACCGAGGCCGTTCCCGCAGAACCCGAGGGCGGGACAGGCATCGCACGCGCCCGCGTTGGACGACGGGATCGTCACCGTGACCCCGGTGGTGGTCGACCCGCACCCGCGCGGACCCCTCGGGCCGTTGAATACATCGGGAAAAGATTCAACCGCCTCGACGGATAAATCATCGGGGGATTCGCCTCGACCCGCGAAACGCGCGAAGGGTACTTTCGGCGCGTTCACATTTGGCGCGAACGCGTCGATCCCGGCGGAGGAGGCGGAGAGCGTCTGCTACCACGTGCAGCTGTGCGGCATGCCCGGTGAGTGTCTCTTTTTATTTATGTACGTACGGGCGATTAGAGTGACTGACGTGATCCGTTTTGTTCACAGGCAAGTTCGATCCGAACAAGGCGGAGACGCTTGGTGTGCCGAGGGGTAAGATGCGGGGTCAGCTGGTGCGCGGCGAGGACGTCACGTTGCCGGACGGCCGCGTGATCAAGTCATCCGACGTCGTGGGTGAGACGCAGAAGGGTGCGAGGTTCATCGTGATCGACTGCCCCACGTCGGCGCATTTAAACGAGCTGACAAATCCAAACTCGAAAGCGAGCGTGGCGCTCGCGAAGCTGGCGGAGGGCGACGGCACCCCCGAGGGTGCCGACAAGATCGGCGAGCTCGCGTGCGTCGTCCACCTCGCGCCCGCGGACGTCGCGTCCAGTCACGAGTACGCGCGATGGATGGAAACGTGCGACGCGTTCGTCAACAAAAAAGACGCCGACGGAGCGGCTTCCAAAGACTCCAGTCCGGCTCCGGTGCGGCACCTGCTGGTGAACCAGCGGGAGACGAAGGGCGCGCCGGTGTTTCGGTCAGCCGCGCGGGTCAACGCCAGGCTCCACCTCGTGGACGGCACGTGCTTCCCCGAGCCCGCGAAGGGCGGCGCCGAAGACGTCGCGGCGGTTGACTCCGCGATGAAAGAAGCGATGGAACGAGCCGCGACGTCCTTCGACGCAAACGACGCTGAGGCGAACAACGCGTTCGCGGGTGTGAACGGCGCCGCGTACACGCTCTGGCCGAAACACAAGGTTGGACTGGACCTCACCGGCGCCGCCGTGCAGGAGACGAACGAGGCGATGCGATCCGATCTGGATCCCGCCGCTCTCCGGAAACTTGTGTCCGACGCGGAGACGGCGAGAATCGCGAAACTCGGCGGAGGAGACCAAGGCGGCGCGGATGCCGAGCTCGACGTCCCCCCAGGCCTGGCCGCGATGAAGGAGGGCGACGCGGAGATTCTGTTCCTCGGCACCGGCTCGTCGGCGCCCGCCAAGTACCGCAACGTGACCGGCATCGTGTTGGACCAAAAGGCGAAAGGGTCCGTGTTTGTGGACACCGGCGAGGGAACCCTCGGTCAGCTCGTGCGGTGCGTGGGCCCTGAGGCCGCGGATGACATAATTCGCAGACTGAAGTGCGTGTGGATCTCGCACATCCACGCCGATCACCACGTCGGACTGCCGTCGATACTGGCCAGGCGGCGGGCGCTGACGGGCGACGGGGCGGAGACGGACCCGATCGTCGTCGTCGGGCCCAAAGACCTTCGCAGGTTTCTCAACGCGTACAACGCGGTGGAGCCGCTTCACGCGCGGTTCGTGGACTGTCGCGCCACCTCCGACGCCGAATGGGCCAAAGACGGTGAAGGGGGCGACAAGGACGGTGAAGAGCCCAAGGAGGGTGAGTTCGATTGGGGCGATTCGCTTGGGTACGTGAGAGACGCGTGCGCGTCGTTGGGTTTGCGACGGATGGTATCCACCCCCGTCGTTCACTGCGCGCACGCCTTTGCGCTGACGATGGAGTCCAACGCGACGTGTGATGAGAGCGGCGAGGGTTGGAAGTTTGTATACAGCGGCGATACTCGGCCTTGCGCGAGCGTGACGGAGGCGGCGAGGGGCGCGACGGTTTTGGTGCACGAGGCGACGTTCGAGGACGGGATGGAGGAGGACGCGGTTAAGAAGCGGCACAGCACGGTGGGCGAGGCGGTGAAGGTTGGTAACGACGCGAGGGCGTACCGCACGGTGCTGACGCACTTCAGCCAGCGGTACCCGAAGGTTCCCGTGTTCAAGGGGGGGACGCGGGTGGGCGTGGCGTTCGATTTGATGCGACTGGATTTCAAGACGGGGTTGCCGAGGGTGCCGTCGTTCCTGGACGCCGCGAGGAGTCTGTTCCCGGAGGAGGAAGAGGCGGAGGCGACGGAGACGGAGACGGCGCCGTGACGAGGTTCGAGGCTCGCCGTCATTAAAAATAATATCGAGTTGAATTTACTACAAATACTTTAGATGAGGAAGACGTTGGGGGGCTTCTTGGTCACCTTGTCGCTGAGGTCCAGCTGATCGATCTTCGCCGCCAGGATGAAGTCGTTGATGTGGAGGCCGTTCACCGCCTTGGACCAGATCTCGATCCGCACGCCCGGGCCCTCGACGAATGAATCAACCGTCTTGCTCTCGCACTCCTGTGAACAAAACACGACGTCACTCCAATTGCCCATACGTAAATAAAAAGAACTCGAAATAGAAAAGAAACTCACCGCCACCGTGTTCAGCCTGTTGATAACCTCCTTCGCGTCGTCTGCGTTCGCGGTGCGGTATTCCCTTCGGAGCACCTCGTGCCCGTCCACCATCCGGATCTTCCAGTCGGCGACCTGCTTCTGGTACACCAGCTTCTGCGCCTCGTCGTCGAGCGTGCCTTCCGAGCCGTCGAGCGCGACGCACGATCGATTGACGAGCTCGGTGACCTCGCGGATGCCCTCGGGTACCTTGAGCATGTGTTCGGTGTCAGCTTCGCCGATGGACTTGGCGTTGAAGCCGGACTCGATCTCACCGGGGGTGGCGTCGCGCGCGCCGATGTCTCCTCCGAGACCCGCGACGGACTCGTCGCGGGCGGAGGTGTTGCCGATGATGTTGTCACCCGCGCGGCGCACGAGGGAGACGCCGCGGACGGCGGTCTTCGTTGGGACCGCGATGGACACGGCGGTGGGCTTGCGCGCGGCGGGCGCGCGGGGAGCTGCGGGTAAGGGCGGGAACGTGGACGTCAGCGCGGGAGTTCAAAGGGGTGGGGAGTGGAGGATCGGCAACCGCCGACGAAGCCGCATGGAAACATTATCCGAGAGTGATATCCGGAACCCCGGAACGATGCGGGCGGGGGGGGCGCCGGTGACGGGTGCCTGAGGGATGAGGTGGGTGGACTCACCGGCGGTGGGAGCCACGCGCGCGCCGGCGCTGGCTGCGACGGTGAGGGCGAACATGCTCGCTGCGTCTGTCGATGTGTGCGCGCTCGAAAGGGCTCTCAGCCGCAAAAAGCAACCCCGAGAGATCTATGAAGCCCTGACTGACCCGCTGTGCGTTTGAATTAGCCGTGTATACGGGCTAATCCGTCAAATCGTAACCGATAAGATGTTCCATTTATGCGTAATTGTCTGAGGAATGTTCGGTTCTCCGAGGCTCAACCAGAACCAGGAGACTGACGCCCCGGACGCCGCGCAGAGGGCGATGCGCCGCGTCGCCGCCCTCGCGCTCGTCGCCCTCGTCCAGCTCGTCCAGCCCACCGCCGCGTCCTTCGACCCGCTCGCTTCGTTCCGGCCGGCGAAGCTGCCTCGGCGCGGAGACTCTCCCGCCTCACTGGACTCTCCCCCCAGAGACCCACCTCCACCTCAACCTCCTCCTCTTAGCCCGCAACCTCCGCCTCCCGAGCCTCCCGCCACGGTGCGCGTCCAGGCTGAGTCCCCCCCGGCGTTATATTTCCAACCACCGGAGGGAGCACTCGAGAACCGCGGGGGGCGGGATCGCGCGTTCGATGACCAGTACCAACCACCCTACGACGACGACGACGACGACTACGAAGGTGACGCCGCTCACTCGACGCTCCAGACCGCGCCGCCACACGTCACCGTCGCCACGAACTCGTTCCTCAGGGCGGACAGGGTGTACGACAAGTACGCCGGCGTCGCTAACCCAATGGAGACGATGTACGTGCGCCAAGGTAAGGTAGGCGCGAGGCTCCAGGACGCCACCTGGCTCCTCGCCGAACCCTTCGCAGACAAACCCACCGCGATTGACGACTACCTCCGCTGCTCCACCCTACTGCGATCGTGCACCCCTGGGGAGGTGCTACGGCGGTGCACGTACGAACCGCGCGGGGCGTGGTACAGGGAACGACGGAGCAGGACGAACGCGCCGCTGGACTGGCCGTACTGCGAACCCGACCTGGTAAATGTTTATTTTTAAGTATCGTATTGGCAATTACACTGACGTCGTGTTTTGTTCATTACAGGAAGCAGCGTATGGCTATTGCACCGAGGATGAACTCATCTCCAGTACATGCGAACCGGGGATGGCGAGGAAACGGATGCGGGCACACGCGAGGTGGCGCGAGGAAGCCGCCGTGCGCAACGATCCGAGACGGTGGGGACGCGGTGGGACCCTGGTTCATTGAACGAGCGTGAACAGTGTGCGTCATTCAAGGTAATATTTCACAAAGGATCTTTCCGAATCTCATCTTCACCTCGCGTGGAAGAGCTTGTCCACTCCGCTCGTGGCGTCGCCCGCGACGACCCCGGAGGAGAACGCGGGCCCGAGGCCGACGTCGCGCGGGGGATGCGCGAAGCTCACGGCGCCGCCGCCCCTCCCGCCGCTCCCGCCGGATCGCTTAGGCTGGAACTCCTTCCCGGACGAAGACCCGCCGGCGAGTCGCCGGCGGCTGGCGTTGGACACCTGCACGTGCCACATGCTGTCGGAGCTCGCGGGCGGCCTGGTGGCGATGGACGGGTACACGCGGAGCCACTCGCCCTGGTACACCTGCTGCGGGCGCGCGATCTTGGCGTCGGGATCCGTGAGGGATTCGCGCCAGTGCGCCAGGTACCCCGCCGCTCTCGGCACCGCGAAGAGCACGGTGAAAAACTCGGGCGGGAAACCGAGCGCTCTGTACACCAACCCGCTGTAAAAGTCGACGTTCGGGTAGAGCTTCCTCTTGACGAAGTACTCGTCGTTCCTCGCCGCCTTTTCCAGCTCGACGGCGACGTCGATGAGGGGATCGCGGCCGACTAAGCGGAAAACTTCCTCGGCGACTTCGCGAATGACGTTGGCTCGCGGGTCAAAGTTTTTGTAAACCCGGTGCCCAAACCCGAACATCTTCTCCTTCCTGTCCTTCACGCGCTGGAGGAACGCGGGGATCGCTTCTTTGTTCCCGATGCGCGCGAGCATCTTGAGCACCGCCTCGTTGGCGCCGCCGTGAAGGGGACCGTAGAGCGCGCCGACTGCGCCGGCGACGGCGGAGTAGACGTCGACGCCGCTGGACGCGAGGTGCCTGGCCGCGGCGGTGGAGCAGTTCATCTCGTGCTCCGCGTGGAGGAGGAACATGACGTCGAGTGCCTTGGCGAGACGCGGGTTCGGCCTGTGGTTCGGGTCGAGCCCGGCGTCCAGCATGTACAAAAAGTTTTCGGCGTATCCCATCGTCTGCACGGGATGCGCCGGTGTCCGCCCCGTGTTGCGGTGGTACGCGTGCGCCGCGAGCGTGGTCATCTTACCGATGATGCGAACGATCTGCTTGTCCTGGACGTCGTGGCTGGCGTAGATGGACCCGCCCTGCAACGCCGGGTTCTGCTCGGGGTGAAAAGTGGAGAGGGCGTTGAGACCCGCGAGGATAACGCCCATCGGGTGCGCGTCGTGGGGCAGAGCTTCGATGGCGGCGATGACCGGGACTGGGAGCGCGGAGTGGCGCATGACGGTCTCCTCCCACTCGCGGAGCTGGCGCGCGTCGGGGAGGTCGCCGTAGACGAGCGCGAACGCGGACTGTGTTTAGGGAAGAAGTGTGAGTGAGGGGGATCGGCGGTGAGCGGTGGCGGTTTTTTGTCGGGCTGCGAAAAAGAAGCGGAAGAAGAAGAATGGGGGGTTGGGTGCGTTGCTTTGTTGGCGCGTGACTCACCTCGAGGTAGGTTGAGCGCTCGGCGAGCTCCTCGATGGGATAGCCGCGGTACCGCAGGATGCCCTTATCGCCGTCGATGTAGGATATTTTGCTCTTGCACGGCGCGGTGTTCATGTACCCTGGGTCGTAGAGCTTGAGCCCGTTTCCGTCGCCGCCGGCTTTGATGGCCTTGAACGCGGTCGCGGACACGAAGCCGTCCTCGGTGACTGGGAGCTCGTACCTCTTGCCGGTGCGGTTGTCGGTGACGGTCAGAGAGCCGACGCCTCCACCGGGGGCGAGCCGGATCTTCTGGTCCGCGCCTGCGCGATGGGTAAAGACGGGAGGGGCCGCGCGGTGAGTCGCGGTGGTGGTGGGGGCATTTTGGTGGTTTGCGACCCGCGGGAAAGAAACGCCCTTTCGCGAGGGCCTTTTTCGCGAGGGCGGGATCGGGGCGGGGTACGCGCGGGGTTCTCACCGGCGGCGGTCGGGTTCCTCTCGATCGCGTCGCGCTCATCGTCCGTCGCGCCCAGGTGGCAGGTCAGATGGCGAACCCGTTCGCACGCCCTCGTTTGGTGCGCCATGGTGTTAAGTGCGGGGCGAGTGCCGGTGCTTTAGGATGTCAAATCTTAGGGATTGCGTCGTTCGCAATGCGGGTCCTTTTCACGTCGAACCGGCGGGGAGGTGGTGGCCCTGTCTCGGTGCGCGTGGGAAATCGGGTCGGGCTCGGCGTTCGAGCGCTCGACGGCGGCGAATGGAAACACGCGTGGGTGGTTCGTGGTCCCGACGCGCGGTCTGCTTGTGTCCCGCGTCGTCCGGCGCGGGCTCTCCAGATCGGGGCGCGTGCTGAGTCAGAGTTCTTTTTTATCCAGATTTAGCCCGTACGCTTTTTTGTTGGCTGGCCACCGCCAATGAGGCTTGGGCCCATTGCGGCGCCCCGAGGAGCGACACCATTCCTCGACTCAGGCTCCCTCGACGCACCTTCGCGCGTGTCGTCGGTCTTCTCCGAGCTCGTCGAGGCCGTGGTCTCATCGCGCGCCCCGGAGGACGAAGGCTGAGACAGGCGCGAAGGTGGCTCTTCGGCCACTTCCTCTTCGTGGGATTGCCCCTTTTAAAGCGTCGGTAAAGCGACTGCTGACCCCGCCGCACGGCCGCGTCTCTCGCGTTCGCGTTGACCGCGCCCCGTCGTCGACGTCCTCGCCCGAACGCGGATTCAAAAGCGAGCGCGCAGACGCATCAGCCGCGAAGTCAACCGCGAAGTCTCACCAACGATGAGGGTGCCGCTCGTCGCCAACGGCGTGCGCGCGGTGACCGAGCGGCTGACGGGGATGATGCCCCACGACTCGAGAAAAAACAACAACGCGTCTCCTCTGGCCGGGGCGACGACCGCCGGCACCCACTCGCGAGGCCACGGGCACGACGCGCTCACCGCGACGAAGCGCGCGCTCGCCCTCCGCGTCCTCTTCGACCCCGACGCCGCGACATCCCTCCTCGACCACTACCGCGCGCGCACCGCCCAGATCCGCGCAGCCGCGGGGAAACGCGCGGCGGCGCTCAGACGAGCGCCACCGTATCGAGCCGCCGCGTACCTCCTCGCCGGCTTCGCGCTGTACATGCTGTACCGCCGGCGCAACCGCGACCGATGGTGCCTGCTCAGGGAACACAAGGAACGACGAGCCGCGGTCCAAACCGCGCTCGACGACGCCAAGTCCTACGAAGAGTTCATCGCGCTCGCGCACCGCATGGAAGCGCTCGAGGAGGAACACGCCGCCAGGATCCGCGCGCTGGAGCGGGGAGGCAAGCACCACAGGGCCCCAGGGTCACACAGGACCGCGAGGGCATCGTCGCCGTCCAACGTCGACGACGGTTCATCTTCCGACGACGACGACGACGACGCGAGCAGCGTGTGGAGCGTCGGGGTGTACCCGGGTGACGGCCAACGCTCGTACGACGCGGAACTCATCGAGGAACAGCTCCGGCTCCTTCGCGCGCAGCGCGCGTCGGGTAACGTGGAGGAGATGATGTTCAGCTTACGCGCGGACATTCTGCGGAACCTCGGGAACATGACGGACATCGGGCGTAAGCTGCACGAGCCGCTGTGGGGGGTACCGAGGGCGGTGCGGGAATACATCGACGAAACTCGGGCGCAACTTCGGGCCATCGCGCAGGACAACGACGTGCCGATCCAGGAGAAGCTCGCGTTTTTGCAGGAAACCAGGCACTGCTTCGGGCGGACCGCGCTGTTGCTGTCGGGGGGCGGGACGTTGGGAACCTTCCACGTGGGTGTCGCCCGGGCGCTTCACTCAAGGGGGTTGCTCCCGCGGGTGTTGGCTGGGAGCAGCGTGGGCAGCATCGTCGCCGCGATCATCGCCAGTCGTACCCCCGAGGAGCTGGACGAGTTCTTCAGCGAGAAGCACTTCTGGGACCTGCTCCCGGACATGACCTTCTTCAGCGGGCGGGACTTTTTCTCCTCCATTCAGCACCTCATGCGAACCGGCGCGCTGCACGACATTGACTTTTTCCAAAGATGCCTCCGGGCGCTCCTCGGCGACCTCACCTTCCAGGAGGCGTACGACAGGAGCGGCGGGCGGATCCTCTGCGTGTGCGTGTGCGCCACACGGGCCGGTGAGAAGCCGCGGCTGCTCAACTACCTCACATCCCCGCACTTGGTCGTCTGGTCCGCGGTGGCCGCCAGCTGCGCGTTTCCCTCGCTCTTCCCGCCGCAGCCGCTGCTCGCCAAGAGCCGCAACGGCGCTTTCGTTCCGTGGCAGCCCGAAGGTAAGCTCGGCGCGCGGCGTTGGCGGGACGGTAGCTTGGAGAACGACCTGCCGATGCAAGGGCTGAGCGAGCTGTTCAACGTCAACTACTTCATCGTCTCGCAGACGAACCCGCACATCGTGCCCATCCTCCGACTGAAGCGGTGGTTCGCGTCGAAGAACGGGATATTCGCGACGATCGCCCAGTTTCTAGAGTCTGAGTGGCGGCACCGGTGCACGCAGGTGCTGGACCTGGTCCCGTGGGTCGATACCTTCGACTTTGCCAAGTTGTTCGGGCAGCAATGGGAAGGGAACGTGACGGTGGTGATGGAGTACTCGTGGAAGCAGTTCAAGAACATCGCGACCAACCCGACGCGGGAGTTTCTCTTCGAGACAGCGACGATGGGCGAGCGCGAGATGTGGCCCAAGCTCGCGACGATCGAGAGCAACTGCGGGATCGAGATGCAGCTCGACGAGTGCGTCAGGGCGCTGCGTGAGAAGCTCAGCCAGCGGCAGGGATACATGAACCTCAAGCAACGAGGCCGGGTACCCTCGTGGAACACCATCAACTACTGCGGCCGCGACTCGTACCTGCACATGCCCCAGACGGGCGGGAGCATCGCGTCCACGATCACGATGAACGACAACAACAGCGACGCGGGACTCGTGTCCATCAAGGATGCCGTACACAAGGGATCCTTCGCCGCGACCGTCGCGGCTAACAACAAGGCTTCTCCCGGGGCGGTGTCGACGGGACGGACAGATTCTCCATGTGGCAGCGGCGTCTCTGTCTCCATGTCGATGTCGCGCGAGAGCAGCACGGGTTCCCTCTCCGATTTCATGCACGTCGTCGCGGACCAGATGGAGGCGCGGGACAAGGCGGCCGGTGTGTCACACGCCGGGGGAAGCCAAAGCCCAAGCCCGCGGCGAGGCGTCGTCCCCGCCGCCGCCGCTTCCATCGACAAGGTGACCATCGGAGCTTCGGCTTCGTTGCTACCAGAGACGTTCGGGGCGATGGGCGCGCGGCCTAGCAAGTACGGCAGCAGTCGCAGCGTGGGGGGTGGGAGCATGAACGGGAGCCAACGGAGCTTGGGTTCGCCAGGGCGGGGTGGGAGCACGCCACCGCGGAGCCCTTCGCACCGCGGATGAGCTCGGGCGGAGAGCTCGGCGCCCCACCCCGAACCAACAAAATGTATTTTTTCAGCGCACTAAACATGTGTGAAACACTAAATGTGTGATTCTTCGCAAATTGCGAAATAGAATTGTTTAACCATATATACGATGTAGGGTACTAAGTATACAGTCAGTGGCGAGGATCTTGGTAGCTCGATTCTGGGCCTCCAGATTGCGCAAGTCTTTTCTCCAGACACTGCAAAAGCTGTTCCTCCTCTGCAAAGCGTTGATCATCACTAGCAACCTCGCGTCAAGGCGCACCGTTGCTCACGACCTAAGCTCGCCCATCATGTCCGCATGGGGCGCTTCCGGAGCCTGGGCCTCCCAGGTGAGATACCCGCCCGCGTCCGAGGCCTTCGTTGCCCGGACCTCACCGAACCGCCCCCGTGGGAAAAAGAGGCGCGAACGCCGGCCCGCGCCGCCGCCGTCGGAGACGCCGGAAACCGCGCGTCACGCCGGCTCCGACGGCGTCTGGCGACATCGCGCCCGCGTTTCCGCGTCTTCGCACCTCGTGCGATGACGCAAAGGCGTCGTGACGCGCGGGAATCGGTCGCGTGGCTTGCGTCGCGCGCTCGTGTCGCCGCCGCCGTTCCTCCCGATCGCATGTAAATCTTGTCACCGCATCGCAGAAACTGACTGCCCCCCCCCCGACCCGCACCCACCTCCAGGCCGAGGAAGATGAGACCAAGACCTCCTTCGGCGCCGGGAGGAACGCCGAGCGCGCCTTCCCCGGCCTCGGCCAGCCCCTCAAGAAGAAGGGCGACGACGAAGAACTCTTCCCCTCCCTCGGCGCCGCCGCAAAGGCGCCCAAGAAGAAGGGCAAGCCCGTCAAGATGTCCCTCTCCGACTTCGCCGCCGACGGCCCATCCTCCGGCGGCGGCGGCGCCTACCGCGCGCCCGGCCGCGGCGGCGGCGGCGGCGGCGGCGGATGGGGCGGCGGCAACGACGACAACATCGCCCTCCCCACCGGCCCCTCCGCCAGGGACGACGACGAGGACGGACGCGGCGCCCCCGGCGGGAAGTACGGCGACGAGAGAATCGGAGGTGCCTTCAAGGACTACGGCGGAGACCGCGGCGGCGGCTTTGGCGACCGCGGCGCACGCGGCGGCTTCGGCGACCGCGACGACAGGCGCGGCGGCGGCGGCTTCGGCGACCGCGACCGCGGCGGCGGCTTTGGCGACCGACGCGGCGGCTTTGGGGATCGGTCCAGATCCCCGCCTCGCCGCGGCGGCTTCGGCGGCGATCGCGACGGCGGCTTTGACCCGCGCGATGACCGCGACCGCTCGCCGCCCCGATCCCGCGCCGACGACGACAGCAACTGGGGCAAGAGCAAGGCGAGCGCGCCCCCGAGGTCCCGGTCGCCGCCCCGCGGCGGCGGCTTTGGCGACCGCAGGCGGAACAGCCGATCGCGTTCGCGCGGCCGGTACGACTCCCGGTCGCGGTCGCGATCCCGCGGCCCGCCCCGCTCGCCGTCCCCCGAGCGCGACTGGGGCGCGCTCCGCAACCGCACGGGCCCTCCCGCTCGCTCCCGGTCGCGCTCGCGGTCCCCCGAGCGCGAGCGCGACTGGGGCGCCCTGCGCAACAGGCAAGGACCCCCCGCGCGGTCTCGCAGCCGGAGCAGGTCCCCCGCGAAGGAGCGCGACTGGGGCGCGCTTCGCAACCGCACCGGCCCGCCGCCGCGCGAAGAGCGCGACGAGCGCCCCGCGCGCGGCCCGCGGCCTGGGCAGCGCGCGGATGATGCCGGGGACCGCTGGGGTAAGAAGGAAGCCCGCGATCTTTCCCCCCGCGGGGACCGCGACGGCGGGCGCCCGCGGCTTAACCTCGCCAAGCGGAGCGAGAAGGGCGGCGGCGACGAAAAAGGCGGCGGCTCGGCGCTGTTCGGCGGCGCCAGGCCCCGCGAGCAGGCGCTCAAGGAGGCTGGCCGTGACTACCGCAAGGAGGACATGGCCCTCGCCCGCGGCAGCGTTCGGCGCAAGGAGAGCGACGAGGAGAAGGCTATGAAGGATGAAATCATGGACCTCACCGCCGCGCTCGGCGACGCGCCCTCCGACGAGCTCAAGAAGGAGATCTCGGACAAAGAAGAGGCGCTCGCCAAGCTCTCGCTCGAGCTCGACGATAAGGTGCGGTTCGCGCAGCGCGAGGAGAAGGCTCGCGAGGAGCAAGCGGGCAAGGAGAGGCGGGAGCGACGGGAGCCGAGGGGCGACGCGGACAAGGGCAACTGGGGCGAGGGCAAGGCTGACCGCGCTCCGAGGAACGGCGGCGGCCGCGGCGGTGACCGTGCGCCGCGGAACGAGGGCGGCGGCAAGAAGGAGGAGAGGAAGCCAAGGGAGCCCCGCGTCGTGAAGGTTGCCGAGGAGTCCGGCGTGAAGATTGCCTCCTCCTCCTTCGCCGCGCTTGCCATGGATGACGAAGAGTGAGCTCCCCGAGGAGGAGGAGGAGGAGCGCTTCGCACGTTTCAATACTATGTCGCATTCACACACTTGTCACCGTCGCTCACCAGTTTCGCGTATCGATCCGCCATGCGCCGACGCGCCCGTTCTTTCCCGTCATCCTCCAAGATTCGCGCGGCTGCGGCGTCCAGGCGGAGGTGTCCAGACGGAGGCGAAGTCGACGGTGCCCGATCGGGCGAGGTCATTCGCGCGAGGCGTCGCTCGACGCGCTTCAGCTGATCGGTCAGCTCTGCGCGGTACACTTCCGCGTCGCGCGCGAGTTCCCGCTCGTGGCTGAGGCGCGCGATACGTCGCTTGCGGGCCTCGCCGTCGTCCAGGAGGGAGGCGAGCGACGGGACGGCGCGCGGCATGTCTTTGCAAAAGTGATGATGGGGCGAACTTGGACCGTCGCGTCGAGGGACGATTTCTATGGGAAACAGTGACGGTCTATCGACGAGTCAAGTTCCAGTCTCTCAAATCTTGACAGATGGGCAGTTTTGGGGGGAAGGAAGAGAGTTCAGGAGGGCACCCTGGACCAAACGACGCTCGCACCGCAGCGGCGGCAGTCACACGCCGTTCCGTCTCGACGCGAGCGCGACGTAGAGTCGGGAAGGGTCTCGTCCTCGAAGAACCCGCGTCGTCGGGAGAGTATCGGGTAGCTCGGTCCGCATCACGAAAAGAGGAGGCGCGCTCGTGGCACGCGGTTGACATTTCGGTCTCGTGAACGGGAAGAGAGGGAGGAGGATGTTCAAGAAACTGTTCGGAAGCAAGGGTTCAGGGGGCGGGGGCGGCGGGGGCCCTGCCACCGGCGGCGGGGGCTTCAGTGCGCCGAAGACCACCCCGCTGGGCGCGGTCGAGAAGCTGAAGGACGTGCGTGCCCCCTCTCGCTCCTCCCCCAAAAATATGACGACTTAAATCTTCCCGCGAATCTCACCCTCGACCGCTGACCCTCCCCGTCCCTCCCGCACCGCAGACGCTGGCCATGCTCGAGAAGCGCGAGATGCTGCTGCATAAGAAGATGGCGGCCGAGCTCGAGAAGGCGAAGGATTTCAACCGCGCCAAGAACAAGCGCGCCGCGCTGCAGTGCCTCAAGAAGAAGAAGCTCTACGAGCAGCAGATTGAGCAGCTCCAGAACCAGCAGCTCAAGCTCGAGGAGCAGGTCATCACCCTGGAGGGCAGCAAGACGACCGCGGAGACGTTCACCGCGCTCAAGTCCGGAGCCGGGGCCATGAAGCAGCTCCACAAGGAGACCAACATCGACGAGGTCGACAAGGTGCGTCCAGATCTCAGTTCTAAAGAATCAAACCCAAAAGATCCAACCGTCGACCCCAGCCTTACCTTACCCTTACCACCCCCACCCACCCACTCAAATACAGGTCATGGACGACATCAACGAACAGACGGAGAAGATGCGGCAGGTGCAGGACGCCCTGGGCCAGCCCGTGGGGTACGCCGCGGACCTCGACGAGGACGAGCTGGAAGAGGAGCTCGCCGCGCTCGAAGCGGAGGATCTGGAAGATGAGTTGGACCTCGACGCGGAACTCGCGGCGCCGGCGCCCAAGATTGCCGCGCGGCCGCAGCCCGCGACGGCGGTGAGCGCGCCGGCGATGCCGTCCGCGCCGGTGGGACGTGCACCCGCGCCCAAGCTGCCGTCGGTTCCCGGGAAGAGCTCCGAGGATGAGGAGTTGGAGGCGCTCCAGCGCGAGATGGAACTCCTCGGGGCTTGACGAGGGGATGAAATGACTCAGAGTCGGTCCTCA
>Ga0302116_1000216_pt1 | contig 33281 bp, 41 predicted proteins | sample AG5_SCM_MG_FD_203124 | JGI IMG/M metagenome (GOLD analysis project Ga0302116, IMG submission 203124) | Marine microbial communities from Western Arctic Ocean, Canada - AG5_SCM | ecosystem: Environmental > Aquatic > Marine > Oceanic | place: Canada: Western Arctic Ocean | collected 2017-10-01 | reverse complement strand
AGGGGAGTGTGGCAAAGAGGCTGGACAAGATGTTGAACGAGGACGTGCTGCCAAACGCGTGCAGCCTGGACGTAGACGTATTCAGGGATAGGCTGGGGGGTGACAGGGTGAAGGACATGTTCCAAGCCAAGCACACAAGCCGAACATGAGGCCGATCTTTAGCGAGTACGCCGCGGACGACCAGAGCGATGGTGCCGTGGACAGCATGAACAGCACGGAACAGCACGGAACTGGTCAGTTACGGGAGAGAGCTGGGGCTGGTGGGCGGTCCCCCAGCACTCAGCGAGAGGGCAATCAAGACACTGTTTGCTTTCTGCAGCAAGTGTACAGCGAGTTCATGGAAACAAACGCCGCGATCGCCGAGATTCAAGCAAGCCATGCTGAAAACGCCTGAAAGGCTCAAGGTGTTGTGGCTCGAGAGATGTCAGAGGCTGAAGGAGAAGGAAGAAGCGGAGGCGGAGACCGTGTGGTGGGGATTAAAATGGAATGAGTGTGAAATTTTATTTTTCTTTGTTCGTTATAGCATATATATTTTATCATTTATCTTTTTATTTGGTTGGATTTTTGTACCACTTGAGGGCCAAGCTGCTGCAAACCACCGAGACTGAGCTCAGAGCCATTGCAAGAGCTGCAATACTTGGAGGGAGGGCCACTTGAAAGGCTGGATAGAACACACCCGCTGCAATTGGCAGCCCGAGACTGTTGTACCCCAAAGCCCAGAAAAAGTTCAGTTTGATCCGGGCGAAAATGAACTTGCTAAGGTCAATGGCAACGACGACGTCGCTCAACTTGCTGTTCACCAGAACCATGTCGGCGGCTTCCACCGCAATCTCCGTTCCAGCTCCAATGGCTATTCCCACGTCAGCCTGGACTAAGGCAGGGGAGTCGTTTATCCCGTCCCCGACCATGAGAACGATTTTTGGGTTGGCCTTGCTGTTCTGAAGTGCAACCACCTTTTTCACCTTCGTCGCCGGCAGCGCCTCCGACACGATGAACTTTTCGTCCAAGTCTAGCTGCGCCGAGCGAAGCGAGATTGTGCGCATTTTTAATGAAGGACGAGGGAAACGAACCAAGCGAGCCAAAAAAGAATTATATTTGGGTGTTAGCTTAGTAGTGGATGTGGGTGGTTGCAGCCATTTTCGCTCGTTCGCTCGCTAGCTCACCTGCTTTCCGATGGCCTTGGCCGTCCTCCCGTTGTCACCAGTGACCATCCAAACTTCAATGCCCATCTTATTCAGCATCACAATAGTTTCCTTGCTCTCCGGCTTTAACTTATCTGAGATGCCGATAATTCCCGCGACCTTGCCATCAACAGAGATCAGAACCGCAGTCTTGCCCTCGTCCTCGATGATTTTCATTTTCTCATTACTGCGCCGAGCGAAAGCGAGGCGCATTTTTAATGAAGCAAGGGCAAAAACGAGTGAAGCGAGTGGAATAATGTTAGTTTAGTAGTGGATGTAGCCATTATGTCTGTAGCCATTTCGCGCCATCGCGGGATTCATCGCGAGTTTCTCGTTTTCATCAAGGCTCACTCGCTTCGCTCGCTCACCTATCGCTGGCCACCTCAATCTCGTTGATCATCATAAACGCACGGTTCCCCACGCAGATGTTGACCTCGTCGTCGACCAGGCAGCTGATCCCCTTTCCGGTGATGGCCTTGAACTCCTGCGCCGAGCGAAGCGAGGCGCATTTTTATAGAAGCACGAGAGCAGCGAGCGAGCAAAATAGTTAGTGGATGGATGTATTATGTCTGTAGCCATTTCGCGGGATTCATCGCGAGTATTCTCGTCTTCCTCAAAGCTCATCGCGAGTAATATCGTCTTCTTCAAGGCTCGCTCGCTTCGCTCGCTCACCTTGGGGCTGTAAATTTTCGCCGCGAGGTTTTTGTCGAGTATGGCGAGCTGCTCTTCGGCGTAGTTCACCATTGACACCCCAAGCGGGTGTTCCGACGACTTCTCGGCGCAGCCCATGTAGTAAATGAGCTTGGCGGAGTCGACGGAGTCGTCAGTCTGGATGTAATCGGTGACGGAGGGTTTTCCAACCGTCAGGGTGCCAGTCTTGTCGAAAATGACAGCGTTTATGTTGCTGGCGATTTGCAAGGCCTCACCGCCTTTGATCAATATTCCCTCTCTCGCTCCAACCCCCGTGCCCACCATGACGGCGGTGGGAACCGCGAGGCCCAGTGCGCACGGACAGGCAATCACAAGGGTGGCAATTCCGAACATGATCGAGAAGAAGACTGCAACGAGCGAAGAAGGTGCGAAACGAATTGAGTGGGTTAGTTCAGTGGTGAATGTGGGTGGCTGCAGCCATTTCATTTTCGCTCGTTCGCTCGCTCACCTTTACCGTTCTCGTCGTACCAGTCCTCCGGCACCAAACCAACAGAAGTGAGAAGCAACCAGATCAGAAAGGAGGAGAGGGAGAGGGAAATGACCACAGGAACGAAGACGTTGGAGATCTTGTCGGCGTAGGCCTGAATCGGAAGCTTGGAGGACTGGGCGTGCTCCATCAGCTGTGCCGAGTGTAATTTGGTTTAGAGGTGCCAGTGAGTGGCCGAGTGAGAATAAAATAAAACTCACCTTCACGATCTGGTTGAGCGTCGAGTCGCCCCCAACGAAGGTCACCTTCAAGTAGCCCGTCCCTTCAACATTCACCGTTCCGCCAATGCACTCGGAATCAATAACTTTTAGCACTGGCAGCGACTCTCCCGTGATCATAGCCTCGTCAACGGAAATTGAGCCGGAGACCAACACGCCGTCAGCCGGGACAGAACTTCCCCGGATAATCTTCAAAACGTCGTTGCGCTGAACCAAGTCTATGTCCACGCTCGTCTCGTTTGTGTACTGCTTGCTTAACGGGTCAAATGTGACCAAAGTCGCCGTTTTGGGGGTGAGCTTCATCAGCTTGGACAGGGCCTTGGAGGTTTTTCGCGTCGCCAACGCCTGCAAGTACTTGCCCAGCAGCACAAAGGAAATGAGCACCGCGGAGGTCTCGAAGAAGTGGTAGCCCATGTTCATGTTGCCTTTTTCGGCGTTCAACGCAACTATAATGGATATAACCGCGTACAAGTACGACGCGGAAGTGCCCAGCGCAATCAGCACGTCCATGCCGAGCAGGCGGTTTTTAATTCTGATAAATTTGAGTGATGTTGGGTTAGTTATTTTGGTTTAGTTATTTTTTGTTTAGTTAGTTGTTTAGTTTAGGCAGCTCACCCGTGGTACGATCCAACGTAGAACTGGTAGCCGGACACAAACTGGACGGGGGTCGTGAGGACCCAGAGGATCAACGCTTCGACGGTGAAGTTGTTGCCAAGGTTGTGGTGGAGAAAGGTGATTGAGGAGATTTTTGAGAGGATCATTGATATGGTGAAGACGGGAAGGGTACCAAAGAGGGAGTAGAGGAAGTCGTTGCGGTGCTTGAGGAGCTGGAGTTTCATTTGCTTGGAGATTGCTTCGTTCTGCTGGGTTCGCACGTCCGGAGCAAGCGATGCAGGATTATTTGGGTGAGAATCGTTCAAACTTTGGAGAAGAGTTCGTGGCCCAGTTAGGTTTGGGTCGTAGAGGATGGTGATGGTGGATGTGGTGGTGTTGGAGGGTTTCGCTGATGGTTTAACATTGGTGTCGAATGACTTCGGAATGGAAGCGTCAACAACCCCGCTGAGTTGCTTGATTTCAGCAATGGTGGGGGATGTGGATGTGGACGTGGTGGTCATTTCTACTCCTACGTCGACCTCGTCCGGGCTGATGCCGCCGCCACCGGCCTGGATAATCACAACGCAAGAACTGTACTTGTCGCTGGCAGCAGCGCCAGTTTGAGACTCCAAGTCTCCACCACCCCCGGGAGCTTGGGCAACCGTCCCGCCTGTGGCGCTCAAGACTTTGGACGGATAGCCGCCCTTGGTGATTAACTCCGCGATTATTGTGGGCTGGGCGGAGGAACCCTCCACCACAATAATCTCAGCCTTGTGCGTCACTGCGGAAACGGTGGCCTCCAGCACGCCGTCCATGGCCATCACGATCTTCCTCACAGCTGCGGAACAATTTGTGCAAGTCATCCCAGAGACGGAGAGGGAGACTGTGACCTTGGGAATTGACGGCTTCTCCGAGCGAAGAAGGTGCGAGATTGTGCGCAGGTTAGTTAAGTAGTGGATGTAGCCATGAATAGTAATTTCGCACGGAGTTTGGTACTTTTCTGTCACAAGGCGAGCGGCGAGCAGCGAGCGGAGACGGAATGAAACTCACCTTCGAGGCATCGGTGGCCTTGACGGCATCGAGAATGTCGCTCGCTACGCATGCACAGAACTCGCCGCACTCGCAGAACTCCCCACAGGGGCAGTTCAACCGGTTGCAGGAGGAGCAAGGGATGGTCGCAGTGGAGGACGAATCGGAGGCGGTTGGGGCTTTGGATTTGGATTTGGGGGGGGGGATAGCTTCTTGACATCGCCAGTGACCTTGTCCTCCAAGTACGTCACGTCGAAACCAACATCCTCAATCTCCTCTATGATCGTTGCAGTGGAAGGGAAGAGGCCAGTTCCATTGATGGTGGCTGTCGTGAGAGTGACCTTGATGGAGATTGTTGAGGGGGAGGGGTCGAGGAGGGCGGTAAGCACCTTCGTAACAGTCTTCACACACGACCCACAGGTGAGCCCAGAAAGGCCAAGCTCATAAGATTGGGTTGTGGGGGTTGTGGGGGTGGGAGGGCTTGGAGGGGACGCGTTTGTCACCTTCCGCTCTCCCGTTACTTTGTCGTCGTACAAAACAACATCAAAGCCAAGATCCTCAATCTCCTCTACAATGGCTGCAATTGCAGGTAGCGTGAAGCCACTAATAACAGCGATTTGGGGCGGTCCAAGAGTCACTGTAACTTCATTCCCAGGGGCGAGAGCGATCAAGGCGTTCGTAACTGTTTTCACACAAGCGCCGCAATGAAGCCCTGCCAGCTCGAGAGAGAAGTGGCCGAAAATGTTACTCATCTTATTCACAGTTCAAAAAATAAAATGTGCTTTTTTAGCTGCTTTTTAACTGCTTTGGTTTTCGTGTCAGGTGCGAATTCATTTCAAGGTAAGCCACAATTCCTTAAAGAACCATGAAACGATGCTTTGCAATGCTTTTGCTGATCGTTGACACTGCGTCAACCACTTTTGAGCTTCCTCGTGTCTCGTATAAGGATCTTCTAGATAGTTCTGCTTCTGTCCATCATCATTTGTCGACACTTGGGGCACTAGTTATCTCAGGCACTCCTAACTTCGCTGAGGAGCGGTCGAAGGCGCTGTCATATATTCTAGCTGCTGGCACCGAAATTGAGAATGGTGGACGAAACAGCTGGGGAGGGGTCATAGAGAACGGTAGAATGGGTGTTCTCGTGGGTAGTGATGGGGAGAGTGTAGACCTTGACTCGGAGCTTGCCCGCAACACAATGAACTTGCGGTTGATTGTCGACAACGTCGGGTCGCTCGTCGGAAGCAGTCTGAAAATGGACGCGTTTGAGACTGCTGTAAGGAGTGGAGCGGGATTGGAGCATTTTCATTCTTACTCAGGGGGTGGGAGCGGGGGCGAGGGCGAGGGCGAGGACGAGGGCGAGGGCGAGGGCGAGGCAACAACTACAACCGTGATGGACCTGCATACAGATGCAGGCGTCTTCATCGTCATGACAAGAGGGCATACGGGCAAAAACGACGACAACCACATCCTACACATTAAGCTGCCTTCCGGACAAATTGTTCCGACCGCAACGCACCCTGACGACATTATCGTCATGGTGGGCGAGAGTGGAGGAGCCGACTTCATGTACGACGACAGCGACAGCGACAGCGTCAGCAAAACAAATAGATTGCGACCACTTCCTCACAAGCTCGTGCGCACCAACAACAATAACAATATAGGAAGGAGGAGCTGGTATGGGAGGATGTACTTCCCTCCGAAGGAGGTTGTGGATTTCGATGAACTGTACCGCGACCATAGAAATTTAGAGGCAGTTGGCGACGATATTCTGCCCGGGTGCCGAACGTTGCTGTCGCAGGGGTTGAATGTCTTCGGGAATGATGTTCCAGGAGTGGATTGCTCGACAGATGATGGCAGTGAAGGAATCTTTTGCTGGAAAGCGTGCGTGAGTGTGGTTGAATTAGATTGTGGGGATGGTTCGAGCCCAGTTTGTTACGACACGGTGGATAAGAAGGAGGTTGATGGAGAGGCTAGTTGCCCGGGGGATCCAATGATGACTGCCTGTCAGCCCATGTGCCACATGGCGCCGTCTCCAACTCCACCAACTCCGGCACCGGTTAACAACTTCTGCTCGGGACTTGGAACAAACATGTACATGGACGGTTTCAACTGGGTGCTCTTCGGAGAAAAAAGCCTCTGCTTGAACATCTACTGGCACGGGTGGACGCTCTCGAACGCGTGGAAGTTCTGGATTGCGTTCTTTGGGGTTGTTGTGCTGGGGATGGGGGTCGAGTGGATGGGCAGCTACAGGAAAACGCTGCACAAAGATTTAAAGAAGAAAACGAAGGTGAAACGCAGGCAGGCGTACTTCGTGTTCCTGCATTTTATGCATGCTTTGATGGGGTACGTGTTGATGTTGGCCACCATGACGTACAGCTTCGAAATGCTCGTGGCGGTCTGCTTGGGGCTCGCTATTGGGTATGCAGTGTTCTCTGACATGATACCGAAGAAGGCTGAGGCGTGTTGCGATTTCGATTTCGTTGACAGCAGCGACGACGAGGAGGAAGGGGTGGTGGGGAAAAAGGGAGAAGAAAAAAGTTTGATTAATAGAGCGGCCAATAAGAAGGACATGTATAATCAGGTTCAGGAGTGAGTGAGGTGGGTGGTGTTGTTGCGTAAGATTGTTTAACTACAAAGACAAATCATTAATAAATGAATTCCATAAACTGTTTTCTTCATTCCCGCTCTATGGTTTTACCCCTATCACGGGACCACCAAAAGCAGTAGCACGATGGCCCGTGTTTGTGCACCAGGTGCACCGGCACAGAGCCAGCCCGAGGGACTCGAAGAGGTTCGCAAACGATGGCCGGACGTGGTACCCGAAGGAGCGGTTGTGGTGCCCGAAGGTGTAGCCCCCGAAGGCCGTGAGGTAGTGGTCCACGAGCGTTGCAGTGTCGCGCAGGCTCAAATTGTACTTCCTCTCGAACGCCGGAATCCGCGCGTGCGTAGTCTTCTCAAGGACGTCCCCCACGAAGTCCACCGTCACGTAGTACCAGGTTCCAGGATGGCCCCCGCTGCAAACCCCATAAAGCGCCGCGAGCACCGGCGACAACGTCTGTACCTCCTCCGTTGTGTCGCCCGCCACAGCGTAGTAGCAATTCTTTTCCACCGCCTCCACGAACGCCGCTTCGCCGCAGCCACCATCACCTTCGTAAACACCTCCGGTCCAGATTCTGCTGTAGGTGCACTCGAACAAGATTTCCTCCGTCTCGAAATTGACGTCTTTCAGGTCCTCCTCATAGGCACATTTGTAAACTCGAAACATTTTGTTGGTGTACTTTACTACGCGACCGTAAGATTCACGCAGCTGAAAGCAGTCGTTGTGTGGTTCTCGCGGAGGGAAATCTGTGTCGCGGGCATCCGGGGCAGGCTTATCCTCGGCTGAATCGGAGGAGAGGGGGGTGAGGTCCATTGATGGGGTGGAGCAGGTGGTGGAAATCAACGTTAGCTGGGATAGGAGATTGTCCTCTTGGTTTGTTAGGAGAGCTTTTTTTTTACGGATTTGTTGGAGGGAACCGAGGATCTGAGTATTGGACTTGGAAGTGGAAGTGGAAAGAGGGGGCTCCACGGAAGAGCTCATCACAGAGTCCAAGAGGTCATCTGTTTTGAGTGATTGAGGGGGGGGGGTGGTTGGAGTGGAGGAAAAACTATTCTCATCGGTGATGGCATGATTAGTTTTAGTAGAATAAGAATTAGCTCCAGCAGAATGAGTAGCCTTCAGCTTCTTCTTTGCGGGAGGAATACAATACATTGCTCGTTCGTTGGTGAATTGTCGTATTCCAATACCTGCAGGATTGCCTTATGTGCTTATATTTGCATTAGAAAAAGATAAGTTGTTTCTAAATTTCGTACTCCTCAACAAACCCCCAGTTCCAATTATACGTCCAACTCACACTCCAATTATGCGTCCCATTGCTTCTTGTGAGGTCTCCAGCAACTTTGTGAAGCTGTGCACTTTGGTTTCCTCTGCAACCTCTCCCTCTATTTACTTCACAGAAGCATCACCCACCAACGGTGGTCGTTCTGTTATCACAGCAGTCTCCCCCTCCCACACCACTGAGACCATCTCTTCTCCTCACGAAAATGTCCGCTCTGTGGTCCATGAATACGGTGGCGGCTCTTTCTCCCCCTTCTCCTCAGACTACACAATTGCGACACTTTTCCCCTCAAATTCCGTCGTGATCTATGAAGGCAGTGGCAGTATCCCGCACACCCTAATCCCCCCCGGAAAGCAATTCCGGTACGCGAATTTTTGCGTTGCCACCACCACCAACAACACCGCATCATCAGAATTCACGTGCTACTGCATCGAGGAGGACCACTCTCCCAGCGGTTCTGCCCCCGCCTCATCCGTAATAAACACAATCGTCTCCCTGACCTTTTCCTCCTCGGCCCCCTTCACCCTCTTAGGCAAGTCTACCGTTGCCGAGGGAGCTGACTTTTACAGCGGTCTGACGCTCTCCTCCCCAACATCCCCCAAATTTCTCTCCTTCGTCCAGTGGTTCCACCCGAACATGCCCTGGGACTCAACTGAAGTGTATGAGCTCAACCTGGCCACAAGTTCCGTCACCAAGGTCTCACCAGTAAATTGCTCAAACACCTCCCCCCTCTACGATAGGTGAGCGAACGCGCGAAATTACTATTCATTGTGCTTCATCCACAACTGTTGCGGCGTCTCCGGAACCGTCCGTCTCGTGCACCACCGCCCCACAGGCCTTCCCTACGCCGCCAAGTGCCTCGAACTAACCTCGCTTCGCTCGGGCGCAGATTCGACCCCGCATCCTCCAAGCTGTACTTCCTCTCTGACGTCGACGACGTTCACGGCTGCTACGACCTGTACGTCTACGATCGGGAGGGCAAGACGACGGAGAGGATTGTCGCCATTCAGGAGGAGCTGATTGCGCCAGGAGATGGCTGGGTCATCGGTCTGTCGAGCTACGGGTTTGCGAAGAAAGGGATGGTTGTTTCTCTGTGCAACAAGATGATGGGAGGCTGCAGCCTGGTCGTTTGCGAAGGTGGAAATGTGGAGAAGATCGAGTTCGACCGAATCGACTCGATAAGTGAGCTCGTCACTTCGTCCGATTCGAGCTCCGTTTACTTCTTCGGGGGCAGCTACATTTCCCCCCCGAGCTTGTGGTCCTACAATTTAGACACGAAGCTCCTTGTTGAGGTGCACAAGAGTGTTAAGGAGGAGCTGGACATGGAAGCATTGGTTTGTGATTTTGTCAAGCCCGATCACATCATGTTTGATTCTGAGGAGGGGGAGAAGGTCCACGGATACTTTTACAAGGCTGGTGGTGGCGGTTGCGGTTGCGATGGCGGTGGCGGTGGCGGTTGCGGTGGCGCCAACCCCCCCCCGCTGCTAGTGAAAGCGCACGGAGGACCAACGAGCAGCACGAGCATCACGTTCAGGCTGGACATACAGTATTGGACGACTCGGGGATTTGCGGTTTTGGATGTCGACTATAGAGGGAGTAGGTGAGCTGACAGAGTGTTACATCCCACTGCGAGCGAAGCGAGCATTGATGCGAATAAGCGGAGCGAGTATTGATTGGGGTTAGATAGGGATTAGATTGGGCCTGCGTTGGAGTTACAGCCGTTCAGTGATTCGCCTTTTGCCTTTTTTGAGATTTCGATTTCACATTGACAGATTCGCTTGGACCACTACTAATCTAACCCACCAAATCGGCATAATGCAGCGGGTACGGCAAGGCCTACCGCTCCGGCTTGAAAAATAAGAATTGGGGGCTGGTGGACACCGACGACGTCTGCAACGGAGCGAAGTATTTGGCTGACAAGGGCCTGGTCGATCCGGCAAAGATGGCAATCGACGGCGGTTCTGCCGGGGGCTACACGACTCTGTGCGCTTTAGTGTTTCGAGACGTCTTCACCGTTGGCGCGTCGAAATACGGGATCTCAGGTGAGTGAGCGAACGAGCGGAAATGGCTACAGACGGCTACATCCACTACCAAGCTAACCCACCCAATTCGTGGCGCAGACCTCGCCAGTCTCTGCGTCGACACCCATAAATTTGAATCTCATTACATCGATTTTCTCATGGGCGTGCTGCCGGACGACAAGGAATTGTTTGAGTCTAGATGCCCAATTTTGCACCTTGACAAGCTAAAGTGTCCCGTTATCCTGTTGCAGGGGAAGGACGACAAGGTTGTTCCGCCGAACCAGGCGGTCGGAATGTACGACGCGCTGAGGGAGAAGGGAATCGACAGCGTTCTGGTCATGTACGATGGGGAGCAGCATGGTTTCAGAAAAGCAGAGAACATCACACACGCCTTGGATGCGGAATATTTGTTTTTCTGCATGAAATTTGGCATTGAGCCGGTGGAGTTTGGGGGGGTGGAGATAACGATGAACACTCGGATTGATATGTGATTATTTATTTAGATTGGAATACTACTACTACGCACATATAAACTTATCTATACCTCTTTTCACTCTTATCTTTTCGTTTTTTCTTTTTCTAACTTTGAAACGTGGAGGAGCTCGGCTTGCTGTTTCGCCATGTTGAAACCGGATTCATCGGTTGGGTTAAGTCTGCAAATGGCAACGTTTAGTATAGTCGCGAACGAGAGCCAGGCGGCATACGGTACAAAACACAGCCCAGCTAAGGCGTCAATCCTGTAAAACCCAGTTCCAATCATTACCAAAGTTGCCAACAAAAAGAAATTCATCTTCAAAGCCAGCCTCAGATTCTTCATTTTGAAAAACACGAAAGCCCAAGAAATGTTAACAAGGTAGTGGGCAAGGTAGAGCTTCAGGAAAGGAGAAGCTGGGGACTTAGCAAATATTCGGGAGGCCGAAAACCCGAGGAGGGAATATAACGTAGTCCAAACCGGGGCAAAGATCGCGTCCGGCGGAGTCCACGGTGGAAGGTTGATCTTCTTGTACCACGATTTCGTTGCTTTGACAACCACCGGAGTCCCAATACACCCTCCGGCTGCTGTTGTTACGATCCAAGCTGCTGTTGTGGAGGCTGATCGAAGAGGTTTGGGCAATCTGTTTTGGGTTCCAGAGCGAATCGAGAGTGATGTTACACACAAACTCATGCTCAGCAGCAACAGCTGTAAATTGAGTAAAAGCTTCATTCTGTATATTTTATTGTTCTAATGATTGGAGTGCTGTGGTGCTGTGGTGCTGAGCAGATTAATAAAAAAGAAAAAAACTTCAACTGGTCACATATCACCATATACGCACCCAAATGCGAAACCTCCTCCTCCTGACCCTATCGGCGTTGGGTCTCATCTCCATCTCCTCGTTCCACCTCCCAACGACTATCACACGGCCACAGATCCGAATCAATGCCGAGTCCGAGTCATATAAAATCAAAATCAAGACAAAGTTTGCTCTTGTCGCCTCAGTCTTTGGCAGCGTTCTTTCGCTCCCTCTTCCAGCCTTCGCTTCTGCTTCTGCTTCTACTTCTGCTTCGCCCCCCTTCCCCCCCCCCCCCAATCCCTATCCCGCTTCCTGCAAAAAACCTACAAAAAGCACGCAACAACCCTCTCCCCGGGCCTGGACAAGATCTACTCCCTCCCAACCTTCACGGTCGTAACCCCGTGGTCCACCCCTTTCACCAACCCTGACAGAAACAGCAACAGCAACAGCGAGGGTGGCCGCGCGGGTGGCGCGGTCCTCCACTTCCTGGATTTGAGCGATGCGGAGAGTTCCCGGTCCGAGTTCCACCAGCAGGAGGGGCTCCAGGGGATCAACGGGAACATCCAGATAACTCGGCTGGGTAAGGCCATGAGGAACGTGCTGGCGAAGGGGGTCCCGAGCGGACAGAAGGGCGACGGGGGGAATAAAATTGAGCAGATGGTCTACAAGATTGTCGGGAGTAGCCTTGGCAGGCAGCAGGCCGCGAAGGTTCTCAAGGCTCAGGGGAGGGGGGCGAAGGTTCCGGACATTCCGATCTTTTACGTCGGGGGGGTGACGCTGAAGGGGGGGAAAATTCCGATGTTCATGAGGCTGGACCAGGTGAGCGAGCCAAGTGAGCGTGAGCGTGAGCGTGAGCGTTCACTTGGGGGGTGGTGTTTTGGACCGTCTTTGACAATCGATTTCTGCGAAAAAGAAAAGATGCGCTTGGCCAAACTTGTCACCTTGTCCAATTTTGAGTGTTCAATGACGTTATGATTTGGAGTTCCGGGGTGATGCAGATGATTCGCCTTTTTATTGTGTGTTTTTTAGTTCTTATTTTCGTGCAGATGACCCTGATCTGGACAGTCCTTGAACAACCGCTTTGTGCGCGAAAAGATGCGCCTGGCCGAACCCGCCGCCGTGTTCAACATCTGGGCGTCTAAAACCTCCATACGATTGAGTTACGGCCAATTCTGTAATTCGCCTTTTTTTTTGTTTTTTTCTTCTCATTGGCGAGTTGAGGAACAACACTCGATTGATTAAATCCCGCGAAATTGCTACAGACGGCTACATCCACTACTAACTAACCTACTCAACTATTTTTGCTCCTCGCTGCACTGTGCTTAATTAAAATTCGCCTCGCTTCGCTCGGCGCAGGCTGAGAAGGCTTGGGAAGGGGCGGTTAGGGCCGGGAAGATTGGAATTGGGGAGGAGTTCGAGGTGGAGGTGTTTGAGTTCTTGGACGTGGTTGCGAGCATTGATAGAGTTAAGGAGGAGGAGGACGTTGGGGGAAGGAGCGACTTGGAGGACGTGGTGTTTGTTCCCATTGAGAAGGGGGTACAGTTTAGGGACGCGACTATTGGGAAAGGGGGCGGCAAGTCGAGATTAAAAGGCATGTAATGTAAATGCAAATGTAAATGTTAACAGCCATGAAAAAACCAGAATGAACATTTGGAAATCTATCAATCAAATTTCTTTTCGCTTGTGACCTTGCTTGTGACCTCCTCCTTCTGTTCTTCTACTCCGAGACCCAGCTCCGCCTCCGCCTCCGCCTCCGCCTCCGCCTCAACTCCCCCCTCATCCGCCGCCCTCGTCTCAAGCATGGGCACGACCATCTCCTCCAACATTGCAGGTTCAGCTTGCTGCATGAACATCATCGGAGGAATGGCAACCGGGGTTTGATCGTACATCTGGGGGGGATCAGAATAGTACATTTGTTGTTGTGCCATTTGTTGCTGCATGGCGGGTTGTTGGTACATCATTTGCTTCTTGTAGGGCCTGGCCGCCTCAAATGCATCTGCGACAGCGTCATAGTCAATGAGCAAGGCTTGGTCTTTCTTCTCTGTGCTCTTTCTGTTTCTCTTTGGGGGCTTCATGGATATGTAGTTTAATTGGTGAACTGGTGAACAGGCTCAATCAATTAACATTAAATTTTCATTTAAATTCCTTATAGATTTTTGTTTGTGTAGCGTCCATTGCCATCATTCAATGTTCTACCGACCCTCTCTACACTCTTACGATTCGCTCACCTAACTTCCATCCTCTAATCCGATGAATTTGGAAATCTCGAATTGGAAATCTCAATAATGACAAATTCAATGTCAAAAGGTGAAGACAAGGCGCTTTGTCATATCGATGGAGATAGTTTCGGAAAGTTGGCCATCATGTACAACGCCCCTCTTGCTGCTATGCAAAGCCACCTCCGACGTCCGCCTCTGGGCCCAAGACCATATCCTTCAAGGTCTAATGAAAACAAATATCAGCAAACGAAATGTCTACAATCCAAGGGCGTTTGAGCAGGTTGCTCACCGAAATACGAAATCCTCACAATTACCGACGCCCTCAAATCCGAATAGTCCTTCGCGGATGGCACCATCATTTGCAAGCATGTCGACACAGTTGTATTCTACTTCATCAAGGGGGGAACCGCCGTGAGCACACAGGCCGACGGAAGCGAAACCAGGGGGAGGCTGCAAGGCTCAGCCGGCGTGCTTGACCGTCGATATATATAGGAAGACCTGCAAGAGAGTCATGGGACCTTTGGGAGATATCTTGCAGAGGAACATGGAGCAGTTCATGAAATTCCAGGCTGCGAACATCGAAGGGGGCTTGTGGTGGGACGGGATGGACGGACGGAGAGGGAATAGATCATTACGAATTGGGGATTGGGAGATTGGGGAGTGGGGGAAGGGTGGAGCAATAACTAATTGCAAAAAAAATCGTCGCAATCTTTTTCGTCTCAGTAATTAAAAATCTTAATTTATGATTTGATTTTGGAACTGTTTTTATCACTAAAAGGATTGACCGGCTCACTGGCTGGTTTTGTTGTTGGTTGTTGGTTGTTTGTTGTTGGTTGTTTGTTGTTTGTTGTTTGTTGTTTGTTGTTTGTTTGTTGTTTGTTTGTTGTTTGTTTGTTTGTTGTTAACTTGTTGAAACTTCACAAAAAATTTCCCTATTTCTGGCCACCAAGGGAGTGCATTTGAGCATCTATGTCGACAAGCTCTTTCTGAAGTTTCTGGAAGAGAGGCTTTGGGGGAATGTGAAATCCTGATATGTACTTTTGCCTCGAAATAATACCATTCATGTTTGTTTCCTGAAACTTAAGTTCCTCCAACCGCTTTTGAAGTGTGGCTGTTGAGGGAGAATTTGTATTCTTGGCGCTGGCTTCGTAGAGTTGCCGTTGGGTCTCGATAACCTCCTTCGAGAACTTGCTGAGCTTAGCAACATTCTCGACGAAACCTCTTATTTCCGACTGGGAAAACTCTTCGCCAAACCGTTCGCCCTCACCCCTGGACTCCATCAAGACAAGCGTTGCAGAAATTTCTTCTTTTCTCCGGGTAATGTCGCGAAATTCTTTACTAGCATCAAAAGACCTTGCCCTTGCGGATTCACCAACAAGATTCTTCACACTGCTCAGCCTCGCCCCGAAGCGAGAGGAACAAATGGATTCTTCAGCGTGGGCCGCTTCCGAGCTGAGATTTATACACACACAAAGCTTCGCTCGACCCTCTAAGCTACTCCTCAAAAGCATTGTGAGAATTGAGTCGCGGAACGGAATATGCCCATTATCGCGTTTATTGAGCCTTTGGATGACTCTCCCCAAAATCGTCAAAGAGCTGTTAATTGCAATTGCTTGGCATTTTTTAGTACCCTCAACTCCACTTTTGTTTATCCGCTCCGAGCCAGCCAGGTCTACAAACATCATCGTTTGGATTGACACGCTAGAACCGTTTTTTTTGGTCAGTTTGAGTTTCACGAGTGCATGACTTCGACTGCTTCTCTCGTTTAAATTGTGGCTGGCCGCGGTTCGCGAACCTTCAACGGTCGTGCACAGCTTGACGATGTCGTCCGAAGTGCGCAACGGTAAAAACGTTTCACCTTGCGTCGTGTAGTCGCCGTTTTCTGCTGTTGACTCCAACTTTCGAACAGAGGACGATCCATTTTTGAACGCCCCCGAGTCTCGCAATTGTTTCCGTTTTTCCTTCTCAGCTTTTTTAGCAATAAAACAAGGGCTACAGTGGCAGCTCGAAGGGTGAACGCCAGACACATTCGTAGTAACACTTTTCGCCCTTATTGCTGGACCTGAAGACAGTATATCACCGCCAACACCGAACACACCGGCCGAAGTGTTGGCAGCCCCAACCTGCCGTCGGCCTAATGATTTCGTCCCAACACGCAGAGGACCTCGATTATTGAGCAAATCGTACGCACTATCTTGATAAACTTCAATCGCGGATACAAGGACGTTTGAGAACTGCCCGAACGAATTTTGGTTGTTTACCAAATCGAACATCAGTCGAGGCATGCAGCCCCATTGTGGGGGAACTGAGTGCACGTCACACTGCTCTATGGAATGCGAAGTGAGCGAACCAGGTGGACCGAAAAGAGTATGAGTTTTTCCGCTTCCTGTTTGCCCATAAGCGAGAATTGTCGCATTTGCACCTTTCGCCAGAGCCTGTAAGATTGGCGTGCACAACTGTGAATAGCTGTGCTCTTGGTTGGAACCAGTTATCACTGTAAAGGGGAAATTGAAGGTATTTGATTGTATAGCTATCATGGTGTTGCTGATCTTGGTCACAGCTGGATCAACATGTGTTTCCTTTCTGTTAATATTTGGCAATGTGATCGTAGGAGGACGAATCCGAGCGGCTACCCCTATATTTGTCATGCTGCCGGAGAGTTCCACATCATTGTATTAATAGCTCAAAGAAAAGAAATCAAAAGATATGCTATATAGCATAAAGAAATCATCATTTGATGAAACTGCTGCGACACGCACACGCTCGTCAATTATTTATTTATTTCACGGGTCCCCATCATTATCCAAACTTGATATCTCCACCCTATTTATCAAATCACCTACCCCCCCCCCTCCCAGATCCCCCCTCACCCAACTTTAAAATTGCCACAACGATATCTTTGATCTCCACAACAACAACAACAAACAAAAATTAGAAATGGGGTGCTCTTCATCCTCCTCCTCAAACAAAAACACACACCCAACCCTGTCTAACAATGACCCCGACGCCTTTGTTTCCCCGCTAACAGAAAAAGAGATCCAACAGCGCATCGTTTGTTCAAAACAAACTGAGACAAAAACCTTCCAAACCAAAGATGGGGGGAGCTACCAAATGAGGTTTGCCCACCTCTCCCAGAAAGGCTATTACCCCAACGCTTTGAACAAGGCAAACCAAGATTCATTCTGTTCCCTGAACGACTTCAACAAGGAGGAGAGCTCCAGCCTCTTCGGCGTCTTCGACGGGCACGGCAACACTGGCGACTTTTGCTCGATTTTCGCAAAGAATCGCCTCCCCTTTATGCTCAAGCAGGGCATCCAGAAGACCGGGAAGAGCATCCACGACGTCAGCGACGGCGAGCTCCAGCAGATCTACGTCAAGGCGTTTAACGACACCAACGAGCTGTGCCACAACGCGGCCTTTGACGACACGCTCAGCGGCACCACTGCCATTACAGTTTTGGTTAAAGGGAACTTCCTGTACGTGGCGAACGTTGGTGACAGTCGGGCGATTATTTGCTCGAAAGACGCGGATGGGAGGGTGTTGGCGGAACCCCTTTCGATCGACCAAACTCCGTTCCGGAAGGATGAGCGGGAGGTGAGAACTGTTTTGTTTTTTGGGAATTTTCGCAAGCAACTAATCCATTAATTAATCTCACATTCCAGAGGGTGAAACTCTGCGGGGCCCGGGTAATGACAATCGACCAGATTGAGGGCCTAGAGCCGATCCACGAGAACTGGGGCTTGGAGGTGAGCGAGCGAAGCGAGCGAGCCTTTTGGAAGACGAGCATTGGCGTGAACATAACCCTGATTTGGACAGTACCTGACAATCGTTGTGCACCAAAAGATGTGCTTGGCCAAACCCGCCACTGTGTCCAATTTTGATCGTCTAAAACCTCCATACTGTTGGTTATGGTCGATTTAGCGATTCGCCTTTTTTTGCCTTTTTTGAGTTTTCACATTGGCGGTGCCATGCTTCTGATCTGGACCGTCCCTGAACAACCCCCCCTCGCACAAAAAGATGCGCCTGGCCGAACTAGCCACCGTGTCCAATTCTGAGCGTATAAAACCTCCATGCATTGGAGTTACGGCCGATTAAGTGATTCACCTTTTTTTGCCTTTTTCTCGCGATGATTACTTCCGCGAAATGGAAATAGACATTATTTCTACATCCACTATTGCACTAACATTATTCCACTCAATTCGTTTTGCTCACTCGCTCCCCCCCTGCTCCATTAAATATGTACCTCGTTTCGCTCGGTGCAGCTCGGAAATGAGATCGACGAGGCCGGCGACCCGCCCCGGCTCTGGAACGTGACGCTCGAACGGCCCGGAACGGCCTTCACCAGGTCAATCGGGGACCACCTGGCTGAGGGCATTGGGGTTATTGCTGAGCCAGAGTTGCTCATTAGGGAGGTGAGCGAGCGGAGCGGGGGGGGGGTGAGGAAGACGATCATACGATCCACTACTAAACTAACATTATTCGCTCGGCGCAGATTACGCCCGACGACAAGTACATTATTATTTGCAGTGACGGGGTGTTTGAGTTCCTGACCAGCCAGGCAGTGAGCGACATGGTTGGAAAGTTCGACGACCCTCTCGACGCGTGCAGGGCGGTTGTGCAGGAGAGCTACAGGCTCTGGCTGCAGTACGAGGTTCGGACAGACGACATAACGATGATCGCGATTTATCTGGGTGATTACGACTTCCCGAATCATAATCCGAATCCGAATCCGAATCAAGATAGCAATAACAAGGTGGACGAGATTGGGTCTCCTGCGCAGACGGTTGTTGAGACGATCAAGTTCAGGGACGAGGCGACGAAGACAAAGCGGCAAACGGAGAGCCGGACGCTAATGGAAATGCGCGAGAACAAGCCAGTTCGAAGAAACATGAGCAAGGCGAAGCGGCGGATGGTCATGGACCACAACAGAAGAATGAGCGCAGGAGTGAGGTGAGCGAGCCTTGTGGCACAACTTTTTTTGAGCCATAACAACTAACAATAACATTAACATTATTCGCAGCGTGGAAGAGTTCCCATTTGAGGATTACATTACCGACAAGACTCCGGAAGAAATCGCCCGAATCTCGGAAATCACAAAGGCTAACTTTCTGTTCCAGCACCTCCTCCCTCACCAGCTCACCAAGCTCTACTCAGTGTTTGAGAAGGTCTCAGTTCCAAAGGGCCAATCAATTATCAAGCAGGGCGAGGACGGCGACAAGTTCTACGTTGTCGACTCTGGGAGTTTTGAGGTTACAGTGCGGGGGGAGGTGAGCGAGCGAAGCGAGCGAGCCTTGCGAAAGACGAGCATACGAGCCACTACTAAACTAACCCACTTAATTTACTTCACACCTTCTTCGCTCGGCGCAGGACGGGATAAAACACGTTGTGATGACGTACACGGACGGGGGGAGCAGCTTCGGGGAGCTGAGCTTGATGCACGGCAAGCCTCGTGCTGCAACGGTCACGGCGGTCGCAGACGGAAAGATCTGGGCCCTCGCTCGACCTGCGTTCAAATCGATGTTGATGAGGAAGGTCAGCGCCACCAACTTAATCAAAGTGCTCAAGAGGGTGGAAATATTGAAATGCCTGCCGATTCCGCAGCTGCAGAGGCTGTGCGATGTGCTGGGAGAAGAAACGTTCAAGGATGGGGACTACGTGGTGAAGCAGGAGGACGTTGGGGACGGGAGGTTCTACATCATCTCGAGTGGCGATTTCATGAGCACCCAAGTTGACAGCAAGACAAAGGGCGAGAAGGAGATCCAGCGGCTGAAAACGAACGACTATTTCGGTGAGCGCTCTCTGCTCCTAGATGAATCCCTCCACTGCAACGTGATCTGCCTCGGAAAGGGCTCCGTCTACTCCCTCACCCGACACGCTTTCATGGAGGTGGTCGGTGACGTTCACGAGCTCCTAATGAAGGACCAAGAGAAGAGACTCCAAAAGCAACCGGTGCAGAGTACAACTACGTACCGAGTCGATAAGCACACGATACAAGGCGTCAACTACAGCGAATTGGAGTTTCAGAGCTGGACGAGTAAATTTGATCACGGCTTCTTGGGCGTTTTCGTACACAAGAGGCAGGGGAACATAGGGTTCAACATGTACACCGTCAAGTGCTGCGGTAAGAAGAAGGCAATCGAGATGGATGTGGACGATCAAATCATCCAAGATAGGGATTTATTGGCCAGGTTGTCGAAACCAAGTCCCTTCGTTCCTGTTATTCTTGCGTCGTTCTCGGACGCGAAGGCGGTGTACGCGGTGTACAAGGGAACTGTGGTGGCAAGCTTGGCAGACATCCTGTCGAGCACTAGTGTGTCGTTCAGCGAGAACGACGCAAGGTGAGCAGCCGCGAGCGAAGGGAGCCGCGAGCGAAGGGAGCCGCGAGCGATGGGATACTCGAGCGAAGCGAGCCAGCAACACAATACACTAGTTGTGACTAGTTCGCTTTGCTTGCTGCTCGCCAGCAACACAAAACATAGTTGTGACAAGAGTGCGAAGTAACTAACCCAATCAAACGCTCGGCGCAGATTTTACGGGAGCTGCGTTGTCAGTGGGGTGGAATTTCTGCACGAGGAGGGGATTATGCACAGGAAGGTCACGCCGGAGTGCGTTTGGGTGAATAGCGGGGGCTTTGCGCAGCTGGCGGATCTGGGATGCAGCAAGGAGATGAGCGGGCAGCAGCAATTCACCATGATAGGCGACCCGTCCTACTTTGCCCCCGAACAAGTGACAAGCATGGGTCACACCCACCTAATTGACTTCTGGTCACTCGGCGTATTGATCTACGAGATGCTAACCGGCTCTCTTCCATTCGGAGACATTTTAACCCCCGAAACTGAGCTGTACAAGAATATAAGTAGCTACGATCCAACGGCTGGCGAAGACGTTTGGTCCAAGGTTGAGAACGAGGCGGAGATAAGCGAGGCGGGTAAAGATCTGGTGAAACTTTTACTTAACCCCGAAGCCACCAGTAGGCTTGGAGGGGGGCAGCAAGGCGTACAGGAGATCAAGAACAATAATTGGTTGGCGGGGATGGACTGGGAGAAGCTAGGGAGCGGCCGGGTGAAGGCACCTCACAGTGAATACGCTAGTGAGCGGATGAGGTCTAACAACGATAGCGCAGTGGAGAAGAGCTGGATCGAAAGTTGTGAGGAGGTGGCGCTGGAAGATTGTCCCGAGACGTTTCAAGCTTTTTAACCCTATAGAAAATCAAGAAATCGCTCGGTGAATTTGACCTTTTTTTGCTTTTTTCTTCTTGGCCCGTCGTCTCTGGGTTCAATTTAAGAAATTAAATATACCTACAACTAAAAACTCACAGTTTAATGAAGTACACTATCCCCGCTCTCATTGCCCTCGGTGGAGCCCACGCGTGGGACGCCGAGTACGACGGATTCTATCACTGGAAGATTTGGAATGGAGGTCATGCGGTTTCAGATTCGACAATACTCCACGAAAAGCTGCAGTTCACCAACGGAAAGCTCCCGTTGGATGTGTCGTTGGACTGGTGCGCGGCAGAGCCTGAATGCGAATTAATTTCGTACACAAGTAGTACCGACAATCCTAAAGACATGCGCCGAATGGATAGAGTTGATACGAATTGGGATACGTATGTGAGCTACTTGGACTCCGCTGTTCCACTTGCGTCCTCCGCGTTATGCCAGAAGGTTGACGACAAGGGCCCTGGCTCACAGGACGTCAACTGGCTTAAATGCAAGAACGATATGGGGTTTAAAGAATCTAATAATGAGTACGCCACATTCGATTTGCCCCCCGATCTGATACACAGCTCGTGCATCGCTGATAAAAAGTGCATTGGATTTAAGGTCAACCCGGAAGGAACGCAGGGTGTGTTGTTTCAGTACGTTGATTTTATGGATCTAGCGTATTTTAAGTACACTGGCGATCTCTCAGACGAGGCCGTCGTCTACGAAGACGTCGACGAGACCTCCGTCACTAAGACGAAGAGGGCCCTTCGCGGCAACTGATCATCAACCACAAAGTTGCCATTTCCAAACTAATTCCCAATATATTGGTGTTAAAAATACCAATTTTGTTGTTGTGAAAAGTCTATTACATTCATTCCATTTATCTTACATTAAATGATTGTCGCTCCCAGGTTGCAGACGGACTGGGTGATTTGGGCAATGTCGTCGCACCCCCGGATTATTGCGCTCATGAGGCCGCTTCGGCGCCTCGTTCGGCCCGCAAAGGCCTTGAACAGAGGGCCCGCCTTGTCCTCGTCGCACTGCAAACAGTCGTTTATTTTGCACTCAGGAGCAGGGCCGTTGTTCGGGGAGTTTAAATTTTTGAAGCACACGGCTGTGCATGCTGAAGTAGTTTTAGCACTGTCATACTGCCAAATTTGCGCACACCCAGGGGTGTATCCGAGGTCCAAGTAGCACTTTAGACCCCAACTGTTGCTGACTATAGACTTCTCAGCGCACTTCTTCCCTGCAGCAGTCATGTCAGGGTTGGCCAAGTAAACTGATAAATCTTGCGCACTGCTGCAAAGTCCGCAAGCATGGAGGTGGGTAACAAAGGCTCCTGCAATGCGATACCAGCAATGTTGACCGAGGAGCGTGAGGGTAGAGAGATTGGTTTCGTGTCAGAAAGTGTTTGGACGGTGCTGTGTACCAACAAACAACGGAAACTCACCGTCCGCATCGGCAGCGGCCTGGGTTGGGTAGGTTATGGCCTCATACGTGCTGCACGAAGGATCGCCGCTATATTTAAACGCACACACAGCGTTCTCAGAGTCCTCGGTCTGTGGTGGTGTTGTGGTGCAGGCTGAATCCTTGTAGGGGTTGCAAGAAAGGGATAGAGGGGGGGATATTAATTTTTTTGAACGAAAGTCGGCAATCATTTCTTCTGAGAATGTAGTTTGGGGAGCCCAGTCGGTGGGGCAAGGGTATTCTTCGGTCGCTGCACAGAAGCAACCCTCGCAGGTGAGATCTATGTCGAGACACACGACTTGAGATGTACACAAAAGCACGAGGAGGGGTAGTATAAGAGGGGAAGGGGGAGAAACCATATTTTGTCGTCCCAAAGAGCGTCTATTCTGTAATGGAAATGGTATTGTTATAAATTACAGCCTTTCCAAAAGACCAAAACTCCTCATCATATCACATCAATCACGATGTGGTTTCGCTTTAGTAGTTTTATATTGCTAGGCCTCGCTGTCACCTCTTCCTCCCCCCCCCAATCAATTCTCAAAAGAATAACCTCCCATCGAGTCAACCCTAATCCAACTTCACAATCGACCACCTTCCTCTACAGTGGTCGTCTCTCCAACCCAATGACTGGCGCTTCAATAGCCAACGTCAAGGGCGTTGAATCCATAAAACCCCTCAACGTGGCGACAACCATCTCCTCCCTACCTGTCTCCTGCCTTCGGACTGCGTTGTCCGGATTCTCCTCGTCCTTCGACAAAGCCAACCAGTCCTCGTTCTTCGTTCGCCGGCTGTTTTTCTACACCCCACTTTCGAAGAAGAAGACGCGGACGAGCAGCAGCAGCAGCAGCAGCAGCAGCGGCATGAACGCCATCCTAGTCGAGTACAAGCACACCCCGAGTTCTCCCTCGAAGGATGTTGCGGTTGGCCAGGCGGCGTTCCTTTACGATTCTGTCGTTAGCTTTGGTGTCAGCAATAGCAATAGCAATGGCAATAGCAATAGCAATAGCAATAGCAAAAGCAATAGCAATAGCAATAGCAATGGCAATAGCAATAGCAATAGCAATAGCAAAAGCAATAGCAATAGCAATAGCAGCAGTAGCAATATTGAAAATTTTGACAACGACAATGTCGAAATCAGGACGCAGAGCGTGTTCAAGGACGGCAGCTCCGTCATCGGAAAGATCCAGGTCGAAGAGGTCGACTCCAGGCTAAAGATGAATTCAGTAAGCCGCTTCCTCAAGAAGAGCGACAAGGTCGGGGAGGTAAAAAAGTGCTTGGGGCTGCTGAGCGGAGCGGGGGCGGGGGCGGGGGCGGAGCAGAGTTCCACCAGGAGGGCTATTATCTCATTCGGGAGGCAAAAGCCCATGGACAAGTTCGGCGGGGCGAAGGAGACTTATGAGTTCGAAGAGATGCCAAAAGCAAAAAAATGGCAATCGATCTTCCGTTTGCCATTTGTTGCACCGTGGATGTCCACAACGAAAAAGGAGAAGGGCAAAAAACGTTTCCGATATAGCAGACTGGGAGAATGTCCCAGCTGGTACGGCCCGGGACGGATGTGCTTGCTCGAGATGGAGGCGGTGGAGGTGCCATCCACAATTGCCGGCGTGCGCGGGGAAGTTGCGGAGGTGCTGGCGGACGAGGAAATTGTCGTGCGGGGGCCGGACCAGTTTTTTGAGCAGGGGGTGGGGAAGACGTCATTTGGAGGTTGGAGGATTGTGGGGGGTGACGAATACCCAAGCGGCGGGTTCATTGAAGTTGCCAGATCTGTTTGGGACGTCTGTAGAAAGTTTGTGTAACGGGTTGTTAACGGGTTGTTAACGGGTTGTTAACGGGTTGTTGTAGATGTAGATTGGTATTTTTCACATGCACAGGCTCAAAAGTCCAAATCAGTTTGTGTTATCGTCAATGTCGAGATGAAACAGATTATTAAAATTATCTAATAGTTCAGGCACAAGTACTCCTGATTCATGATGTCAGCGTAAATGAGGTATGGAAAAACGAGGCAAAACACCGTGAAGCACGTTTTCCAAATGCCTCTGCTGGCCTCCATCGAGGGTATGAAGTCCATTGGGAGAACACAGATGTGAGCTCTTATCTGTTTGAGGCTATACAATTGGTCAATCAAGAAGCTGTAATTGTTGCTCTCCCTCTCGCTCTCGCTCCCCCCCTCCCTTCTCTCTCTAATAACCCCCCTCGTCACCCTCAACCCCAATTCCATCAAGTCCGTGTCTATGTCTCGCTCAATGTGTAGATTCAACAGTGCATATTTGTGCACAAATATTATCACCGTCAACAGCGGACCAATTGAGCCCACGAAAATCCAATAGGGCGTGCATTCATCCTCATCCTGAGCTCGGAAAATTCCCTCGAAAAACATCAGGAAGTGAATCAAAATCGTCGGAGCAAAGAAAACGAAGAACTTGTGAGAGTTGTTTGTCAATCTATGCAAATCGATGAATAGTTTCTTCACACGCACAGCAATATTTCTTGCCGCTCGCACATCGTCGTCGTCTATTGTATCGTCTTCTACAGCTTGGCCGCCGGCAATATTTCGGATGTCTTGTTGAACTCTCCGAACTTCGAATTCCGCAATTTTTTGCGAAGCGCGTATGTAAAAGCTCACTTGCACAGAGTTGAGCGCAAGGCTCACTTTGCTGAATGCCACCAACAATATCAAGAGAGCTAGTGGGAGATCATTGTTTTCTAGATGCGTGAGCAAATTGACCGTGAGGCACCATAAATAAGTGCAAACAGGCATCAAACCGTGCACAACGATTGCTTCCGTGATAGAGCTATTGACGATTTGCTTTCGTTTATTCATAATTTCGAGTGCGTCTTTTGATGTTCCGTTGCTGCCGTCGGAACTTGAAATCGCCTCAAACCCTTGTAACGACAGGTAAACGAGCGTGTTGAGAAGAGGCCCATGCTGATTATTTTCTCTCATTGCAAGTTCGCGAGCGTTGGGAACATTCGCGATAATTCGCTCGGATACTGCAATTTCCCCCTTCGTGATTAGCGGGTAGAAGATGCAGTTGAAAACTGCCAAGATGCACATCATTATAGCATATATTCCAGACCCAAAGCTATAAAAGCAGATGAAGGCATACAGGAAATCGCAAAAGTTCGCGATTATGCAGAAGTACCATGTGACTTTATGATGGCCCACAAAAGTTAGAATGAAACGAAGAAGTGGGTGCATGAAGTGTTTTGATTCGAAATAGGTCATGTCCGAGCTGGGGTTAGTTAAAAGGTGCGTCAAACCAATCTCAGCGAGGGAGCAATTCCCAGGCTGAGATAGTAAGTTACGCTTTGAGGCTGAAGACAGGAGAGCGTTGGACGCGAGGAGCTTATAATCTTTCAGCATTCGAATGGGCGTGTTGAGGATGTTTGTGCTCATGTTTGTTGTAATTGGTTCAACATGGACTGTTGACCTCATCCTAGCATTCGAATGGGCGTGTTGAGGATGTTTGTGCTCATGTTTGTTGTAATTGGTTCAACATGGACTGTTGACCTCATCCTTAATATATATATATTTTTTTTCTTGGTTTTTTCTTTTTTTCTTTTTTTCCCTTTACTTTCGTCCTATCCTTACGACGGACATTTGATTATTTGGACATTTGCCAATGAGGGCTTTCAATAGATGCTACACTCTCTTACAATTCCTGATATTCACATCTATCAACATTTCCCATGTGGATGGGGCAACTCGATCCGGAGCAACAACCGGTGCATCTGAGCTTTACGAGTTCGAAGCACCTCACTGCCCCACCAACACTTTCCCAAGCACGGTAAACGTCCTCCCCTCCCCCTCTCACACCCTCGTCGTAGGATCAACCTCCTCCGTCCTAACCTGCCCCGGAACCTCCGGAATAAGCAGCTTATCCTCCCCCCCCTCCGACACCTCCCGAAACACCCTCCGCAGCTCCCAGCCCATGTCCTCTCTGCTGTCCGCCTCCGCCTCCCACGCAACCCCCAAGGGCCTCTCCTTCGAGCTGTGGCTAAAGCCCCGCGCGACTGGCACACCGGGCGCAGGAGGCGTCGCCCAAACGACAATATTCAGCATTTCCGACCCCAACCTAGCCGCGGACTCAACGGCAAACTACTGCGATGCTGACGGGTACTACGACCTGAGGCTCGTCCACTGGGAGAACAGAGGTTCCTCGACGCACCTTGAGAAGTTCGTGTTTGAGTACAAGGACAGGGCGGGGCTGTGCGTGCAATTGACGAGCGGGTGGTCAGATATGGTTATGGGTGGTGGAGATGGGGTTGAGGCCGACGGGCCGTTCGTACATATTGCCCTCACTCTCGGATCGAGCAAGGAGACAATGTTTGTGAATAAGGTGAGAGGCGAAGCGAGCCAGGATATTACATTATGAATATTTACATTATGAATATTCCATTATGAATATTATTACATTATTAATACTGAATTTTAATTTGATGCAGGTGAACGTGCGCGACCACGATTCCGAAAACGGCTCTTTTGACCACAACGGAATCTGGGACAGCACTTACAAATACAACTTCTTCTCCGATGGCTACCCCTCCGTGGACACCTTCAAGGGTTCCCTCCTCCTCTTCTCCTCCTACCCCTTCGAGCTGACGTCCGTCCAGGTCGCAGCGAACTACGACGCCGGGCTCGCGACGAGTTTTCCCGTTGTGGTGAGCGAGACTGTTAGCGTGAATGAAGATGCGGAGGGGAACCCGAACTCACATCCGGTAAGTTGGTATAGGGAGCAGCAGCCCGTTGCGGAGGTGGTTGCGTTCGAGCTGAGCCTGTTGGACCTCGACAGTGAGAGCGCTCTGCCCGGGTACGATGCAGAGGCGCCGAACAACGAAATTAGGATTCATAGCCTGCCCGCGAAGGGGGAGCTGTTCAACGAGGACGGATCGGCACTTGACGAGGTCAATGACGAAGTTGTCTACGACGCGACGAATGATAGGTGGAGGGTGAAGTACAGGCCGGATTTGAATGGGAATACTGTGGCTGGAGAAGGGCATGATAGCTTCGAGGTATACGCCGTGGACGGAAGTACGGGGGGGAGGAGCGTGGGAAACTCGCTGATTACGCTGAACGTTGCCCCTGTCAACGACCCTCCGTTCGCGTTCACGTGGCTGAACGCCACCATTCAGTCAGGCGTTCTCGACAGCAGCGTCCTGACTTTATCTGGGTTCGACATCGACGCTGGTCAGACCGTGTCCACATTTATTGTTACGTCCCTTCCTTCAAAAGGGACTTTGCACCAGGTCGACGGGGTCGGGAACTTCGTGACAGAGGCGCTTAGCCTTAATGCTGACACAGGAGAGGCTGAGGTTTCTCACAGTGGGGGGAAGGTCGGGTACAAGTACACGGGGAGCGAGACGGAAGTTACTGGGGAGGGAAAGCTGGGAGACGACTCGTTCCAGTTCAAAGTCAAGGATAATTCGGGTGTTGTAGAGACGGATAAGAGCGAAGCCGCAACCTTCTCCCTCCAGGTGTTCACCGCGCTGTTCGCCGACCGAACAACCAACGTGGCGGAATTCACGGCGACGGAGGAGGTGCTGAGCAACACGATTAAGCTCCGGGGGCACGACGCGGGGGAGGTACCGAGGACGCTCAAGGTGAGTTTAGCTGGGTTTTGCTATATGGAGTTTTTGGTGATACTTTTCTTTTCTTAAATCTTCTTTTTTCTTTTCTTTCAGTTCCAAATTGCATCCCTCCCGTCCCACGGCTCCCTCTTTGACATCGAAGTCAGTACCACAGAACCCCTGTCAGTCAGCTCCATCGTTTCCACCCCCCTCCCCACTCCCCACAGCAGCAGCCACGTTCTCCTCGGGTACAAGGGGTCAGAGAACTACTTCAACTTTCCCTCCACTCGGGCAAACTCCTCCTCCTTGAACCTCCCCCAAGACTCCTTTTCGTACCGAGCCGTTGTCGCCTCGAACGCGGCCATAAAATCCCTTCCGGTGACACAGGAGGTTAGGGTTACGAACGTTAATGACGGGACGACCTTGGCTGTGCCCACCGAACAGGAGGGGCTTAAGGTCTATGCATTTAGCACACTTAATCCGAGCGACTGCGGCGGGGATAATGCTGAGCTGGACGAGTGCCAGGTGAGTTTTGATAGTAAAAAAAAAGGCTTACAAAAAAAGAAAAAAAACTAATTTCCACATAAAAAGTTCGGAGACGAGCTGCTCGTCGACGGCATTCGCCTCACCGACGTTGACTTGGACCTGGACAAGGTCGTCGTTCGTGTGTCGAGCGACTCCGGAGGAACGATGACCCTGAACAGCGAGTACAAGGAGAAGGCCGACTTCCTCAGGTGAATGCCAAGTTGTGGTTGAGTCAGTCAAGTGATGTATTTTGAGTTTTTTTGAGTTTTCACATTGGTGATACGCACATGACCCTTAATCTTGACCGTCCCTGAACAATCTATTTGCATACAAATATGCGCCTGGCCGAACCTGCCACCGTGTCCAATTTTTAGCCTCTAAAACCTCCATACGATGGAGTTACGGCCGATTCAGTGATTCACCTTTTTTTGCCTTTTTTTAACTAACACCACAACACAATGCATGGTTTCGCTTCGCTCCCGGCGCAGCTGCTTGCGGCACCTCACGTCCTGGGCCTGCGGCTCGTCGAACGACGGAACGGCGGACGACAGAATCACCTTCGTTGCTACCCCTTACGACGCAAACGATATCTTGAAGCAGCTCAAGTACACGAATCTCGAGCCCAACATAATAGACACGATCACCGTGAGCGTGTTTGATGGGAGCGGGGGGCTGTGCATTGACGAGGAGGACCACACCACACCCAGTGTTAGGTTGGCGGAGGGGGAAGAAGTTTGCCTTACTTCCCGATTGTCGTTCAACATCACCGTGGACACGTTCTCGTTCCAGAAGGTGAGCGAGCGAAGCGATCGAGCCTTGACGAAGACGAGCATACTCGCGATTAATCCCGCGAAATGGCTGCAGACGGCTACATCCACTACTAAACTAACCCACCCAATTTGTTCGGCTCGCTCGCCTCCCCTTCTGCCCCATTAAAATGCGCCTCGCTTCGCTCGGCGCAGAACTCAGACGGCAACGAGTGGGACTCGTTCCTGCCGTTCGGAATCAAGCTGACGTACCAGATGTGGCTGGGGGTGATGGGCGGCTGCTTGGTGCTAATGTGCTGCCTGTGCAGCATATTGAAGCGGAAGCTGCGGAGGAGGAGTGATAGGAAGAGGGAGAGGAAGAGGAAGAGAGCGAAGGCGAAGGAGAAGTTGAAGAAGAAGGGGAAGAAGGAGAAGAAGAAGAAGAAAAATAAGGGGAAGAAGGGCAAAAAACCACGCGAAAACTCGTTCCACGAGAGGGGGAGCGGCTTCAGCGACGACAGCAGCTCCAGCTCCGACTCCGACTCCGACTCGGACAAAGACATAGAAATGGGAAAACTCAACATTTCCACAGTAAAAGGCTTCATGTCAAAGGGCCTGGACATCGGGAGTAAGGGACTAGAGAAGGTGGACAAGCTCGGCGTGGGAGGACCGGCAACTAAGTTTGCGATGAAGGGGGTGAACTTTGCGAAGAAGACAGTTGATGGAGATGGAGGGAATGAAAATCCAAATCTCCCTCCACCGCCACCAAAACCAATGCCACCCACACCGTTGCTCAATCTGAATCTGCCTCCACCACAGCTACCGATGCTCAGCGGTAAAACGGCAACATCAACAGCAACAGCAACAGCAACGGTAACGGCAACGGCAACGGCAACGGCAACTCCGCCAGAGCCACCAAGCAGGGCGGTGCCGCCACCCCCTCCCCCCAAGAAGAACGAGAGCGAGGATTGGATAGCTCACGAGGATGAGAGCGGAGATAAATATTACGAGAATGTGAAGACCGAACGGACGACCTGGACGAAACCATAAGGAGGAGGAGAAGATGCGACGATGTGAATATATGTAATTTAAGCAAAGTTGAATTTAGATTTTGCCAAACCAATCAATCCTCGGGCTACCTCTCCTCTGGGACCCCCGCCGGCCTCTCCGCCGCCCCCCTCCCTCCTCCTCTGCTCCGTGCTCATTCGTCATGGTACAATTCCGCCATCTTTTTCGCCTTCTTGCCGACTCCGTGCAAGAAGCCACCTTTCCGTATCCGGAAGCTCCTTCCTGCTTTCGCGTCATCTTTATCCTGCTGCTCTCTGAACTGTTTTGCCGCTGCCAGAACCGCGTCGACGAAGGAAGACGCAGTACTCCCCCCCCCTGTGATGTTTCTGATCAATATCTGGCTCGCGACGTACTCCCTCGTGGAAAAGATGAGCTTCAAATCTTTCAACCTGTTGATTACAAACTGAGCGTCTTCCATATCTTGACGGTACATTTCATGTATTTGCTGATCGTGTAGTGAAATCTCCTGTTCTTCCTGCCCCTCGGAATCGCGTGGTACACTTTTCCTTATCACGCTCTCTCTCGTTTTCTTGTTCTTTTCAATTTTTGACCGTCTCTTCATTTCTCCCACAATCTTGTCTCTGTCTTTTTGCATTTTGTTAACGGACTCACTGTGTTGACGAAGAGTTTCCGTTTGTTCTTCCTCGTGTGCTGCCTTCTCCATCTGAGAGCTTATCATCTCGTCCTCATTCAGGCCGACGAGATTTCCGAAGGCTGTCATTAGTTGTGTTAGTGCTTTTCCCCCCAGCATTCAATTCAGCACATTCAGCACTCACCTCTCTTTGTCGCCCGGAACAGCACGTCCTTGAAATAGACTTTCCGCAACCCCTCTTTAGGAAACACGTAAATTGGAATTTCAGTTTCCCAGTAAAAACGCCGCAGATCAGCCTCACTTGCCTCCTTCCCGAGCCCCAAAGGGGGATCAAGTGCGAGCAGCAAGTGACTCAGTTGCTTTATGCTGATGAATTGTGTTGCGTTTGGGTCGAAAACAGCCCAGCGCTCAACAAAGATGTCCATGCGGTCAGAGAAGTCGATCTTCGACCCCCCCTGTGAATCCTCGGACTGCGCCGAGCGAAGAAGGTGCGAAGTAAATTGAATGGGTTAGGTTAGGTTAGGTTAGTTTAGTTAGTAGTGGCTCGTATGCTCGTCTTCCTCAAGGCTCGCTCGCTTTGCTCGGATCACCTGAACGATGTTGAAGTTTTCCAGCAGCACGGCAATGAAGAGGTTTATGCTGATGTACTGGCAAAAAACAATGAACGAGTAAAAATATATGCCGGCGAGCACTTCACTATTGAAAGTGTTGTCCATGGCGCAGTCTTCGAGAAGCTGCTGCCAATTTTCGCCAGTGGAAGCTCGAAAGAGCGTGACGAATCCTCGGTTGAAGCTCCGGAAGTTGGCGTCCTGCAAATATGTGTTGTTTAGAAAGGGAATTATGCGGGAATTATTTACACTCACACTCACCTCACCAATCCCTTGGGGATCCCCAGTATAATGCCCCGTTTCCTCGTCAAAATTAGTCTCACTGAACATGTTGATGCCCAAAATCACGTACACGAAGTATAGCATGAATAACAGCGCTCCAATGTTATAGATTGACGGGAGTGAATAAACCAACACCTTCAGCAGGCTTCTGAACGTGGAACTCGGCCCTAGCAGCCGCAGCAGTCTCGACACTCTAAAAACCCGAAAAACTCGCAGCACAAGTAGCACACTGGCCTCTTCCATGCCCTCGAGCAGTATGTCCATCAAGCTCCCAAAGACCAAAAAGAAATCGAAGCAGCTATGAAGCGCAAGAGTGCGTTAGTCGATTCGCACAATTTCTGTCACAAGGCTCTCTCGCTCACCTGGCAAAGTTGGTGAAGTACACGTTGGGCCCATCTCCAACGATTTTAAACGTTGCCTCAAGGGCAAACAGCAGTGTGAAGATCCTGCGCCGAGCGGTTAGGAGTGGGTAAGGAGTGGGTATTGGAGTGGGTATTGGAGTGGGTATTGGAGTGGGTAAGGAGTGGGTTAGGAGTGGGTTAGGAGTGGGTTAGGAGTGGGTTAGGAGTGGGTTAGGAGTGGGTTATGAGTGGGTTAGGAGTGGGTTAGTCGCTTCGCACTCTTCTGTCACATTTTCTGCCACAAAGCTCCCTCGCTTGCTCACCTATTCGCGAAATTCGTTTCCTCCACAAATTGATCGGTCATACCATGATGCTCAATGCTCATCTGCACCGAGTTAAGCGAGGTGCATTTTCATGAAGCAAGAGCAAAACGAGCGGAGCCAAACGAATTGAATGGGTTAGGATAGCCATTTCGCGGGATTCTCGCGAATATTCTCGTCTTCCTCAAAACTAACTCGCTCGCTTCGCTCGCTCACCATCACCACGCTACCCATGATCAGCGCCATCACCACTATGCCGAACACTTTGTGCTTGGTCAATCGGTAGCAAAAGTTCCTCACCGCCCCCGTGGGCGGCCTGGGCGCAAATCTCGCCGAGGAAAACAGAATGTTCTTCTGGGTGCTGATCCAAGCCTGCTGCTCCTCGCTCATCAGCAAGTTAACCCCCTCGATGCTCTGTTGACGAAAGTGGTCGCACAGGACCCCAACAAATAGCCCCAGTCCCAAAAAATTACTCATTGCGATGAAAATAACGAAGAAGCCAATACCTTCCTTAAATGCACCTTGCTCGGGAGATTTATCGACTCCCGCAGAAGCCATGGCGTCTTCGGCTATAGGATACCATCCCTCGAGGCTGGCAACAACGAAGAGCGTCTGCAGGCTGCTCGTGATGTTGTCAAAGTTGTAGTAGGGATTTTGCCAGGAAAGAGTGTAATTTGTCCCAAATTCGTCCACGAAGAATCCCTCTTCACACTCTTCTTTGTCAATATATTGCTGGGTAATGTCAAACGTGTCGGTAAATAGGGTGGACGTGGAGTTTGTGTAATTCGCCTCGACGGAGTTGCAGCGTGGGAATTGTCCGCCGAACAGACCCATTCCAAGAATGCTGAAAACCCCGAAAATCATGCTCAGCAGAATTACCACGTTGAGCACGGCGACGAAGCTGATTGAGGGGGGTGGGAGAGGGGGGTGGGTGGGGGGTGTGGGAGGTT